>Ga0116230_10002225_pt1 | contig 18681 bp, 14 predicted proteins | sample S1TSphfallax_3_FD_88678 | JGI IMG/M metagenome (GOLD analysis project Ga0116230, IMG submission 88678) | Host-associated microbial communities from peat moss isolated from Minnesota, USA - S1T2_Fd - Sphagnum fallax MG | ecosystem: Host-associated > Plants > Peat moss > Unclassified | place...
CCTCGCCTCAAAACGCAGACTCGGCCTCAAGTGGTCCACCATCGCCTCGGCCCTCGGTCCCAGCTCGCCCGTCCTCTATACCGCGGCTCTCCTCGGCCAATTTCCGCTCACGCGAGAGGAAGCCGAACGCGCCGTCATCCTGCTCGAACTCGACCCCTCCGACGCCGCCATCCTCACCGAGCCGCCCACCCGCGGCACAGGCTCCGTCATGCCTCCAACCGACCCCCTCATCTACCGCTTCTACGAGCTCGTCCAGAACTACGGCACCACCTGGAAAGCCCTCATCGAAGAGGAGTTCGGCGACGGCATCATGAGCGCCATCGACTTCAGCATGTCCATCGCCCGCCAACCCGACCCCAAAGGCGACCGCGTCAAAATCGAGATGAGCGGCAAATTCCTCCCCTTCAAACGCTTCTAACCTTCCGCCTCTCGCCTTCACCCAAGTTTGTCATCCTGAATCCTCCCATTTGTCATCCTGAACGAAGTGAAGGATCCGCTGTCCGCCAACCGCACCTCAAGGCGCCCCCCTAGCGACGCATTTGTCTTTGTCGCTAGGGTAAGAATCGCGGATGCCCGAAGTAAATCCGCGTCCCCGGCGGCCCACGCCATGCGTATCATCCAAACATGGAGCCAGTCACCCACTTCCTCACCGGCGCCTGCATCGGCCGCGCCGGCCTCAACCGCCGCACCGCCTACGCCACGCTCGCCGCCACCCTCGCCGCCGAAGCTCCCGACCTCGACGTCCTCTGGGGCGTCGCCGGCCCCGTCGTCGGCTTCGAGCACCACCGCGGCATCACCCATACCTTCCTCGCCGCGCCATTCCTGGCCGCCATCGTCACCGGCTTCGTCTGGTTCCTCGACCGCTTTCTGTTTTCGCGCCTCAAGCGCCGCGGCGACCCGCAGCCCATCCGCTGGCTCTGGGTCTGGATCGCCGCCCTCATCGCCCACCTCAGCCATCTCCTCCTCGACTGGACCAACAACTACGGCCTCCGTCCCTTTTTCCCCTTCAACCCGCGCTGGTACGCCGGCAGCTTCGTCTTTATCGCCGAACCCGTCCTCTGGGCGCTTCTGGTGCTCGCTCTCGTTCTCCCCTGGCTCCTCGGCCTCGCCGACCGCGAGATCGGCGCGCGCCGCACCCAATTTCGTGGTCGCGGATGGGCCATCTTCGCCATCGCCGGCATGGTCGTCTTCTGGTGCTGGCGCTGGACCGAACACGCCGCCGCCCAAAACCTCGTCGAAGCCGCCCAAGTCACGCCGATCTCCAACCCCGTCACCCGCATCGCCCTCGAACCCTACCCCATCAACCCCTGGCGCTGGCACGCCATCCTAGAAACCCCCACCACCTGGCAGACCGCCGAGGTCGACACCCGCACCGGCACCGTCGCCAGCGAACCCAGCATCAACTCCCTCTTCAAACCGCCCGACACCCCCGCGCTCGAAGCCGCCAAGCGTACCCAACTCGGCCGCGCCTATCTCGACTGGTCCCAGTGGCCCGTCGTGCGCGACCTCGGCCAACGCCCTATCCCCGGACAACCCCCACCCAGCTTCCCCGCCAACCGCGCGTGGACGGCGGTCGAATTCAGCGACCTCCGCTTCGCCTACAACTACCTCGACTTCAGCATGGCCGGCGCCTCCAACCAGCAACTCGACCCCACCCTCACCCAATCCCGCCTCTCCGGTTGGGTCTACATTCTCGACGGCCGCGAAGAAGCCGGCCAGTTCCTCGACGGAAAAGAACAAAAGTAAAATCGGCGCCCAGGGGAATTGCCGTCATTCTTGCGAAGATGGCGATGGAGTTTGCTCGGGCACCGCGCCGGCAGCGCCCGCCCCCGGCCCATCCTCGACCTCGCCGCTCTGGTCGCCAGCCGCGACCCCCACCGGAAAGCCTTCTATCGGGATCTGCTCACGCGCCACAAAGCCAGGAAACAAGCACTCATCGCCTTCGCACGCAAACTGTTCCACGCCGTCTATCGCATCCTCAAAACCGACACAGCCTACGACGGAAACAAGCTATTCCTACAAAATCGGCCGTAAACGCTACAATCGAACCACCAGGGAATCGGAAGCGGGCAATGCTGGAAAGCAACCAAGCCGAGCAATACCCTGGCGGGCTCGTCCCAACGATGAACCAATGGCCGGACGTGAAACACCGCCCGGCTAACATAAACATCGGAGGGATAGACGCCATACCTCGAAAATCCAAAGCAGGACCCGCAAGAGAGAATCTGGGGCGTAGCCCCCGGAACAGGGCGCCAAAGAAGAGATTCAACGGCTGAAGGCCCGAAACATCCCGCCCAATTCGACCGCGTCTACGCCAATGGGCTCGCCGGCCTAAGTTCGAGAATCCTGTGACGCAAATTGCATCGCGGCGCGGCGCGATTGGCATCCAATGCAACCGGGGGAAAACATGACTCGCTCGCCCAAATCGTTGGCATTCGCCTTGCTGTTCCTCGCTGCCCTTTCCGCGCTCGGAATCGCAAAGCCGCAAGCGCCTTCCAAAGTTCCTCCGGAACTGGACAGCATCCTCTCCAAACTCGACAAATCCGCCATTGACTTCAAGTCCGCCCAAGCCGACATCGTCTGGGACAAAGTGCAAACCCAACCCATCGAAGACACAGACAGCCAGGTGGGCACCGCCATCTTCGAGCGCGGCAAATCAACCAACAGCAAGCCCGGCGAGATGCGGATGGCCCTCCACCTCCGGACCGACAACGGCAAACCCGCCCTCAAAGACATGGTCTACTCCAAGGGCGTAGGCTATATGTACCAGCCCAGCATCAAGCAGGAACAGGTCTTCAAAATCGGCGACAACAAGGCCGCGCTCGACGCCTTCCTCACCCTCGGCTTCGGCGGCAGCGGCGAGGACCTCAAAAAGACCTGGAAAATCGCCCTTCTCGGCACGGAAACCGTCAACGGCTCTCCGGCCGCCAAATTGCAACTGCTGCCCATCGACCCCAAGCTCGCCGAATCCACCACCAAGGTCTTCCTCTGGATCGACCTGAAGCTGGGCGTGGCCGTCAAGCAGCAGCGGTTCAGCCCGGACGCAAGCTACCTCATGCTCACCTACAGCAACATCCGCCTAAACGGCACCGTCCCCTCCGGCGCATTCGAGATCAAAACCGCTCCCGGCACCCAGATCCAGAACCACCAGTAGTTCGCGAGCGCAGATTGCGCAGCGCGTCGCAGCCATTGCGCAGCGCGCGGCCAAGATTGCGCAGTGCGCCGCAAACACTGCGAATTGCGGCACAAGGATTGCGCCGCGCTCAAGCCCGCTACGGAAAAAGCCCGCTTGTTAGCCTTTGTGAAAGGGCACGACTTCAGCCGTGCCGAAAGTTCAGCGAAATCGACAGGTTTCTAGCCCCTGCGCAAAGTTCCGGACTCAATTTCGGCCAACTCCACGAGTTTGCCCACGGCCTGTCACGCCCGCGCTCCTGCGAAAACCCTCCCCCATAGCCGCTCCAGCGCAATCCCCGCCCCCGCGCACAGAATCGGGAAAAACTCGATCGTGTAGCGCGTCTCCGGCGCCTCGATCGTCAGCAGCAGCAGGCAGCGCAGCACAAGATACCCAGCCATATACGGCCAAAGCCTCGGACGCAGCGCCAATCCCGCCAATCCCAGCCCAAAATAGAGCAGATTCACCACCCCATAAACGCGGCTGAAAACCGTCTCCTGCCAGTGGTGCTCATACTCCCACCAGCGCAGGTCGATGGGCAGATTTTCAACGCGCGGCCGAAACGCCATATCCGCCAATCGGCCTAAAGGCAGCAGAATCAACGTCCGCAGAGGATGCGCGCGCGTGCGCTCCTCGGCCAATTGCGCAAAACGCGCGTCGATTTCGGGCGTGATCTGCTGATTGCCGTTGTAATCGGCCAGCAACGCCAGCGTTTCCTCGCGCTGCGCCGGGGAATCGAACGCCCGCGCCGGCAGCGCGCCCGCGTCGAGCGGACCGTCGGGCGCGTTCCAGTAAAACTCGCTGGTGCAGGTGAAGTCCAGGCACCAGGTCTTGATCCAGTGCTGCCACCCAGGGTTGGTTGCCTCGCCCGGATCGGTGGCGTAGCGCGGAGCCAGCGGCTCGAAGACGTGGAAGACGCTCCAGTTGCGCGCCGCCCACGGCACAAACGGCAGCACAGCCAGGGCGCCGCACAGCAGCGCCGGCCGCAAAGCCGAGCGGAATGAGCGGTTTGCGCCGCGCGCAATGAGCAGCGCCGGCCACAAGGCAATCGCCACCAAAGCGCCATCCGGGCGCAGCATGGCGGCCGCGCCGATCGCAAACGTAAACGCCAGCAGCGGCAGCCAGCGCTCCCACCGTGGCTGGAAAAACAATGGCCCCGCGAGGGTTGGGTGCCCGGATGGTCCTTCCATCTCCCTCAGCGACCGCTCCAACGACCAAAGCGCCAGGCAGATGCAGTCGAAGGTGAGCGATTCCGAATACAGCGCCGAGGCGTAAACCGCCGTGAACGGGCACATCGCAATCAGCCATAGCGTATTCAGCCCGGCGCGCGGCGTACTGACGCGGCGGACAAAGTCGGCCAAGAGCAGGCAGGCAATCAGCTCCAGGCCAATTTGTAGGTAGGCCACGGCCGCGTAGTTTTCCACCCCGGCGACGCGGAAGCAAGCCGCGAGAAAGAGCGGATACCCAGGCAGCCGGATCAGCGTCGGATGCGGCACACCGCCACCGTCGATGAGCGCAAACTGGCCGCGCAGCAACAGGCTCTTGGCCAGGTTGCCGTAAACCGTCGCGTCCCCCCCGGTCTGCGGGAAGGCTGAATCCATCCAAAGCCGCAGAATCAGCCCGCCCAAAACCGCCGCTCCGGCGCGAAACGGCCAGCCTGGCGGCCAGCTTACACTGGAGTTGGCCGTGCCAAATTTGCTCTTGTGTTCCGCTTTGGCCACCTTCAATTGACCCTGTCGAACCGCTTTCCTACGATTCGAGTGTAACCTTGGCTCATGGCCGCGCGAGATTTGGGTGGCCGGAAGTGCAACAGCAGCTCCTTCGCTTCGCTCAGGATGACAACATTTTCCAACAACCGAAATTGGACAACCCCCGAAAGCATAACCACTCGAAAACGCAAGTCCAGATCAGGTTCCCCGAACCCCGATGACTGAAGACCGCCAAATCTTCTTCGACCCGCAACGCAAACGCTGGAAGCGTCTGCGCCGCATTCTCGATATTTCCGCCCTGCTGTTTACACTGGTAGTCACGGTCTTCATCGTCAACGTCCTCCGCCAGCAAAAGCTCCCCGACCTGCTCCTGGCCAGTCCCAAGCACGACTACAAGCCCCTCCGCGACCGGCAAAGCGACCTGCTGCGGGCGGAAAGAGCCAAGGAAAAGTCGACTCGCCGCAAGTCCCGCCGCAAAGCCTCCGACGTTCCCTTCAACTCCGGCGAAGGCATTCGCGCCGCCTACTACGTCGAAGACGATGCGGCCAGCTACTCTTCCTTCAAAGAGCATGTGCATCAAATCGACATCCTTTTTCCCCAGTGGCTCCATGTCGGCGAACCGGATGGCAATCTGATGGCCATGACCAGCGACGCGCAGCACGAATATCGCGTGGTCGACGCCCGAGGCGGAGTTCACGACCCCGACGAGCTGAACAAAATCAAGAACGTCATCCAGGCGGCCAAGGAAGACACCGAAGTCTTCCCGCACTTGACCAGCTACAATCCGCAGAACCAGTCGTTCGACCCAGCCATCGGCGACGTGCTCCTGGACCCCGGCAAGAGCCAGGAGCTGATCGCGCAGATCATGCGCTTTTTTGCCGGGTTGCCGGCGTATCGCGGCCTTTCGCTGGATTTCGAGAATCTGCCCGACAACGCCGACGAAGCGTACATGCAGTTCATCCAGAGCCTTTACGCGCAGATGCATGCGCGCGGCCTGCGCCTCTACGTCAACGTTCCGGCCACCACGGAAGCCGACGATCTGAAGCGCTATTCCGCCAACGCCGACGGCCTGATCGTGATGAACTACGACGAGCACGAGGAATCGAGCGAACCCGGACCCGTGGCCTCCGAAACCTGGTTCCTCGACAATCTCAAGAATGTGCTCAAGGTGGTGCCCAAGGAAAAGATCATCTGCGCGGTCGGCAACTACGGCTACGACTGGACCATGTCGATCCCCGACCCGTCCAAGCCCCAGGATAAGAAGCATTTCCAGCCCAAGGTGCTCGATACCGAGGATCTGCATGTACAGGACGCGTGGCAATTGGCCGCCGACGCCGACGCCGATCTCGACCTCGACTACGACTCGCTCAATCCGCACTTTTCCTACATCGACGAGGACGCGCATGTGCGCCACGTCGTCTGGTTTTTGGACGCCGTGACGCTGCTGGACGAGATGCGCGGCGCCCGCGCGCTGGGCCTGCAGACCTTCGCCCTCTGGCGGCTGGGCGAGGAGGACCGCTCGATGTGGCGAATATGGGACAAACCCAGCAGCCCGGACGCGCTCAACGCGCTCAATACCGTGCTGCCAGGCCACGACCTGGACGAAGAAGGCGTAGGCGACATCATCCGCATCACCGGAACTCCGAAGTCCGGCAGGCGGACGGTGACCGTGGATACCGACGAGCCCGATCCCCGGCGCAAGCTCATCGTCGACGAGCACATGGACTCCTATCCGCTGAGCTACAAGGTCGATCACTACGGCTACCACCCCGGCGAGGTGGCCCTCAGCTTCGACGACGGGCCGGACCCCACCTGGACGCCGAAGATTCTCGACATCCTGAGGGAGAAAAACGTCAAAGCAACCTTCATGATGATCGGCTCCGTCGCCCAGGAGAACGTGGGCGTGATGAAGCGCGTGGTGCGCGAGGGACACCAGATAGGCAACCACACCTACACCCATCCGGACATCAGCGAAATCTCCCCGCGTCAACTGCAACTGGAGCTGAACCTTACCGAGCGCCTCTTCGCCAGCAAACTCGGCATTCAGCCGCTTTACTTCCGCCCGCCCTACGACATCGACCAGGACCCAGACACCGACGACCAGGCCGAGCCGGCCTACCGCATCCAGCAGATGGGCTACACCATCGTCGGCGACCAGATCGACACCGACGACTGGGACGAGCATCCGCGCAAGACGCCGCAGCAGATCGCCAACACCGTGCTGGCCTGGCTCAACATGATGAAGACCAAGCCGCAGTTCCAGGGCAGCATCATCCTCATGCACGACGGCGGAGGCAATCGCGCCCCCACCGTCGCCGCGCTGCCCTTGCTCATCGACCAGTTGCGCGCTCACGGCTACAAAATCGTGCCGGTTTCTTCGCTGATGGGCAAGACGACGGCAGACGTGATGCCGAAGATTACCACGATGCAATTCCTGCGGGCGCAGGCGGATTCCGTGGCCTTCAGCATTATGTCTCTGATCGGCCACCTCATCGTATGGGTCTTCTTCGTCGGCGACGTGCTGATGAGCGCGCGGCTGCTGCTGGTCGGCATTCTGGCGATTGTCGAACGGTTCCGCAAGCGGAAGCCGTCAACCCCGGGCTTCGCTCCGCCGGTCGCCGTCCTGGTGCCGGCCTACAACGAGGAGACGGTGATCGTGCGCACGGTGCGCTCGGTGCTCAACTCCACCTACGCCAATCTGCATGTGATCGTAATCGACGACGGCTCCAGCGACAACACGGCGGAAGTCGCGCGCGCCGCCTACGGGCCGGAGATCGCCTCCGGCAAAGTGCAGGTCCTCACCAAGCCGAACGGCGGCAAGGCGGCGGCGCTCAACTACGCCGTCGAGCGGCTGACCGAAGAGTTTTACGTGGGCATCGACGCCGATACCGTGATCGCGCCCGACGCCATCGCCAAGCTGATGCCGCACTTCGAGGACCCGCTGGTGGGCGCCGTGGCCGGCAACGCAAAGGTGGGCAATCGCGTGAACCTGTGGACGCGCTGGCAGGCCCTCGAATACATCACCAGCCAGAACTTCGAGCGGCGCGCGCTCGATCTCTTCAACATCGTTACCGTGGTTCCGGGAGCCATCGGCGCGTGGCGCACCGCGCCGGTGCGGGCCGCCGGCGGCTATCCGCTCAACACCGTCGCCGAAGACGCCGACCTGACCATGAGCCTGCTCGAACAAGGGCTGAAAGTGATCTACGAAGACCGCTCGCTGGCCTTTACTGAAGCGCCCATCGACGCCAAAGGCCTGATGCGCCAGCGCTTCCGCTGGTCCTTCGGCACTTTGCAGGCGGTCTGGAAGCATCGCGCGGCGTTCCTGCGCAACCGGGCGATGGGGCTCTTCGCGTTGCCCAACATCCTCGTATTCCAGATGCTGCTGCCCATGGTCTCGCCCTTTATCGACCTCATGTTTCTCTATGGAGTCGGCCAGTTTTTCTACGACCGGTACAATCATCCGGAAGCGGCCAGCGTGGAATCCTTCGAGAAACTGCTGGTCTACTTCCTCACCTTCATGATCATCGACTTCGTCACGTCCGCCGTCGCCTTCAGCCTGGAACGCAAGCACCCTGCGAACAAGGGCGACGGATGGCTGCTCTTCCACATCTGGCTGCAGCGGTTCGCCTATCGCCAGGTCTTCTCCGTGGTGCTGTTCAAGACGGTCAAGCGCGCTATCGACGGCCGCCCCTTCAACTGGGACAAGATCGCCCGCACCGCCAAGATGAGCAAGCAGACGGAAAAGCTGATCGAGGGCGTATAGGGTTTCCGGCTCGACGGTGTGTTTCAGCGCATGATGGTCCGCTGCGCCGAGGCGCTGATGCTGACACTGGACACGTTCACAAACGGGATCGACAAGGGGTAAGTGGCGTTGACGGAGACGGTAACGGTCCCGCCGATCGTGTTTCCACTGGGCCAGCTTACCGACACATTCGAGCTTTGCGACGAGATCATCTGGAACTGCTTGACGATCGATCCAACCTGAGTGGAGTCGCAAGGGCTGAGGCTGCTCGAACTGTGCAGGCTGGCGTAGCGAGCCGCCTGCTTACAGGCAAAGTTGGCGTTTTCGTAGTCGAAAAATACGATGGCGAAGCCGATTATGCCGAACAGCAGCGCCAGAAACATGGGCAGCGCGAAGGCCAGTTCGACCATCGCGTTGCCGCTTTGGTCGCCCAGCCTTTCCCCGACCGAGCGCCGGAATGACTTCGAGGGCAACATGCGAGTCCAGAAACGCATACAGAGTCCAATCTTGCCGCGGAAATTTGTCGTTGCTTTCATTACGGGGTCCATTCCGGAGTCCATTACGGAGTCCAGGGTACTCGGTAGTATGCCGAGCCATGCAAAGTGAGCGTGGAAGGAAAGCCGGGCAATGGCAGCAGCGGCTGAACCGGGGCGCTCGTCTGGATCGCGACGTACTTGATGGGCGTACCGTATCCGGAGCAACTTGCGCTGCTCGATACCTGGGTGCCTCCCGCGGCGCAGGTGTAGATGTTGGATGCGGTCACCGTCAAGCCGCTCAATCCCGAACAGGCCTTCTGGGCCGCGGCCTGCATACCCGTCAGGTCGACGTTGTCGCCGGTGATGGCGCCGTAAGCCGCCGCCGCCGCCGCGGTCTGCGTGAGCGCCATCGCCTGCTGAAGGATGACGGCGTAGTCGGCAAGTCCGGCAAAGAGCAGCACCAGCAGGGGCAGGCAAAGCGCGAACTCGACCAGCGTCGATCCCCTTTCAGCCCCCCGTTCAGCCCCCCGTTCAGTCCTCCGTTCAGCACCGCGCGATCGCGCTCCGGGCGTTTCGCCCCGTGCCGCCGCCCTCGATGGCATGATCCTGACTTTCCTCGAAATGGTCGTCATTGGACTAGCCCCCCCAGCGGGCGGAACGGATTGCCGGTCGTCACATTCGAGTAATTGTTGGTGGGGTAGACGATGGTGCCGGCGGTGAGGATGTTGTCCGCCACAATGCCGAAGTAATTGGTTCCCTGAAACGTGCCGCAGGACGCAATGTACAGGCCCGCATTGGTCAGATACCAGATGCCATCGCCATGAAAGGTCGAGTTGGAGCAGTAGAAATCCTGCGCGTCCGTGTGTACCCAGTTGCGGTCGGCGAAGATCAGGATTCCAGGGATGCCGCCACTCGAAGAGTCGTTGGGCGCGGAGAGATTGACCGTCGAGAAAAGGTGCATCTTGAACTGGCCGTAGCCGCCGCCGCCCCCCTCGGTAAAGAACAAAGTCACGCCGGCGCCGGTCACCGTCGAGCCACTCCAATTCGCCCCTCCTGTAATGATGTAGAGTCCGGGGTTGAGCGTAACGGTGCTGCCGGTGAAGGTCATCCCCTGGCAGTAGGTGCCCGGATTCAGCGTCGTGGTGACGTTGGTCAGGCTCAGGCCGGTGTGATCGCAGCTTCCGCTAAACGACGGAGACGTTGTCGACGCCAACGGATCGGAGAAAGCGCGGACGTTTGAGACCGGAGTCGGATAGACGAATCCCGGATTGCTGGAAGACACCGCCGCGCCGACCACGTTGATCGCGTCCACGGCAATTTGGCCCGCCGCCTGAATGTTCATGCTCGTATTCACGTTGATCGGGCAACTGTTGCCGATCAGCGAGCCGTTCAAGACCTCCAGGCTGTAGGTCTGAAGGAGGCCGGTGCCTGTCAGGTACACGCAAGGGGTCAGCAGCGCGACGGCCTGCGCGCTGAGCGTAACGTTCGAGCCGGTGAAGGCGCCCATAAAGATCGTCGAGACGGACTGCGTGACGGTGGCCTGAAGCGCGTCGTAATCCCCGGCATAGGCGCCGGAACTGGGTTGCTGCACGATCGCGACGGTCGCATTGCCGACCCCGCTGGTGAATCCGTTAAGCGCGGCGTCCGCCTGGCCCTGCGCCAGCCAGTTGTTCGTGCCCCGTTCGGCTTCCAACTGGGCCCCGAGAGCTGCGGCGTCGGCCGCGTTCTGCAGTTGCAGCGACTTCAATTCAAGCAAGCCCACGTCCAGGGCGAGCCCGCAGAGGAGAAGAACGACGGGCATGACTGTTGCAAAAAGAGCGAGCATTTTGGACCTTGAACCTCGATTGGAATTTTCTTGGCCGATACTGAGCCGTGTCTTTGCCGCCGGCCAAAGAGCGCAATAGCCCGGCCTGCCAGCCATCCCCGCGGATGAGGGACCTAGCTTTCTTAGTGAATTCTTCGGCGGCTTCGGCGAAGAAGATTAGAGGAATTGAAGATTCTGAAGCGTTACTTCGGTCCTTAGATTGGGCGGCGCGGCGGACAGCGCGCCGGCTTCCAACCCGGACAGGGAGAGCGGCGAGCCGGAAAGCGGGGCGGCCCGCAAGTACGCATGCGAGCCGGTCCACAGGCGCCGGAACCCTCGGCGAAAAATGCCTTAGACAGAGGTGTTGACGAAGTTGCCGGAGGCCTGCAGGTACGCGAGCGCCGGCGTAATGGTGCCGTTGCCCGCCCCGAGGCTGGCCTGAATGGACGAAACCAGCGCGTCGTAAGGCGTCGAGGAATTTGTCGCACTGGTCGAACTCGTCCCGGAAGCCGAACTCCCCGAGCTTGCGGACGGCGAAGAGGTTGCCGCGCTGGCCGAAGAGCTGGACGAGCTGCCGCTCTCCGGATACGCCTCGGCCAGCACATTGAGCAGACCGCTAAGTCCGCTGCCGGATGAGCCGCTGGAAGAGCTGGCGCTGGGGTTGAGCAGCGTCGTCACCAGATTGAGCTGAATCTGGCTCTGGATCAGCCCCGCGGCGATCTGCGCCGCGGTCTGGCTCGTTCCCGTGGCGCTGGTCGAAGTGGAAGCAGTCGTGGCCGGCGCGGCGCTCTGGTACGTCGAAAGCGCGGATTGCGCCTCCGCCACGCTGCCGTCGTTGATCGCCGACCCCAGGCTCGTGAGAAATGTCCCGAGCGGCGTACTGGCCGACGCGCTCGAAGGCGAAAGCGAGTCGATGGCGTTCAGCAGCGTCGCCGAAGTGGTCAAATCGCCCGATCCCACGGCCTGCTGCAATTGGTTGAGCAGGTTGTTGAAGACCGTCTGCTGCGAGGCAGTAGAACTGGTCGCGTTGAAATCGGGGCTGGAGATGGGGAGAATGGCCGAGGTGCTCACGGGAGACTCCTTACGAGCGTGGCCTGAGCGTTCACCGCACGCGCTCCACTGTCGTTTGTCGGCGGAGTTTGCCAAGACTTTAGTCGTCGGCTCGATTATTTTTGCGGCGGCAGCGAACGCAGGTAAGCGATGATCTGCCAGCGCTGCGTTTCGGAAAGCGAACTCCACTGCGGCATCCCGTGGTACGGGTCGCCGTTGCGCAGCATCCAAGCCAGGTCGCCGTCGGTAGCGTGGCGAATGCGCGCCGTGCGCAAACTGGGACGCGGCGGCGGGTGGGTGCGCCCGAGCGCGTCGGCGCCGTGGCACTTGGCGCAGTTCTCGGCAAACAGCCGGCTACCCGCGGCAACCGCCTCCGCCTGCCCGGCCAGCGGATTCCTCCGCGCATGATCCTCATCCGGCACGCGATGCAACCACTTGCCGTCGAAGGTCGAGCCCATCTGCCCAGCCGCGACGGTCGCCGAAAAACCGATCGCGATAGCGAATAGAACCGCGTACGAAGACTTCGATAGCAACACGCTCCCTCCTGATTTGAAGATAAACCGGTTGCGACCGTCGATGTCGCCGGTTTTGCGTGGATTTGACCATGCCAATGCGACGGGGAAACCCTTCCTCAGCTAGACTTGAGAGGCTATGACTTTCGCCACCACTGCCGGAATTGCGCTGCGCTCGCCCTCGGGCGAGTTTGTGAACGAGCCCTTCGTCAACTTCGCCGACGCCGCCAACGCCCGCGCCATGCGCGCCGCGCTAAGCCATGTCGAAACCCAGCTTGGCCGCGAGTACGACCTGATCGTCGGCGGCCATCGCGAAAAAACGTCCGGCAAAATCACTTCCCTGAACCCGGCGCGGCCGGCGCAGGTGGTGGGCATTCACCAGAAGGCCGGCGCCGAACACGCGCAGGAGGCGATGGACGCGGCCCTGCGCGCCTTCCACTCCTGGAGCCGCACTCCGGTCGAGGTGCGCGCGTCGCTGCTGCTCAACGCCGCCGCCGTCATTCGCGAGCGCAAGTTCGAGTTTTCCGCCTGGCTCACCTACGAGGTGGGCAAAAACTGGGCCGAAGCCGACGCGGATACCGCCGAAACCATCGACTTTCTCGAGTTTTACGCCCGCGAAGCGCTGCGGCTGGCGCAGGCGACCACGCCCATCCAGTATCCCGGCGAGCGCAACCGGCTGCTCTACATTCCGCTCGGCGTCGGCGCGGTCATTCCGCCGTGGAACTTCCCCTTCGCCATCATGGCCGGCATGACCGCCGCGGCCATCGTCACCGGCAACACCGTAATTCTGAAGCCGTCGAGCGATTCGCCGACGATTGCGGCGCTCTTCATGGAGGTCCTCGAAGAATGCGGCCTGCCATCCGGCGTGGTCAACTTCTGCCCCGGCTCGGGCGCGACCTTCGGCAACGCCATCGTCGCCCATCCCAAGACGCGCTTCGTCGCCTTTACTGGCTCGAAGCCCGTCGGCCTTGAAATTCACGAGCTGGCGGCAAGAACTCAGCCGGGACAAATCTGGATCAAGCGCACCGTGCTCGAAATGGGCGGGAAGGACTCGATCCTGGTCTGCCGCGATGCGGATATCGACGTGGCCGCCGACGGCGTGGTCGCCGCGGCCTTCGGCTTCAGCGGGCAAAAGTGCTCCGCCTGCTCCCGCGCCATCGTCGAAGAGCCGGTTTACAACGCGTTTGTGGACAAAGTCCGCGAACGCGTAGCCAAGCTGACCGTCGGCGACCCGGTCGAGAACCCCAATATGGGTCCGGTGATCAACGCCTCGGCCCAGGCCAGCATTCTCAGCTATATCGAAAAAGGGAAAGCCGAGGGGCGGCTGATCGCGGGCGGCGCGGCGATTGACACGGAATCCGGCGGATACTTCCTCCAGCCCACGGTGATCGCGGACATCGACCCAGACGCGGTCATCTCGCAGGAAGAGATTTTTGGCCCCGTGCTGGCGATTATCAAGGTCGAGAGCTACGAGGAGGGCCTGGCCGTCGCCAACAACACGGAATTCGGCCTCACCGGTGCCATCTACACCGCGGACCGCGCGCGCCTGGATCACGCCGCCAACGAGTTCCACGTCGGCAATCTCTATCTCAATCGCAAATGCACCGGAGCCATGGTCGGCGCGCACCCCTTCGGCGGCTTCAATATGAGCGGGACCGACTCGAAGGCCGGCGGCCCGGATTATCTGCTGCTCTTCACGCAGGCCAAGAGCGTCGCGGAAAAGCTGTAAAGTCAACTACTTCCAACGATAACTACGAAGCGCCTGGCCGAACGCCGGGCGCTTTTTTGTGCCTGCCTGCACCTCCGCGCCACTCTCCACCGAAACTTGACGCTTTCTGGACGGTAACTCCACACCTTTCTTTTGGCGCGTTGCTAGAGTCATCTTCGTAGGGAGGACATCCACATGAACACCAAGTTCCGCAACCTGATTTTGGCCCCCGCCGCTGTGCTGGCCTTCGCCCTGGCTTCTCACTCCGCGAAGGCGGACTCGATCGCCAAAGTGCCGTTCAACTTCACAGTGGACGGCCACGTTTGCCCCGCCGGCGAGTACACCATTCACCGCGACTCGGCCAACAACACCGTCATCCTGCAAGGGCGCAACAACAAGGTCGGCTTCCAATGGAGCCTGAGGGCCGGCGACCCCGCCCCGACGGCGAAGGATGTCGTCCTCCAGTTCACCGAAAACGGCCAGAACCATGCCTTGAGATTTGTTCAGTACGGCCCGGCATCCACCTACCGGCTGGACAAGCAAGACAGCAACCGGCGCGAGCGTGAGACGCTGCGCAACGTCGCCGGGCAGTAGTCCGCTCCCGGTTGCTCACCAGGTCTCCTACCAAGAGACACTCGTACGTGGATTCGGAAAAGGGCCATGGCGCGATGCTATGGCCCTCCTTTTTGCCTGAAACGCAAGATTGCGCGGCGGATGGAAATTTTTTTTCCATCCGCCGCGCTCGTGTGTGCGAAATTGCTCGCAATTGCGGAGCAACCGTGAGGTTCCACCGGAAAGAGGACAACTTACCCCGCGGGAACCCGCTCTAACCGGATAGACATCGCCGAAGCCTCGCTTCCCCTGGCGGGGACTCGATCGGAAGCTCGCGATTTCGACCCAGACGGCAAACGAAAAGTGGAGAGGCGCATACCGTGAAAGCTGCAACGATCGTTGGCGTGATTCTGATTGTGATTGGCATCGCCGGCTTTGCTGTGGGGGGATTCTCCTTCACCCAGGAAAAGCAGGACGCGAAACTCGGCCCCATACAGATTGAGCACAAGCAAAAGGAGTCGGTGCCAATACCGCCGATCCTCAGCGCCATCGCGCTTCTCGGCGGAGTGGGGCTGGTCGTCGCCGGGGCGCGCGGCAAGTAGCGTACAGCCGCCCGGCCGGGAATTTACAATCGGGAGAGATACCGATTCCCTTGGCCGCAATCGAGTCCGCGCGAGGACCGGGCGGCCCGAAAGTTCTCATGCCGAGCGAATCCTTCGACCCCATCCTGGCCAATCGCCTCCTGATCGCCTGCGCCGTGGCGCGCGAGGCGGGCGCGTTGCAGAAGCGGCGATTCCTCGACCGCGACAGCATGATTTTTAAGTTCAAAGGTCCCCAGGACTACCTGACCGCAACCGACGGCGAGGTGGAAACGCTGGTCCGCAAACGCCTGCTCTCCGCCTTCCCCGGCGACACTTTCCTTGGCGAAGAAGACGGCGGCCAGGTCAGCGCCCGCACCTGGGTCGTCGATCCCATCGACGGCACCTCGAACTTCGCGCGCGGCATCGCGCACTTCTGCGTTTCAATCGCGCTTGTGGTCGATGGCGCGGCCGCTATCGGAGTGATTTACCAGCCCATGACCGATGAGCTGTTTGCGGCGGCGAAGGACGGCGGCGCGACGCTCAACGGCGAGCTAATCCATGTCTCGAAGACGACCCGGCTCGAACAGTCGCTTCTCGAAGTCGGCCGCGCCTCGCGTCAGCCCCAGGCCCAATACCTGGCCATGCTGGAAAATGTGATGCGCGCCGGCGCGGCGATTCGCGGCGCCGGGTCGGGCGCGCTGGCCGTGGCCAACGTGGCCTGCGGGCGCGTTGACGCCTGCTTCGAGACGCATATGTACTCCTGGGATTGCATCGCCGGCCTGGTGCTGGTCAAAGAAGCCGGCGGTCGCGTCAACGACTTCCTCGCCGGCGACGGCCTGCTCAAAGGAAACCCGATCTTTGCCTCCGCGCCGGGAATCGCTGGCGATCTGGCCCGCATCGTCGGGGTATCACTGGAATAGAAAGGTCGCGGGTTCCGTTACGTTCCGGTGCGAACGATACTCTGCACTCTGCCCCCGCCTGGGTTCGTCGCATCGGCCAGCTCTTCGGCTTCGATCCGGTTGCCCACATCGGCCGCCGCCTGCGCCAATACGCGATGGTGCAGCGTAAACAGCGCCAGCTCCAGCCGGTCGCTCACGCCCGTCTTGTCGTAGATGGAGCGCAGATAATTCTTGATGACCTGCTCGGTGGTCTTCAGGCGCGTGGCGATCTCGCGGTTCTTGCAGCCTTGCACAATCAGCGCGACGATGCGCATCTCCTTGGGCGTAAGCCGGTCCCGGACGCGCGTTCCCACCAGGTCTTCGTCCTGTTCGCTGGCGATCATACCCTGGAGCGGCTGCCAGATCTCTCCGGCAATAACCCTGCGAACGCATTCCACCAGCGCCGAACCCGTCGTGTTACGAAAGATTACCCCGTGAAAGCCCTGTTGCAGATACGTTGCCGGCGACTCGGAATTTTCAGCGATTACGATGCCACGGCTGTTCATCGTCTCGAACAGGATGCGCAGGCGGGCCAGTTCCGGCCTCATGGCGGAGGCAAAAATCACTACCGCGCCGGGAAACGTCGTCACGGCGTGCATCATGCGCTCGGTATCCGAGCACTGCGCGATGATGCGGTAATTGTCGTCCGCCGCCAGTACTTTAGCGGTTCCGGCGCGGAAGATTGCCTGCGAATCTGCGAGTATGACCTTGTTCATCGTCCCTGCTTCGCCTCTCTCTGTCCAACCGGATCGAAAAGACCCGGAAAGTCGCCCGATAGGAATTCTTCCACCGCCGGTTTGCACCTGCACACACTCGGATTGGCCCCACGCAGTTATATATCGGCAATTCGGGTTAATGTCCTTGGCTTGATCCATTTTGGCACAGATCGAAATCCGACTGGTTCCTTTGGTAAGCGCGAGAGAAGTATATTAGCACTGATCGTAACCTCACTTCTCGCCTTAAAGATTACTAGGATGTTGCTGATTTCGCCACGGAATTGTGTTTTTTGTGTCTCGCCCGGAACACCCACCGCCTTTTTGAGCGAACCCAATCCCAAGCGGGCGCTCCAATTCCTCTTCGCCTCCCCGGCCGGCCTTTCGCCGCTCTTCGGCGGAAAAACAACAACAACTTTTTTTGCCCCGGATTCGGCCGGCTTTTCCCCTCTCGAATTGCTCTAAACTGAGAACTGTATATGAGCAGGCCAATTCTTCTCGCCATCGACGACGACACCAGCGTCCTGGAAGCCGTAGTGCAGGATCTGCGCCGCCAATATGGAGCGACCTACCGGGTCATGCGCGCCGCCAGCGGCCAAGCTGCGCTCGATACCCTGCAACAGTTGAAAGTGCGCGAGGAAGCCGTTGCGTTACTCCTAAGCGACCAGCGCATGCCCGGCATGACCGGCGTCGAGTTTCTGGAAAGCGCGCTCGCCATTTACCCCGACGCCAAGCGCGTCCTGCTCACCGCCTACGCCGATACCGAAGCCGCCATCCGCGCCATCAATACCGCCCGCATTCACTATTACCTCACCAAACCCTGGGACCCGCCCGAGGAGAAGCTCTATCCGGTGCTGGACGACCTGCTCGCCGACTGGAATGCCGGCTATCAGCCTAAATTCGACGGTGTCCGCGTCATCGGCCATCGCTGGTCGCTCAAGGATCATCAACTGCGCAGCTTCCTCAGCCGCAACCATGTCCCCTATCGCTGGCTGGACGCGGCGGCCAGCGACGACGCGCAGACTCTGCTGAAGGAGCGCGGCCTCGATCCCGAAGTGCTCCCCGTCGTGCTCTTCGTCGACGGCAGCGCGCTGGTCGATCCCGAACAGGAGGCGCTGGCCGCGCGCGTCGGCCTGCGCACCCAGGCCACGCAGGAGTTCTACGATTTTGTGGTCATCGGCGCGGGACCGGCCGGTCTTGCCGCCGCCGTCTACGGTGCCTCCGAGGGGCTGAAGACGCTGGTCATCGAACCCGAAGCGCCCGGCGGCCAGGCTGGTTCCTCGTCGAAGATCGAAAACTACCTCGGCTTTCCGGCCGGCATCACCGGTGCCGACCTCGGTCGCCGCGCCCACATGCAGTGTCTTCGCTTCGGTGCCGAGTTCCTCACCCAACGCGCCGCCGGCCTGCGCGTCGAAGGCCAATACCGTTTTGTAACGCTTGCCGACGGCCGCGAAGTTTCCAGCCACGTCCTGCTGCTGGCCACCGGGGTGCAGTACCGGCGCCTGGAAATCCCCGGCGCAGACAAGCTGACCGGCCTGGGCATCTACTACGGCGCAGCCCTCGTCGAGGCTGCCGCCTGCCAGGATGAGGAAGTCTTCATCGTCGGCGGGGCCAATTCAGCCGGCCAGGCCGCGCTTCACTTCGCCAAATTCGCCTGCAAGGTAACGATGCTGGTGCGCGCCACTGGCCTCGAAGCCAGTATGTCGAAATACTTAATCGACGAG
>Ga0116230_10002227_pt1 | contig 18677 bp, 12 predicted proteins | sample S1TSphfallax_3_FD_88678 | JGI IMG/M metagenome (GOLD analysis project Ga0116230, IMG submission 88678) | Host-associated microbial communities from peat moss isolated from Minnesota, USA - S1T2_Fd - Sphagnum fallax MG | ecosystem: Host-associated > Plants > Peat moss > Unclassified | place...
AGGCGAACCGCAGCATTTCGTCCGCCGCACCATCAAGGCCAACGGCTCCGCGGTGTTTCTCGAAATGCGTTTCATCCCGGATTTCGACGAGACGTCGACCGTACGCGGCTTCTTCGTGCTGGCGAGCGATGTGACCGAGGCCCGCAACGCGCGCATTGCACTCGAGGCCACGAACGAAAAGCTCGCGCGGGAAAGCGCCACGGACTATCTCACCGGACTCTCGAATCGCCGCGTCTTCAGCGAACGGAGCGAGGCCGCGGCATTACGCTTCAAGGAAGCCGGCGAGGTCTATGGTTTGATCCTCGTGGATCTCGATGATTTCAAGCAGGTGAACGACGTTCACGGGCACGACGTGGGGGATGAGGTGCTGCGGGCGGTCGGCGCCGTGCTCAAGGATCAACTGCGTTGCGATCGGGACATCGCGGCCCGGCTGGGCGGAGAGGAATTCGCCATTCTTTGTTTTGGCGATCTCGATCCCCACTCATTGCAGGTCATCGGCGAGCGCGTGCGCGCGCAGGTTGCAGCCGCCAGCGTGAGCACGCCGCGGGGAGTCCTGCGCTTCACGGGCAGTTTTGGCGTTTCGATCTGCGACGCCGGCGACGTTGGTTGGAAGAGCATTTATGCCCGTGCCGATGCCGCACTCTACGAAGCCAAGGCGGCGGGCAAGAACCGCGTGGCATTCGCGGCGGCATCCACTCCGGGCGCGCCGGGTCGATCCAAACGATTGAAGGTCGTGTCGACGGGATAGGGGGCGCAGGCGGCGGATCGGGTCACCAGTCCACCATAACGCACAACACCGGAGGAGGATCGGTCGCGAATCGATTCGCGTTGTCGCAGAGCCGCTCCTAGATGTCCAGATTCGACACCTGCAGGGCGTTCTTCTCGATGAACTCGCGCCGCGGCTCCACTGCATCGCCCATCAGCGTCGTAAAGATGTCGTCCGCCGCGACCGCATCTTCGATGCGCACCTGCATCAGTCGCCGCGTGTCGGGGTTGATGGTGGTGTCCCAGAGCTGATCCGCGTTCATTTCGCCGAGTCCCTTGTAGCGCTGGATGCTTTGACCCTTCTTGGCCTGATCGAACAGCCAGTTCATCGCGATCTTGAAGCTGGCGATGTCCTGGCGGCTGTCACCGCGAATGATGTGGGCACCGGGCCCCATCAAGTCGCTCAACGTTCGCGCGAGCTCGGCGATGCGCAGATATTCCGCCGAGTCGAAGAACTCCCGGGGGATGTGTTTTTCGGAGCTCAAGCCATGCTCGAAGCGCAGCAGCGCGATTCGATGCGCGCCGCCGGCCATGGATTCCACGTTGAGCCGGTAGCGGCGCGACACGTCGTCCAGTCCGTTCAATTTCAGTTCGAGGCCGCGACACCAATCGCGCAGTCCGTCGATGCGATCGAATGAATCCGTGCTCAGCGTGGGAACGTAGAGGAGTTGTTCGAGGAAACGCTCGTCGTAGCGGCGCGCCCAGCGCTGCACGATGGCCTGGACTTCCACATATTTCCGGGCAAGGGATTCGAGTCCCAAACCGGACAACGGAGGCGCGTCCGCATTGACGTGCAGAGCGGCCCCGTCGATTGCGGTGTTGAGCAGCAACGCGTTCAACTCCACGTCGTCCTTGACGTAGGTTTCCTGCTTGCCCTTCTTGACCTTGTACAACGGCGGCTGCGCGATGTAGATGTGGCCGCGCTCGATCAGAATCGGCATCTGACGGTAGAAGAAGGTCAGGAGCAAGGTGCGTATGTGGCTGCCGTCAACGTCAGCGTCTGTCATTATTATGATGCGGTGATACCGTAATTTTTCGACATTGAAATCATCGCGTCCGATGCCGCAGCCCAAGGCCGTGATGAGGGTGCCGACTTCCGCGGAGGCGAGCATCTTGTCGAAGCGCGCCTTTTCGACGTTAAGAATCTTGCCCTTCAGCGGCAAAATGGCCTGGGTGCGGCGATCGCGGCCCTGCTTGGCGGAACCGCCGGCCGAATCGCCTTCGACCAGGAACATTTCCGACAGCGCCGGATCCTTTTCCTGACAGTCGGCCAGTTTGCCGGGGAGTCCGGCGATGTCGAGCGCTCCCTTGCGCCGGGTCATCTCGCGCGCCTTGCGGGCCGCCTCGCGGGCGTAGGCCGCCTCGAGGATTTTATTGACGATGGCGCGCGCTTCCTGCGGGTGCTCAAGTAGAAACTCTTCCAGTCGTGCCGCCACCGCCGATTCGACCACGCCCTTGACTTCGGAAGACACCAGCTTGTCCTTGGTCTGCGACGAGAATTTCGGATCCGGCAGCTTCACCGACAGGATGGCGGTGAGACCTTCGCGGGAGTCGTCGCCGGTGGTGGCGATCTTCTCCTTCTTGGCCGCGAGTTCCTTTTCGATGTAGTTGTTGAGCGTGCGCGTCAGTGCCGCGCGATAGCCGGCGAGGTGAGTACCGCCATCTTTCTGCGGAATGTTGTTGGTGTAGCAATACATGCTTTCGGTGTAAGAGTCATTCCACTGCATCGCGACTTCGACCTGCGTGTTGTTGTCGCGTGTCTGGAACCAAAGGACCGACGGGTGCACCGCCGCCTTGCTGCGGTTCAGATGGGTGACGAAGGCTTTAAGTCCCCCTTCATGCTGAAAGATCTCGGATTTTTCGTCGCGCTCGTCGACGAGTTCGATGCGCACCCCGGAATTCAGGAAAGACAATTCGCGCAGGCGCTTCGCGAGGGTGTCGTAAACGAAGGAAATATTCGTGAATATTTGGGCGCTGGGCTTGAAGCGGATCGTGCTGCCGCGCTCCGTGGTGTCGCCGATCACGGCGAGCGGCGCCTGGGGCTCGCCGAGCCGGTATTCCTGGCGGTGAAGTTTGCCGTCGCGCCTTATGTGCAATTCGAGAAAATCCGACAGGGCGTTCACCACCGACACGCCGACACCATGCAGACCGCCGGAGACCTTGTAGGACGTGTCGTCAAACTTACCGCCGGCATGCAGCACGGTCATGATGACTTCCGCCGCGGAGACACCCTCTTCGCTGTGAATGTCGACCGGAATGCCGCGCCCGTTGTCTGAAACCGTCACCGACTCGTCGGCATGGATGATGACCCTGACCAAATCGCAATAGCCCGCCAAGGCCTCGTCGATGGCGTTGTCCACCACCTCGAACACCATGTGGTGTAGCCCACTGCCGTCATCGGTATCACCGATGTACATTCCGGGTCGCTTGCGAACCGCGTCGAGGCCCCTTAAGACTTTGATTTTACTGGAATCGTAGATGTCGTTCTGGGCCATGTCGGATCCTACTGTGCGACTTCGTAGTCTAGCAGTTTCAGGCGCGAAAAACGAATCCCAACGGCGTATAAAGTTGATATAAATCAGATACTTATAAAGATTGTGCGGGAACTCGTCGCTGCTTCTGCAGATTACGCCAATGGAGCCGGCTGGGAGCCTATACGGGCAACTCATTCGAGCGGCGCAATATGGCCGCCTGAGCTTATGGAAGCTGACGCATCGAACGCATCAAGCAGCGTCTCCGGATGGACTTCGGTTTGTTCCACGTGGAACATCTTGAACCTGACCCTGAACCGCGGTTGACCCACGGAGTGGCGGAGCCATTCCGCTAACGCTCCAAGAACACTCCCCCCGCGACGGTGTAACGTCGGCCGGGCAATCCAAAGCCTGTGAAATCCGGATTCAAGGATGTGACGACAAGCTGCACCGACGCCTGCGCCACCTCGCGGATCAATCCAAGCAATCGATCGCTATCGAGCTCAGCGGCGGGATCGTCCAACATCAGCGTAGGACGTGCCACCGGGTCCGCCGGAAACAAAGTAATTTGTGCCATGAGCAATGCGGCGGCCAACAGCTTTTGCTGCCCGCGAGAAATACGTTCCTTCACGGAGTTTCCATCCAAGCGGATGCCCAACTCCGCGCGATGCGGGCCGATGTTGGTCCAGCCCGTCTCGAGGTCGTGCCCCCAGCTCTGCTCCAACGCCTCGGCAAACGTCATTTCGCGGGACCACCCCGTGCGATAGGTAAGACTTACCTCAAGCCCCAGCAGCGACCGAGCCACCTCTCGTACCGCAATGTCGAGCGATTCCACGTAACGCCGCCGTGCCCCGTCGATCAGGCCACCCAACCGCAAGAGTTCGACATCCCAGCCTGCAATCGCAGCTTTGGCATGCCGGGATTTCAGGGCAGCGTTACGTTGCCGTAACGCCACCTGATAGTTCTGCCAGTCGCCCAGGAAGGAATGTTCCACGTGGAACACGCCCCAATCCAGAAATCGCCGGCGTCGCGCGGGCCCCTCCTCGATCAAGCGATGCACCTCCGGATCGATGATCTGCACGGGCAGCTCAACCGTCAGATCCGCCAACGACGCCACACGCTCGCCCGCGAGTTTCGCCCGCATACCGTCAGCGGTACCCTCCACACCCAAGGGAACGATCCGCTCCCCTCGGGTCACCTCACCGAACACCACGAACCGCGAGGTCGAAGCTCGGATCAGGTTCTGAAGGCGTCGCGTCCGAAATGAACGACCACGGGACAGGACATAGACCGCCTCGAGCAAACTCGTTTTACCCGACGCATTCTGGCCGGAAATCAGCGTAAATTTCGGATCGAAGTGCAGTTCGGCGGCCTGCACGCATCGGAAATCCGATACCTGCAGCCGCCGCAGAGGCATGACCCTAAAGCCTCATCGGCATGACGACATAGCGGGCGGTCGAATTACCAGGAGACCGAATCAGGCAGCTGCTATTGCTGTCCGTCAGGCCGATCTCCACTTCCTGACCATCGATCGCTGCCAACGCATCCAATAAGTAATTCACATTGAATCCCACTTCGAGGTCACCGCCCTGATAGCTCACCTCGATCTCCTCCTCGGCCTCCTCCTGTTCGGGATTGTGGGCCTGCACGGTCAACGCATTGGCTTTCACCGTCATTCGAATCCCGCGGTATTTCTCGTTCGACAGAATTGCAGTTCGCTGCAGTGCCAGCCGCAGCGTGTCCCGATCCGCCCGAATCGCGTGATTCGCCGCCGCGGGAATGACCCGCGAATACTCTGGAAACCGACCGTCGATCAATTTGGAGGTGAACCGTACATCCCCAATCTGCGCCCGCACGTGATTAGTGCCAATCGCGACCTCTGCCGTACCGTCCTCGGTCAGCACACGCTGCAATTCCAACACTCCCTTGCGGGGCACGATGACCTGCTGCGCCGCATTCGCCCTGACCGACAATACCGTCTCGCACAACGCCAGACGATGCCCATCGGTCGCCACCACGCGCAGCGATACTCCATCGATTTCGAGCAACATCCCATTCAGGTAATACCGCACATCCTGCTGCGCCATGGAAAAGTGCGTCTTTTCCAGCAGCCGCAGCAGCTCCTTGCGCGGTATTTGCACCGACTGCTGCGCATTGATGTCGTCGATCACCGGAAACTCGCCCGCCGGCAGCGATGCCAAACTGAACCGGCTTCGGCCTGCCTTGAGCACGACTTTCTCACCCTCCACGGTCAACGCAACAGCAGCCCGCTCCGGCAGAGCACGCAAAATATCCAGAAATTTACGTCCGGGCACCGTGATATCTCCCGCCACCTGCACCGTCACCTCCGTGGCGGCAACCAATTCCACCTCCAAGTCCGTCGCGGTAATCGACAATCGCCCGTCGCGAACACTCAGCAATACGTTCGCCAACACGGGCATGGTCTGGCGCCGTTCCACCACACCGATCACCGCCTGCAAGGGCGTCAACAATTTCTCACGTTCCGCCGTCAGTTTCATGGCCTCACCCATCCGCTCATTCTTAAATCTTAGATTCTTAGATAAAGATTATTACTATGATTATGAAGGATTGCCTAATCCTGTATAACCTCGAAATGTCTATATTAATCAGACATTTGCAACGGCCCAAAGCCTGCGTCACTCCTGTCCACGGCGCGTTCACTGCCTGTAGTACACCTGTGCATAACTTTATCCACAGTTTCCTGCACAGCTTTTCCGCACTATCCCGCCAGGGTTCTCAACAGGTTCATATAATCCTCGCCAATGCGCCGCTCCGACTCACGTAACTCCTTGATCCGCTTACAAGCGTGCAGCACCGTCGTATGGTCGCGACCGCCAAATGCGTCGCCGATTTCCGGCAGGCTGTGATTCGTCAATTCCTTCGCCAACGCCATCGCGACCTGCCGTGGACGCGCGATCGAACGACTGCGCCGCTTCGACAACAAGTCTGCGATCCTAATCTTGTAGTATTCGGCGACCGTCTTTTGGATATTTTCAACGGTCACCAATCGCTCTTGAAGCGCCAATAAATCGCGCAGGGCTTCCTTTGCGAACTCCAGCGTGATCGGGCGACCGGTAAAGTGCGAGGTAGCCACCACGCGCCGCAAAGCCCCTTCCAATTCGCGCACGTTCGAGCGGATGCGTTTCGCCACGAAGAAGGCAACCTCCTCCGGCAAATCCACGTTTGACATTGCGGCCTTGCTCATCAAGATGGCCACGCAGGTCTCCAACTCCGGCGGCTCGATCGCCACCGTCAAACCCCAGCCGAACCTGGACTTCAACCTTTCCTCGAGGCCGTCGACCTCCTTCGGATATCGATCACAGGTCAGGATGACCTGCTGCTGGCTTTCGAGCAGCGCGTTGAAGGTGTGAAAGAACTCCTCCTGCGATCGCTCCTTCCCGGCGAAAAACTGAATGTCATCGATCATCAGCGCGTCGAGAGACCGGTATGCCGACTTGAAATCATTGATCGTGTTGTGCTGCAGCGCCTTGACCATGTCGCCGACGAACCGTTCGCTGTGAACATAGGCGAGCCGCGCGTCCGCATTGTGTTCCTTGATCCTGTTGGCGACGGCGTGCATGAGATGCGTCTTGCCCAAGCCAACCCCGCCGTAGATGAACAACGGGTTGTACGCCCTGCCCGGGTTGCCGGCGACCTGAATAGCCGCGGCCTTGGCGAGCTGATTGCTCTTTCCTTCAACGAAGCTGCCGAACGTAAAATCTGAATTGATGCGGCCGCCCAATACGATCGGCGCGAGGCGACGCGATTTCACCGCGGCCTGCGCCATGGCATCCGAACCGCCGTGACCGCTCGCGACCGCCGGAGCCCCGCCCGCACGCGTGCCGACGTCCAGAACCAAATCGGGGGCCGTGCCATCGGCAAACTCCGTGACCAGCTCACGGATGCGAGGCAGCAAATTCTCCCCCAACCATTCAATCACATAGCGATTCGGCGCCAGCAGCCGCAGTTCATCGTCACGCTCGATGGCCTGCAGCGGCCGCACCCACGTGTTGAACTGCTGCATCGGAAGTTCGCTCTCGAGCACGCGCAGACAGCGATTCCATAGCGACTCTGTCAAGAGCGCTCTCCTGTAGATTCAAGCGGTGGGGCGGAAAAAACGAAAGGGCAGGGAGTCTAGCTCCTACTGGAAGGTGCGTCTATTGACACATCCGCCCTTGCTCAGTACCCTTCCCGGCTTTCGCAAAGCCTTCATTTTGTTTGCTTTGCCCCTCTCTACTTCCCTTAAGTCGTGCTATGAAACGTACATTTAATCCCAGCAATTTGCATCGTGCCCGCACCCATGGTTTTAGGGCCCGCATGGCGACCAAGAGCGGTCGAAATCTTCTGGCACGGCGCCGCGCGAAGGGCCGTAAGCGACTCTGCCCGTAGCGGATAACCTGGGACTTTCTAGCGATCCCCAAGTCAAGCAAGAGACTGACCTTCGAGCCGCGCAAGCGTTTGCACCAGCCCGCGGAATTCCGTACCGTGCGGCAGCGCGGCAAAAAACTCTCCGACGCCTATTTCAGTCTGTCCGTGTTGGCCAACAATGAACACTGTCCGCGATTGGGTCTGGCAATCGCAACGCGCACCTTCGGCACCGCCGTCGCTCGTAACGTCGTCAAGCGGCTCACGCGCGAGTCGTTTCGCACGAACCAACACGACTTGCCGCCGGTCGACGTCATGGTCTCGGCGCGGGATGCCGCGCGTCGCGCGCCGCCCGCGGACTTGCGCGCGAGCCTCGAGAAACACTGGAAGAGCATCGCGCAGCGATGGTAGACACATGCGCCACCTGCTGATGTTCGCCATTCGCGCGTACCAACTCATCGTCAGTCCCATGTTGGGACCCCGATGCCGGTTTTATCCGACATGCTCCTGCTATACCCATACCGCGATAGAACGGCACGGCGCGCTGCGCGGCACCTGGCTCGGGCTGCGCCGCCTCTTGCGCTGCCATCCATTCGCAGAGGGCGGTTATGACCCTGTGCCGCCGAAGAGACTGATTAATGCCTAACACCCGCGTCATGCTTTGGATCGCACTCGCCGCGATCCTGTTCCTCAACTACGAAGCCTGGATGCGCGACTATCCCACGTCGAGCTTCCCGGGAACGGCTGCCCCGACCCAGGCGATGACGGCCTCCTCGAACAACCTGGGCGATTCGGTCCCCGGCGCCGCGGCATCCGCTGCGGGAACTCCCGGCGTTTCCGCGGCGCCGGGCTCGCCTCAACTGCCCGCGAGCGGCGGCATCCAACCCGCCACCGCGCCGGCCGCGGCCGATTTGGCGACCGCAGACGCGGCCGCGGCCCACGATACCGACCGAACCCTGCACGTCGTCACCGACGTGCTCGATCTCGGCATCAGCCTGAAGGGCGGCGAAATCGACCGCGCCGACATCGTGGAATATCCCGTACACAAGGACACGCCCAACGTCCCCGTGCGACTCCTGAACGACGATTCAGAAGATTCCCTGTACCTGCTGCAGACCGGGCTCACCGGTACGCCCGGGGAAGCAGCGCCGACGCATTTGGCGCTGTGGACAGCGGCGCAAGACTCCTACGTCATGGCCAAGGGTGCCGATGAATTACGGGTGCCCTTGACCTGGAACGATGGTCATGGCCTGACCGTGACCAAGACGTTCACGTTCAAGCGCGGTCAGTACGCGATCGCCCTTGAATACGACGTCACGAACGACAGTACGACCCCGCGCAATCTTGCCTACTACTCGCAGTTCCTTCGCCATTGGGTCCACGCCTCGCGCTCCTATTTCGACGTCGAAACTTATTCCTTCAAGGGACCGGCCGTGTATGACGGGACCCGGACGGAGGACCTCAAGGTGGAGAACGAAGCAGACTCCAAGTATTCACAAACGGTCACCAATGGATGGATCGCGTCGCTGCAACACCACTTCGTTGCAGCGATCGTTCCCGCGCCGGGCCAGGCGGACAAGATCCAGCTGCAGGTGCAGGGCCAGCAATACTTGTTGAGCACCACGGGCCCGATGGTCACCGTGCCGGCCGGCGGTAAGGCCGAGTTCAACGAGAAGCTGTTCATCGGCCCGAAACTGCAGTCGCAATTGGCCGCGACTGCGCCAAATCTCGAACGCACGGTCGATTACGGCAAGCTCACCGTGCTCGCACATCCCGTCTTCATGGTGCTCGTGTGGGTCCATGGCATCGTCGGCAATTGGGGTTGGTCCATCATCATCGTGACGGCGCTCATCAAGCTGGTCTTCTATCCGTTGAGCCAGGCAAGCGGGCGATCGATGGCCAAGATGCGCGCCGTTGCGCCGCGCATGAAACAGATCCAGGACTCTTTCAAGGACGACCGCGAGAAACTGGGGCGTGCCATGATGGAGTTGTACAAGAAGGAGAAGATCAACCCGTTGGCCGGCTGCCTGCCGATGGTGGTGCAGATACCCTTCTTCATCTCGTTTTATTGGGTCCTGCTCGAGAGCGTCGAAATGCGTCAGGCACCGTTCATGCTGTGGATCAATGATCTGTCTGCGCGCGACCCGTTCTTCGTTCTGCCGCTGCTGATGGGCGGCGCGATGTTTGCGCAGTTCAAGCTGAACCCTGCGCCACCGGACCCGATGCAGGCAAAGATCATGCAGTTCATGCCTTTGGTCATGACCGGCATGATGGCGTGGTTCCCGTCCGGCTTGGTGCTGTACTGGTTGACGAATACCGTGCTGTCCATCGTTCAGCAATGGCGCGTCAACCAGGTGGTCAGCGCGGAGGCCGGTAAAGCACGGACGTAGGTCGTGCACCGGCGCCCGGAACCGTGACGCCCTCGACCGACACGATCGCTGCCCTGGCGACGCCAGCCGGAAGCGGCTCAGTCGCGGTGATTCGCGTGTCCGGTCCAGCAGTCCCGCAAATCGCCACGACGCTGCTGGGAGGCGTGCCTGCGCCGCGTATGGCCCAATTGAATCGCTTTCGCGCTGCTGACGGCGGCGTCATGGATCAAGGGCTGGTCTTGTATTTTCCGGCACCCGCGTCCTTCACCGGAGAACACGTCCTGGAGCTGCAGGGACACGGCGGTATGCTGGCGCCGGACCTCGTGCTGAAACGCCTGTTCGCGCTCGGCTGTCGCCCGGCCCGGCCCGGCGAATTCAGCGAGCGCGCCTTCCTCAACGGCAAGCTTGACGTCGCCCAGGCGGAAGCCGTGGCCGACTTGATCGGTGCCGGAACCAGCGCAGCCGCTCGTGCCGCCGTACGCTCTATGCAGGGTGAGTTTTCCGCCAGGATTCACGCCCTGCAAGCGCAGCTCACAGAGCTGCGCACCCATGTTGAGGCTGCCCTCGACTTTCCCGATGAGGAACTCGATGTCCTGCGGCTCGACGCGCTTCGAGATCGTTTGACCGAAGTTTTCGCCGTGTTTCAGTCGATCACGGCGGCCGCGCGCCAGGGGGCGCTGCTCCGCGAAGGGGTTACGGTAGTGATCGCCGGCCGGCCCAATGCCGGGAAATCCAGTCTTTTCAATCGCTTCGTGGGAGACGATGTGGCCATCGTCACCGATCAGCCAGGCACGACGCGAGACCTCAACCGCCATCACCTGCAATTGAGCGGCCTCCCCGTCACACTCATCGATACCGCAGGACTGAGGACAGCGTCCGACGCGGTGGAGCAAGAGGGCATTCGGCGTGCCCGCCTGGAGATGCAACGTGCGGACCGGATTTTGTTCGTCATGGATGCGAGTGTGGCCACGAATGCCAGCGCAGCCGCAGCGACCCTGGGGTCCACTGATCTCGACGGCTTGCCGCCGAATGTTCCCGTGACTTTGCTGATGAATAAAATCGATCTGACCGGCGCCCGACCCGCGTCAACGATGGAGGCCGGCATGAGCTGCATCTGGGTCAGTGCGCACACGGGCGAGGGGCTGGATCTGGTGCGGGAGCACCTGCAACAAAGCGTCGGATTTCAGCCGCTCGAGTCTGGTGCCCTGTCCGCGCGGCGGCGTCATCTCGACGCGTTGCGGCGGGCTCTGGAACTCGTCCGCGCAGCCGCGGTAGCGCTCGACGCCTCCGGTGCCTCCGAATTATTCGCCGAGGACCTTCGGCTCGCACAGCGGGCGCTCGGAGAAATCACCGGGGAGTTCACCAGCGACGATCTGCTCGGTGAAATATTCGGCAGTTTTTGTATCGGCAAGTGATTGCCGGGAGCCAAGCAATCGACCGCTACAATCCGGCCCGATTTTGATTTTTCATGTCCGACATGTCGGTTTCCACCATCTGTGCCAGTCGCGCAGAGATGGCGAACGCAGCCAGGACGACGATGGTCACGATCGACGTGGTCACCGGGTGGTGCCAGAACAGCCACAGCATCGTGGCAGCAGACAGCATCAAAACTGCCACAAATCCCAAGGCGTTGGTGCGCTTGTTCGACGAATTACTCATGCCAGCCCCCGGCGTCTGAACTCATTCAGTGGTCTATCTTTATACGCGCCTAATTGCAACGCGACAATATGTCAAACCGACCTATTCTTGCCAAATTGTGACATGTCGAGTTGCGTTCGGACAGCCGACCAACATTCTCATTTTAGCATAGCCTCACGACGCCAGTGTCTCGCGGTCAAGACGATCAAGAGGGTCGCAATGCTCAATGACGATGCTCCGGACACCAGCGCGTCGGCGGCGGCGATCGGTTCTTGCTTGAGAACGCTGGTCATGAGCAGGTGCTGGCTCAACGACGGGATTAACATCAACGAGCTTTGGGTTTTCAACGAATAGATGCTGGCGAACGCGATTGGCAACGTCGGTATCAAGAGGACGCTGGTCAGATAGGTCTGGGCCTCGCGGTAGCTGCGGGTGAACGAGGCGACGAGCGTCATCAAGGCGGCGCCCAAGGGTATGAACGGCAGGCAAATGGCGAAGAACTCCAGCGCTGTTGCCATGCCCAGATTGGCGCTCATGCCGAGGCGCTCGAGCGGCACGAAACGGAATACGACGACGAACGCGGTCAGGCTGATGGCGAGCGAAGCACACATGTACGTGCAGGTTGCGAGTATCTTCCCGCCCACCAGACTGGCCCGCGCGACGGGCAGGCTGAGCAGGGCCTCGAGAGAGCCGCGCTCGCGCTCACCGGCGGTCGAATCGATGGCCAGATACAGGCCGCCCATGAGCATGGCGAACAGCACGAAATACGTCATGAAGCCCAGCACCATGACGGCGCGTCCCGCGGGCGTGGCCACGTCGACGTCTTGCACGGCCACCGGCACCGCGAGCAGGGGGCTTACGCCGCGGATTTGCAGGCGTAGCTGGGCGATGCCGCTGCCGTAGGCGGCGAGCACCTGGCGTGCCCGGTCCGCCACTTTGCGCGTCTGGGAATCCGCACTGTCTGCGACCAGCAACAGCGGCGCCGGGAGCGCCGCCTTGAACCGCGTCGCGAACTCCGTCGGGATGAGCAACACCACCTGCTCACGGCCACTGCGCACCGCGATGCGGGCGCCATCTTCCGACAGCGTCGCGAACGCGAGTTTCACGCCCTGCGACTGCAGGTACTGCACCAGCCCCGGTGCATGGTCGCCGCCCGATACGGTGAGGCGCGGTGGCTGGTCCGATTCCACCAGGCTCTGATCGAGCATCCTCGACACCATGGCGCCGAACAGAAGGGGGCCGAACAGGGGTCCGAACAGCAGCGCCGACATCAGCGTGCGCCGATCGCGCAGATTTTCCACGAATTCCTTGGCAAACACGGTGAACATCGCGCGCATCAAACGACACCTTCGACGCCGCCGAGCAGGTGGAGGAAGGCCTCCTCCAGGCTGGCTGCGCCGCTGCGCTCGCGCAGCGCCTGCGGCGTATCGTCCGCCAGCACGCGACCCCCGCCGATGACGACGACGCGGTCGCAGAGGGCGGCCACCTCCTGCATGACGTGCGACGAGAACAGGATGCAGCGACCCTGAGCCTTGAGTGCCCGCAGCATGTCGCGCAAATTTCGGATCGCCATCACATCGAGACCGTTGGTGGGTTCGTCCAGGATCAGATTGCCGGGGTCATGCACCAGCGCTCGCGCCAGCGCAACCTTGATGCGTTGACCCTGCGAGAATCCCCTGACCCGGCGTTCCATGACATGCTCCAAGCCGAGCGAACGTGCCAGCTCGGCCGTGCGCTCGCGCAGCCGGTAGCGCCCGATGCCGTGCAAGGCGCCGAAGTACGCGATGTTCTCGCGTGCAGTCAGGTTGTCATAGAGTCCAGCGGCATGCGGCAGCACGCCCAGGTGCGCCCGCGCCGCCGACGTTTCGCCGCGGATATCGGCGCCGTCGATGCAGGCGCTGCCGCTGTCCGGGGACAGGACCCCGTACAGCATGCGCAGGCAGGTCGATTTGCCGGCACCGTTGGGTCCCAGCAAGCCCGTGATCTCCCCGTTCCTGGCGGTGAAACTCACCTGTCTAACCGCATCGACGGCCCCGAAGCGTTTGCACAAGTCCCTGGCCTCGATCACGGCGCAGGCCCGCTGAATCCAAGGAAAAACGGCGCCGGTCGGTGCCTGTCGAGGCAGGTCGTATCGAGCGCATCGGGGTCGGCACGGTCCAGGAATTCAGCCATGAGCTTCGGCACGCAGCCGGTCGCGAGCTGACCATGCCCCTCACCGGTCAACACCACCAGCCGACGATGCCGCAGGCCCGACGCAGCGCGCGCGGCATCCCCCGGCGGCGTCACCGGGTCGGCTTCGCCGGACAGCAGCAACGTCGGTATGTCGCTGTTGAGCGCGTCGTGCAGGTCGGCATCCGCAGGCCCTCGCGGCCAGACCGCGCAGATCACCGCCAATGCGTCCAGCTGATCGACGCCCTGGTAGGTCTGCGCGATGCGTTGCCGGTCGCGGCCGGACACCGCGAAGCGTGGCACATCTTCACTGCAGATCACACTGTTCTGCATGCCGCTCGACAGCTGGTCGCCGATCTGCCGCGCCAGCATGATGGTCTGCGCGGCCAGCGGCCCAAGATTGCCGGTTGCCGCCTGATGCAGGAGCGCCGGCAGGAGCGACGCCTCGGCCGAGTTGTACGACAGGAAGCGCAGCGCCGCGTTCAGCATGTTCCGGGTAAATTCCACATGCAACGGCAGACCGCTGCCAGGGTCGGGCAGGTCGAGCGGCCGCCGTTCCGGGCCGAATCGCCGCCGCAGGTCGGCAAGCTCCGCGCGCAAAGCGGGATACGCGCCGGCACAGTCCGCAGAGCGCTCGCAACGCTGCACGATGAGATCTAGGGCGCGCTCGCCGTCGGACGGCGTGTCCGGGCCGATGGTCTGCCCGGGGTAAGTCACGCCGTCGAGGATCACCGCATGCACGGCCTGCGGAAAGCGTCGCATGTACAGTTCTGCGACCCGGGTCCCGTAGGAGGAACCGTAGAGATCGATGGCCGAGTATCCGAGTGCACGCCTGACCCGGTCGAGGTCAACGACGGCAATGCTGGTGGTGTAGTAACGGACGCGATCGCCGAATTTGGCCAGGCACGCGACTGTCGCCTCCCGCAACTGCGGCAGTTGGTCGGCTGCCGCGTTCCAGTCGTCCGGATACTCACAGGCGAGCGGCGCCGAGCGACCCGTGCCGCGTTGATCGAGCAGCACGATGTCGTGATCGCGATTGATGCGGGAAAACGCGCCGGCATTGCCGGCATACAGATCGGAGGCGGCCTGGCCGGGCCCCCCCGCCAGCAGGAATAGCGGCGCCGCCGCTGCGCGCCGGTTCAGTGCCGGCACCAGCGCGATGGAGAGGCCGATCGCTGCGCCGCCGGGCTCGGCCGGATTCTCGGCCACCTCGAGCGTCCCGCACCGCGCAGCGATCGAGGTCAGGCGCAGCGGGTGTTCCAGCCGGCATTCGTGCAACCCGAGGGTCGACGTGGCCGCCGCATGGCCGCACCCGATCGAGGCGCAGCAAACCAGCGCCGTCCACACAAGCCGCATTCGATTCTCCAATCCAGCGGTATGAGTGTAGCGATTCGCTACCCACGCGAGCCCGCGAATTGGTAGATTTGCGGCCCAAGTCGTCTTTAGTGGCCGGGTAAACACCATGACCGAAATCTGCGAACAGGATGTCATCTCGAGCGTCGCCGACGCCCTGCAATACATTTCCTTCTATCACACCCCCGATTTCATCCAGGCCATGGGCCGCGCATACGCCATCGAACAAAGTCCCGCGGCGCGCGATGCGATCGCGCAGATCCTCACCAATTCCCGTATGTGCGCCGAGGGACACCGGCCGATCTGCCAGGACACCGGCATCGTGGTGGTGTTCGTCAAGGTCGGGATGGGCGTGACCTGGAATGCCTCGCGCGACCTCGAGGCGATGATCAACGAGGGCGTGCGACGCGCCTACATGGATCCCGACAACAGGTTGCGCGCCTCCATCGTGGCCGACCCCGCATTCAAGCGGACCAACACGCGCGACAACACCCCCGCAGTGATTCACACGGAATTCGGACCGGGCAATACCGTGGAAATCACGGTGGCCGCAAAGGGCGGCGGGTCGGAGAACAAATCGATGTTCGCGATGTTGAACCCCTCCGATTCCGTGGCCGATTGGGTGCTCGAGATGGTCCCGGACATGGGAGCAGGCTGGTGTCCCCCCGGAATGCTGGGCGTCGGCATCGGCGGCAGCGCGGAGAAAGCCATGCTGCTCGCCAAGAAGTCGTTGATGGAACCCATCGACATCGGCGAACTCATCGTGCGCGGCCCGCACTCGAAGCTCGAGGAGTTGCGCTTGGAGATCTACCAGAGGGTCAACGCGCTCGGCATCGGCGCGCAAGGTCTCGGCGGCCTCACCACGGTGCTGGACGTCAAGGTGCTGGATTATCCGACACATGCGGCGTCGTTGCCGGTGGCCGTCATTCCGAATTGCGCGGCCACGCGCCATGTCCATTTCACGCTCGACGGCTCCGGCCCGGCGGTGCTCGAGCCGCCGGACCTCGACCTGTGGCCGAAAGTGCAATGGGTCGCCGACGCCGGCGCGCGGCGGGTCAAACTCGAGGGACTGACCCGTGCGGACATCGAAACCTGGCGTCCCGGCGAGCGGCTGTTACTGTCCGGAAAACTCCTGACCGGCCGGGATGCCGCACACAAACGGATATGCGCGTTGCTCGAGGGGGGGGAACCGCTGCCCGCCGGGCTCGACTTCACGGGCCGGCTGATCTACTACGTTGGCCCGGTCGATCCCGTCGGCGCCGAGGTCGTGGGGCCGGCGGGTCCGACCACCGCCAATCGCATGGACCGGTTCACCGAGACCATGCTGGGCAAATCGGGCCTCCTGGCGATGGTCGGAAAGGCGGAACGCGGCGCCGAAACGGTCGCTGCCATCGCCAGGCATCGCTCGGCCTATTTGATCGCCGTGGGCGGGGCGGCGTTCCTGGTGTCGCACGCAATCCGCGCCAGCCGCGTGGTCGCCTTTGCCGACTTGGGGATGGAGGCGGTGTACGAATTCGAGGTGCGCGACATGCCGGTCACCGTCGCGGTGACGTCCCAGGGGGAATCGGTGCACGAGACCGGACCCCGGGCCTGGGCCGGCAAGTTCGCGGGCATTCCGGTCGCCGTGGAGTAAACTTCGTGGCCATGCGTTTCAGCGACTCATTCGACGTGATCGTGATCGGCGGCGGCCATGCCGGCACCGAAGCGGCCCTGGCGGCTGCGCGAACGGGCCGCAGCACGCTCCTGCTCACACACAACATCGAGACGCTCGGACAGATGAGCTGTAATCCGGCGATCGGTGGCATCGGCAAGGGACACTTGGTGAAGGAGATCGATGCGCTGGGCGGGGCGATGGCGCGTGCCGCCGATGCGGCGGGCATACAGTTTCGCACGTTGAATGCCAGCAAAGGCCCCGCGGTGCGCGCCACCCGCGTGCAGGCCGACCGTCAGCTCTACAAGCGCGCCATACGACAATTGCTCGAGAGCCAGCCTGGCCTGCAACTTTTTCAGGGGGAAGCCGCCGACTTATCGGTGGAGGGCGGCCGCGTCGCCGGGGTCGTGACGCACAGCGGTATCGAGTTCCGCGCGTCCGCCGTCGTGCTCACCGTCGGTACCTTCCTCGGTGGCAAGATTCATGTGGGGTTGGACAGCCATCCGGGCGGCCGCGCGGGGGAGCCACCTGCGAACCGTCTCGCCGCCCGCCTGCGGGAATTGGCGCCGCGCGCCGGCCGCCTTAAGACCGGCACACCGCCGCGCATCGACGGCCGCAGCATCGACTATGCCGGCCTCGCTGCGCAGCACAGCGACCAGCCGCGCCCGATATTTTCGTTCCTGGGATCCCGTGCCGCGCATCCTGTACAGCTGCCCTGCCACATCACGGCGACCAACGAGCGCACGCACGACATCATTCGCGCCGCCGCCGCGCGATCGCCGATGTTCACCGGTTTGATCGAGGGTGTCGGGCCGCGCTACTGTCCATCGGTGGAGGATAAGGTCGTGCGCTTTGCGGAGCGCACGTCGCACCAGATATTCATCGAACCGGAGGGTTTGGACACCCACGAAATCTATCCGAACGGCATCTCGACCAGCCTGCCCTTCGACGTGCAGCTCGAGTTCGTGCGATCCATCCAGGGTTTCGAGCGCGCCCACATCACGCGGCCGGGCTATGCCATCGAATACGACTACTTCGATCCACGTGATCTCAAGTCCAGTCTTGAGACCAAGTCCGTCAGCGGTCTGTACTTTGCAGGCCAGATCAACGGCACCACCGGCTACGAAGAAGCGGCGGCACAGGGCATTCTCGCCGGTACCAACGCCGCGCTCGGCGTCATGGGCCGTGAGGCATGGTGTCCGAAGCGCAGCGAGGCGTATCTCGGGGTGCTGGTCGACGACCTCATCACGCGCGGTGCCACCGAGCCTTACCGCATGTTCACGAGCCGCGCCGAATACCGTCTGTCGCTGCGCGAAGACAACGCCGATCTGCGTCTGACTCCGCACGGCCGCGAGTTGGGTCTGGTGGATGATGTCCGCTGGGCGCAGTTCGAACGCAAGCGCCGCGCGGTCGACTCCGAGATCGCGCGGTTGGCTGCCACTGTGGTGCATCCTGCGCAGGTCGATGCGGCATTGCTCGCAAGACTCAACCAGCCGTTGACCCGCGAGACTCATGCCATCGAATTGCTGCGCCGGCCGGAAGTGACTTACGACGATCTCGACAGAGTTGCGCCGTGGGGCGCGGACGATTCGCCGGGCGATTGGCGCTGCGATGAACGTCTTCGGGAACAGGTCGCCATGCAGGTCGAAGTCCAGGCGAAATATGCCGGTTACCTCAGGCGTCAGACGCTGGAGATCGACCGGCAATTGCGCAACGAGGAAATGCTGCTGCCGCGCGACCTCGATTACGCGGCCGTCGGCGGTCTGTCGAACGAAGCGCGCCAGCGGCTGTCCGACGTGCGGCCCGAGACGCTCGGTCAGGCGGCACGCATTCCGGGCCTCACGCCGGCGGCGGTCTCGTTGCTGTTGGTGCATC
>Ga0116230_10002228_pt1 | contig 18677 bp, 15 predicted proteins | sample S1TSphfallax_3_FD_88678 | JGI IMG/M metagenome (GOLD analysis project Ga0116230, IMG submission 88678) | Host-associated microbial communities from peat moss isolated from Minnesota, USA - S1T2_Fd - Sphagnum fallax MG | ecosystem: Host-associated > Plants > Peat moss > Unclassified | place...
ACACCACCCGGTGCCGACGCAGGACGAACACCCGAGGCGTTACTTCACGTACGGCAGCGGGCTCGTGGCCTCGGCCGTGATGCCGATGGTCACGGTGTAGCCGACGAAGAGCACACCCTGCATCAAGCGATCGTCGGTGATTCCGAAGTCACGCCGGTCGATCGTCAGCGTCCCCTCGTAGCCGACGCGCGTCCCGCCGCTGTCGGGGATGTGCCCGATCACGTCGACCGGGAAGCTTACGCTCTTCGTGACGTTCTTGATCGTGAGATTGCCGGTGAGCTGGAAACGGCTCGGGCCGAGCGGTTTGATCGTGGTGCTCTGGAACGTCATGTACGGATATTGCAGCGTGTCGAAATACGTTGCCGAGCGCAGGTCGGCGTCGCGCGTGTGATTATCGGTATCGAGGTGCTCGACGTTGAGCGCGGCCTCGATGCTGGTGGGGATCAGCGACGTGCCCGACGTCGTGATGCGCAGGTCGCGGATCGGCAGATGTCCCCACACCTTCGAGAGCACCATGTGCGCGACGGTGAACTCGGCGCGCGAGTGAACGAGATCCGGGATCCACGTGACGGTCGGTTGCGCGGTCGCGGTCGAGGTCGCGGGGACCAACGCAATGGCGAGCACCGCGCCGAGCGCGCACGCGCGCGAGAGACGTCGAACGAACATCAGTTATCCGCATCCTCATCGTCGGGATCTTCTTCATCACCGCCCGTGCCGTCGTCGGGATCGAACCACTTCTGCGACGGTGGCGGATTCCACGCCCAGCGTGCGCTGCGCGGCAGATTGCCGTTCGCGAGCGCGTAGTCCCAGAGCACGCGGTTGAGCAGGTTCGGATCGTTCTCGTCGGGCACGTCGAAGCGCATCGTCTCGGAGAGCGCCGCATCGATCGCATGCGGCGGATTGCGCTCCGTCAGGCTCACCTCGTTCGGCCGCGACTCGTACGCCACCAGATTCGGGCGCGAGGCGAAGATCGACGCCATCACTCGCCCGCTCGCATCGTACTCGGTCATCGGCGGCAACCCGAGCAGCAGCTCCATCGTACGGAGCAGGCCGCTCATCGAATAGGCCGTGTGATCGACCGTATTCCGCTTGATGTAACCGCCGGCAGCGATCAGGTACGAGCGCTCGGAACTGACGTGGTCGGGCCCATTTTGTGCATCGTCTTCGGTCGTGAAGATGACGGTGTCTTTCCAATACCTGCTGTGTGAGAGCACGTCGACCATCTTGCCGATGTAGTAATCGTTGATCGCCACGAACGCGTTCGGCGTGAACTGATACGGCTGCGTGCCCCAGGTATGATCGCCGCTGAACGGCATCACTTCGAGCGCCGGCAAGTTGCCGTTCCTTTCGTACGTGCGGAACTCGGCGAGCCACTCCCGATACACGTCGGCATCCTGGAAGACGCGATCTTGATCGCGCTGGATCATCGGCGCTTCATACGGCGCCGCGAGCGTGTCGACCCAGTCGCTCGGCAAATTGTAGAGCCGCACCGTGCGGCCGGCGCGAATCGCGTCGTCCCAGAGCGCGCCGCCCGGATCCGCCGACGGCGGCTCGTTGTCCGCGGGCTGCGGATACGGCTGACCGCCATATCCCGCCGGCCACGTGCGCTGGTTCACGTCGGTCGCGTAGGCGTCGAAGCCGAACTCCCAGCCCGGTGCGCTCACTTCGCCCTCGAGGCGGTAGTTATCGAGCAACACGAACTGATCGACGAGCGCGTGCACGTTCGGCGTGATGCGCTTCCCGAACATCGCGAGTTGCGGATCGCCGTTCCCGCGCGGATCGTCGCCGAGAACTTGATCGTAGGTGCGGTTTTCCTTGAGCAGATAGATCACGTGCTTGACCGGCGGCAGATGCGGCGCGTCGCCGGCTCGGCAGACGTAGCGATCGCGCAAGGTGCGCAGGCCCGCTGCGGCGTCGACGCTCGCGAGGTTCACGCGTTCGAGGAGACCCGGTTCGAGGCTCGCGATATAGTAACGCGTGTCGAATTTCCCGGTGAAATCCTGGCTCGCGATCGGATCCGTCTGCGGACTCGCCTGCAAGATCTTCTGCCACGTCGGTTCATCGACCGAGAACGGCGTTCGATACTGCGGGTTCGCCGTGACGCCGTGGCCTTTGCCGTCGAGGACGTCGAGCGATTGCTCGTCGGCCGAGAGCACCACGTCGGTCGGATAGACGCCGGTGGGAATGGCGCCGGTCAGCGTGCCGCCGTTGCCGCTGAGCTGCACCCGCAGCACGTTGTCTTCGTCGGCGTTGGCGACGTAGAGCGTCTGCTCGTCGCGCGTGAGCGCGAGCGCATTCGGCGTCGCGCCGACCTTCACGCCGGGCAGCATGCCGATGTCGATCGAGCCGACGACGCGCGCGGCGTTGGCGTCGATCACGGCGACCGAATCCGTCGCGGCGGCGGCGACATAGAGCAAGCCGTGCTGCGGCGCGTAGGCGACCGCAAGCGGATGCGCCGGCGTCGCCACGTTTGCGATCACGCCCGGTCGATCGAGATCGATGATGGAGAGCTGATTCGCGTGCCAGGCGGTGACGAACGCGCGCCGTCCGTCGGGCGAGAGCACCATGGACGACGGGGAACCGGGCAGCGGCACCGCCCAGCGGACGACGACGTTCTGGCGCACGTCGTCGCGCGCGGGCAGCGCGATCCGTTCGATCACGTAGCCGCCGGCGCTCAACGGTTTCGTCGTGAGGCCGGTCGGATTCGACGGCAGCGCACTCGCCGGCGCACTGCGCTCCTCGCGCGCAGCGATCAGCACGTCGCCGCCCGGCAGCGCGCGCAGTACGGTCTGATAGAGGCCGCGCACGTTGACGCGCCAGCCCTCGCCGAGCGCGCCCGTCGCCGGATCGAAGTCGATGCTCGTCAATTCACCGCCGGAGCCGCCGACGATCAGCGATTTGCCGTCGGTCGAAAAGTCGATGGCGGTGTAGGCTTCACGCACCGCCAAACGCGCGCCCATCTTGCCGGTCGCGAGGTCCACGATCTCGACCGCGTGCACGTCGAAGCCGCCGTGCAAGATCGCAAGCCACTTCCCACTCGGATCGACGACCTCGCGCAGCGGCAACGACGTTTGCAATTCGGTGACGGCACCCGAGTTGACGATCGGGTCGCCGTGAGCGGTCGTCGGAACGGCCTCTGCCGGTACGCCCGTCGGATTACCGAGCACAACGAGGGAGAGCAGCGCGGCGGCGCTGCTCGTGTTCAGACGTTGGCGAAGTCGCATCGGTAGCATCACCTCATCGGTATTGGAGCGCGAACTCGACGACATCGGGCGACACGGTCAGGTACGGCGCGAACGCGTACTGCCCGTTGGCTTCCACCGCCGGTGAACCCGCGACGGCCGGGATCTGCGCGGCATACCCGCCGGTGAACGGGCTCGTGTAGATGTTCCCGATATTATCCCATGAAGCTTGGAGCGCGATGTGCGGACCCATCTGCTGGTGGACGCTCATGTTCAGCAAGAAGAACGCGGGTTCGTGGAACGTGTTGTAGTGGCCGTAATACGTGCCGCCGAAGCGCGCGAAGCTGTTGTACTGCCCCCAGTGATAGCTAATCTCGCCGTAGCCACCCGAGTACGGCGCGATCGAGAAGTCGGATCCGATGACGCCGCTCGGGCCGCCGGTTCCACCACCGTTGTTGAAGTTCTGATTGGGGACGATGCCGAGGTTCTGGCAGCCGACGCCCGTCGAACTGCAACTCGTGTAGCCGGGGAGCGTGTAGAAGCTGGCCGGGATATCGTAGGCATACGCGCGTTCCAGATAGCCCTGCGCGGTGAAGCCGAAGCCCTTCGTCACGTCGCGCCGCACGGCGAGTTCGATGCCCTCGTAGCGCGAGTGACCGAGATTCTGCAGCGACGTATCGATGAGCGGCGCGTTGCCGTAGTTGTTGCCGGTGCTGTCGATGCCGTTATACGAGCCGACGACCTGGTCGTGCGTGAAGAACTGGTTCTGCAAGTTCGTCAGGTACACGTCGCCCTTGATGGTGATCCGGGCTTTCGGAATCCGCAGGTCGGAGCCGAAATCGTAGCCCCACGACGTCTCCGGCTTGAGTCCGGTCGGAGCGATCGACTGCGTGTACTCGTTGTACGAGGTGTTGAACGTCGGGAGTGAGGCGCCGCCGGCGGCGAGCGCGAGGATCGGGAGCGGCACGATCGCGCCGCCGGTCGAGAAGCGCAGCGAGGTGTCGTCGTTCAGATGGTACGCGAGCGCCAGGCGCGGCTTCAGGTCGTAGTTGTAATTATTGGTGAACGTGTCGGCGTAGTTCTGAATCGCTTTCGCGGTCGGGAACGCGGCGATGACGTTCGGCGCGTACGTGACCCAGTTCCAGAGCGGGCCCGGCGGCGTCGAGCTCTTTGCCGGATTCGCTTGCGCCGCCAACGTCACGGCCGTTTCCGTCGGTCCGACGCCGAGCGGGCTCAGATCGTTGTCGTACTCGTTGTAGTAGAGGCTCGCGAGCGAGAGCAACTTGCCGGATTGGATCGTCGACGTCAGGCGGAACTCGTCGTTGGTCTGCTTGAGCAGGTTGTAGTGCTCCGCCGGCTCTTGCAGCGCGGCCTCGGCCCAGATGCCGTCGATCGTGTTCGCCGTGCCGTCTTCGGGTTGCACGACGCTCTGCGTCCACGAAAGCGCGACGCTGTCCGGACTGTTCGGCCCGGCGATCGGAACGCGATAGTCGGCGATCCAATCGTGCATGCGCTCGTACTCGTCCGACTCATAGATCGCATGCTCTTCGAATTGCACCGTTTGACCGTTGAACACCATCTCGTCGGTGCCCGCATTCGGCGCCGTTGCGACCGACGCATACGACGGGGGCTGACCGTTCACGAACGGCACGAGGTCGACCGTACCCCAGATCTGCGTGTTGATCGGGCTGGTCGGAGCGGGCTCATACCAGTCGTTCATCTGATAGAGCGACAGGTAACCGAGGCGGAAGAAACCGGGGCCGATCTTGCCGCGGATGTTCGTCTCGAGCGTGTTCTGCCAGCGCGTCGTGAATGCGTCGTCGACCGAGTACCACGGCGCGTCGATCACGGTGCCGTAGGGGATGCTGCCGTTGTACCCGGCGCTCAGCAGCGGTTCGAACACACCGCCGTCGAGCGTCGGTCCGCGATAGCCGCCTTCTTCGAGTTTGTCCAGCGTGCCGGAGTACAGCAGATCGGCCGTGATGTTGCTCGAACTCGTGTCGGGGGTGATGTGGTACACGAGCTTTCCGTACTCGCTCCAATTGTCGCTCTTGCTGAGCGGCGTGCGGCAGCACATCACGTACGGTGATTCGTACTGATATTCCGTCGGGTTGGTGTGGACGGTGGTCGTGTTGCCCATGCAGCCGTCGTTCGCGGGCGCGCCCTTCGGATTGGTGCAGCCCGGATAGAGATAGCTCTGGCCTTCGTACGAGATGACCCACACGTCGTTGTAGTTGCCGCCCTGCACCCAATCGCTCGGGTAGCCGCCGTGCGCGCTGAAGATACCCGGCGAGTTGCTCGATTCGTACCCGAGGGCGTAGCCGAGGCGGCCGTGGAGCACGGTGCCGGTGGCGTTCACCTTCCACAATTCACCGCCGAGGCCGTCGGAATTCACGTCGAGCGAGATCTTGGGCTTCACCGTCGGATCGAGCGAGTGGAAGTTGACCGTGCCGCCGACCGCGCCGTTGATCGTCGTGCTATCCGCACCGGGGCCCTTGACGATGTCGATGCTGCTGAGGCCGACGGTCGTCATCAGACCGGCATTGAAGCCCGCTTCCGGGTCGGCGGTGAGCAACGGAAAACCGTCGTACGTCTGCGCCGTCTCGTACGAGAACGCGCCGCGGACTTGGATGTTGAGCCACGAGTCGTCGAGCATGCCGAGACCGCTGAAATAGCTTCCGGTCGCGGTCACCGTGCTGACGCCGGGAATCTCGTCGAGCATCTTGCCCAAATTCTCGGTACGGCCCTGATCGTCGAAGTCTTGCGTGGTCAGCGTGTTCACCGCCGCGGGCGACGTGTTGAATTGACTGCGCTGTGCGGTGGTGTCGACCTGACCGATCGTCTGACGCTCCGACGGCGAGAGCGCCGTGAGGCTCACGTTCGCAACGACGCCGGTCGGGGTGACGATCAGCGATTGTTGCGTTGCCGTTTCGAAGCCGTGCATCGACACGGTCACGCGATAGATGCCCGGCGGAACGTGGAGATCGTACGATCCGCTCGCGTCGGTCGTCGCCGACACGTCGGCGGGGCCGCGCGCGTCGATGCGCGCACCGGCGATCGGTTTGCCGTCGACGCCGGTGACGACGCCGCGAATGTCGGTCGCCGCCGCCGTCGTCGTCGAGGTCGCGGGAGCAGGGGCAGCACCGGGGTCTTGCGCCGATGCCTGTGCGCTCATCGAGGCGCAAAAAATCAGACTGCAGGCCAACGCCCTGAGTCGGGAACGCACGAGAACCTCCACCAAATAAATGAAAGCGATCGACGCGGGGAAGCGCGTCTGCACGTAGCGTCTGATCCGGATATTAGCGAAGGATGAACGCTACGTTATTGCTGCTTTAAGTATGTTTCTGTCACACGGTCCGTCGCGTATGCAGAAAAGCTGCATACGTATGCATGTGTACGCATGGGCGGCCGGCTTACTCGAAGAGGGAAGCTTGCTCCACGATTGCGGGCGTGTCGACCGCGGGTGTATCGAGTCGCGCGCGAATCGCTTTCAGATCGGCGTAGACGAGACGCTTCACCTCGGTCATCGCGCCGCCGGTTTGGCGTAAGATATACGCGGGGTGAAACGTCGCGATGATCGGAATGCCGAGCGGGCCGTCATACCACTGACCGCGCTGTTTGGTGATCGAGAACTTCTCGCCCATGAACGACTTCGCGGCGGGCGCGCCGAGCGCGAGGATCACGCGCGGGCGGATGATCTCGATCTGCGCCTCGAGATACGGACGGCAGTTCTTCATCTCATCGGGCGTCGGTGCGCGGTTGGCGAGCCGATGGCCGTTGTCGAGCGTCGGCCGGCACTTCACCGTATTGCAGATGTACACGTCCTCGCGCGCGAGATCGATCGCGGCGAGCATCTTGTCGAGCAACTCACCGGACCGGCCGACGAACGGGCGCCCCAACCGATCCTCGGTCTCGCCCGGGCCCTCGCCCACGCACATCACCTCGGCGCACGGGTTGCCCTCGCCGTACACGCTCTTCGAGCGCGTCGAACCGATGCCGCATTTCCGGCACGCCTCGACCACGCGGGCCGCGTCGCTCAGCGTCCGCTCGCGCTGCGCGCGTTCGATCAAGCTCACGGCGCCGGCTCCAGCAGCACGGCTTCGCCGAACGCGAGCACGCGCGTCGAACCGTCGGCCGTCTCCGAGGCTTGGAACTGCAGGCCGACGATGCCGTTCGCGCCGGTCGCCTCCGCCTTCTTCAGCAGTTCGGCGAGCGAGTCGGTGCGCGCGCGTTCGGCATCGGTGAGGTACTCCATCGGCGCGAGGCCGATGAAGGCGCCGATGCTGCGGAACGTCGCGCGCAGCAGATTCCGCGGCCGCGTCGCCTGACCGTACGCGTAGCCGAACGACTTCACGACGCGGAAGCCGTCGACACGTTCGAACGTTACGATGGCGGTCGGGCTGATCATCCGCGCCGTGCCGCCCGGCGCACGCCCGCGACCGTCGCCGCCAGCACCGCCGCGTAGAGCGCATAGCGCAACACGAGCGCGACGACGAGCGCGGCATACCACACGTAGCCGTGGTGCTTGATCCAGTACGCGCGGCGCGACTTCTGCTTGCGCGCTTCGACGCTGTACTGGCCCTTTGCGCTGCCCATGCCTTCGTGCACGGCCTCGCTGCTCGGCACGAACCACGTTTCCCAGCCCGCGTCGGCCGCGCGCTTGGCGAAATCGACTTCCTCGTGATAGAGAAAATAGCGCTCGTCGAACGCGCCGATCTCCGCGATCAGCGCGCGCCGGATCGCGAGCGCCGCACCGATCGCGATGTCGACGCGCCGCTCCACGTCGTAGTGGAAATCGCGCAGCGCCGCACCGTTGGCGAAGCGACGGAACGGTGCCCACTCGCCCCACGCGCTCGAGCGCAAGAATGCGCCGGCCCAGGTGTCGAACTCGCCGCACGACTGCTGGATCGAGCCGTCGTAATTGTACGTGCGCGAACCGGCGATGCCGGCACGCGGGTGCGCGTCGAGAAACGCGACCATGGTGGCGAGCGCGCGATCCTTGAGTTCGGCATCGGGATTGAGCAAGAACACGTAGGGCGCGGTGCCGTGCGGAAACGCGCGATTGCACGCGGCCGCGAAACCGAGGTTCGCGTCGTTCTCGACGATCGTCAGGCGGCCGCCGTAGCGCTCGCGCAAGAACGCGCGGCTGCCGTCGGTCGATCCGTTGTCGGAGATGATCACGTGCGCGAACGACGGATCGTCACGCACTTCGGAGAGCGCGAAGACCGAGTCGAGCGCGGTGGTGATCTTGTCCTTGTCGTTCCAGCAGACGACGATGACGTCGATCCGGGCCACTAGGCTTCGCTCGGCGCGAGCCGCCCGCGCGCTTGCAGATACGGCCAGATGAACGGCTCGATGTCGCCCTCGAGCACCGCCTCGGTGTTGGAATTTTCCACGCCGGTACGGTGGTCTTTCACCAGCTGGAACGGGTTGAGCGTATAGGAACGGATCTGCGAGCCCCACTCGTTGGCCCGGCGTTCGCCGCGCAGTTCTTCGAGCTTCGCTTCGCGTTCCTCGCGCTCGCGCTGCACGAGCTTCGCGCGCAAGATCGACATCGCGACGTCGCGGTTCTGCATCTGCGAGCGCTCTTGCTGCGACGCGACGATCGTGTTGGTCGGAATGTGGATGATGCGGATCGCCGATTCGGTCTTGTTGACGTACTGTCCACCGGCACCACCGGCCTTGAACGTCTCGACGCGCAGGTCTTCGGGGCGGATCTCGATGTCCTCGACGTCGCCTTCCTCGATCTCGGGCACCACGTCGACCTCGGCGAACGAGGTCTGGCGGCGATGCTGCTGATCGAAGGGCGAGATGCGCACGAGACGGTGCACGCCGCGCTCGCTCTCGAGCATGCCGTACGCGTTCTTGCCGCGCACGAAGAACGTGATCGAGCGCAGCCCCGCTTCGTCGCCCGGCGCTTCTTCCACGACCGCGCCGTCGAAGTTGCGAAGCTTTGCCCACTTCAGGTACATGCGGCCGAGCATCTGCGTCCAGTCGGCGGCGTCGGTTCCGCCGGCGCCGGCGCGAATCGTCACGATCGCTCCGTGCGAATCGTACGGACGATCGAAGTTCGCGGCCATTTCGAGCGCGTCCAACTCGGCTGCGGCGCGGGCGATCGCGACGTCGACCTCGGCTTCGGTGCCGGGCTCGTCGCCGAGCACGTCGAGCATCTCGAGCGCCTCATCGAGCGTTTGTGCAACGCTCGCGACGGCCTCGACGTCGCCACGCACCTCGGCGAGGCGCTTCATCGTTCCCTGCGCGGCCTGCGCGTCGTCCCAGAAGCCGTCGCTGCGCGAGCGTTCTTCTAGCTCGGCGAGCGTCCGGCGCTTGCCGGCGTCGTCAAAGACGCACCTTGAGCGCGGTCAGGCGCTCACGCGACTTTTCGATGGCGGCACGCTGTGCATCACTCATGGCCGATTGCGCTTCGGGCCGCCGAACAGCGAGCCTTCTTCAGTCGCTCTCGGCCAGGATCGCGTAGATCTCTTTGCGCGCCGCATCGAGGATCGTGCGGATGCGCTCGTGCGTCGCGTTGTCGCCGGCACGAGCGGCCTGCATCACGGCCGCGCCGAGCTTCATCGCCGCTCCACGCAGGTCGACGCCGTCGTCCTCGGCGTCGGCCGCGCCGGCCGGTTTGTTCTCCAGCATGCGACGACCGTCGTCGGTGATCGTGAAAACGCGCTTCCCGTCGGCCTGCTCGCCGGCGATGAAGCCGCCCTCTTCGAGCATCGTGAGCGTCGGGTAGACCGACCCCGGGCTCGGCCGATAACGCCCGTTGGATCGTTCCTCGAGCTCCGCGATGATGTCGTAGCCGTGGCGCGGGCCTTCGGCCAGCACCGCCAGGATGAGGAACTTGATGTCGCCGCGCCGCGCGCGTCCGCCGCCGCCCGGCCCCCACATCTCGCGTCCGAAGCGGCCGCGGCCGCCGAATCGTTGGCCCATGTGGTGATGGTGTTCGTGATCGTGTCGAAATATCTTCATGCAACACAATCTATCACGATATATCGCGATATGCAAGCGATAGGGTGCGCCACACGTCCAGAGGGACGTGGGCGAGGGTCGTGTAGTATGGGCCGATGACCCGCTTACCGGTCGCTCGCGCCACGCTCGTTCGCGTCTGCAAGACGGCGCTCGTCGCGACGATCGCGCTCCTGATGACGCTCGTCGCGCTCGGCAACCTGACGAACTACGACTCCAACGCCGCCTTCGTGCACCACGTGCTGGCGATGGACACGATCTTCCCCGGCTCGCATCTGCTCTGGCGAGCGATCACGAATCCGGTCGCGCAAACCGTGGCGTACGATACGATCATCGCGTGGGAATCGCTCAGCGCGATCGTCGGGATCGTTGCCACGGTCGGGCTCGCCGCCGGCGTGGCGGACGCAGAGCATTTCGTAGCCGCGACGCCGCTCGCGGTCCTCGGCCTCACGATGGTGCTCGTGCTCTTCGGCGCCGGCTTTCTCACGATCGGCAGCGAGTGGTTTCTGATGTGGCAGTCATCCACATGGAACGGCAACGATGCCGCCGGACGCAACTTCACCTTCGCCGGCATCACGCTGCTCGTGCTCCTCAGCCCCGATCCCGACCGCTCCTGAAACAACGCACGCGCGCCTAACGTAGGCGAGGTATGCGCAACCGGATCGCGATCGGGCTCACGGCGGCGACCGCCGCCGTGCACCTGTCCGTCGCGAACCGGTACGACCTCTTCCGCGACGAGTTGTATTTCATCGTGTGCGGGCAGCACCCGGCCTTCGGCTACGCCGACCAGCCGCCGCTCGTTCCCGTGCTCGCGGCCGCGGGCTATGCGCTCGGCGGTCAGACGTGGGTCGTCCGTTTGCCCGCGGTGATCGCGGCGGCGGCGCTCGTGTGGGTCGCGATTGCCTTCGTACGGCTCCTGGGTGGTCGCAGCGGCGCGATGTGGATCGCCGGGCTTGCGGCAGCGGCCGCACCGATGCTGGCCGGCCTCACCGCGACGCTCAACACCAACGTCTTCGAGCCGCTGGGATGGACGCTCGTCGCGTACGCGCTCGCACGCGCCGTGTTGCGCGACGACCGCCGCGCACTCATCTGGGGTGGCGCCGTTGCGGGCCTTGCGCTGGAAGCGAAATACGGCATCGCGCTCTGGCTCGTTGCGCTGGCGGTCGGCATTGCGGTCGCCGGGCCACGCGATCTGCTGCGCCGGCGCGAACTCTGGATCGGGATCGGCATCGCCGTGCCGATCGCGCTCCCGTCCGTCGTGTGGCAAGCGGCCAACGGATGGCCCTTCGTCGCGCTCGTAGGGCACGCGCACCTCAAGGATGCGGTGACGCCGCCGCTCGCGTACGCCGTCAATCAGATCTTCGTGTTCAACCCGCTCTTCGCGCCCATCTGGATCGCCGGAGCGATCGCACCATTCGCAATGCGCGACCTGCGCGCGCTGCGCTTCCTTCCGATTGCCTATGCCGTTGCGGCGTGCGCGATCGTCGCCGGCGGGGGCAAGGACTACTACCTCGCGCCCGCCTACGCATCGCTCTTCGCGATCGGCGGCGTCGCGCTCGCGCGCGTCGTTCGCGCGACGGCCGCGCGACGCGCATACCTCGTGCTCGCCACGGCCGCCTCGGCGGTCATCCTCCCGATTGCGCTCCCCGTACTCGACCCCGGAACGCTGATCGCCTATCAACGCGCCCTCCATCTCGTGGGGCAAGCGCAAGAGCGCGCGGATGCGGGCACGCTGATGCCGCCGACCTTTGCGGACATGCTCGGCTGGCACACGTTCGTCGACCAAGTCGCCGCCGCGTGGAATCGCATCCCGCTTGCGAACCGGTCGTCGACCTCGATCCTCGTCGACAACTATGGTGAAGCCGCCGCGATCGACCTCTACGGCCAGGCGTTCGGGTTACCGCCGGCGCTGAGCGGGCAGAACGAATACGGCCTGTGGGGTCAACGCGGGCAATCGCCTCGCGACGTGCTGAGCGTGCAGTACGATGCACCGGATTTGCGACACTATTGCACGTCGGTCGCCGTGCTCGGGACGACGTCGGCCACGTACGCGCGCGGCTTCGAGCAGAACAAAGCGATCGCGCTGTGCCGCGGCGTGCACCCCTCGCTGGCCCGACTGTGGCCGCACATCATCTACTTCGAGTGACGCGCGGCGCGCATCGCTCAGAACGGCAAGATGCTCTTGGGGCTGTGGAGATAGATGATCACCGCGGTGGTGAAGAGCACCACGCCGGCGACGATCGCGACGATGCCGAGCGCGTCGCGGACGGTGCGGCGTTCGATCGATGCGGTCGTGAGACGTACGAGACCGTAGATGAATGCGCCGAGCCCCGCATAAAAAGCAACGGCGGCGAGGGATTCGATCATGTCGTTGCGTTCGACACGATCGGCCCTGCCGCCGTCACGACGCGTCTGCGCCGTCGGGTTCGCGATCGTTTAGCCGTGCAGGATCACGCGGTTGGCGATGAACGTGCCGTTGCTGTAGTAGCCGACCACGGCGACGCGCTGGTTCGGCATCGGCGTCATGCCGGTCGGCAGAATCGTCGTGCCCTGCTTCAGGTCGATCGTCTGCGTCGGGCCGTCGGCGCGCGAAACTTCAAGGCGGAACGGCTTGAAGTCGGCCACGGTGCCGAGGATGACATGGCGCTTATCGTAGGTGCCGCTGTTCCACTGATCTTGCCACGTGGTGTACGTCGGAACGCCGTTGGGACCCATCGTTCCGGGTGCGCCGTCGGGACCGTTCATCGGCGCAGCCGCGGGCGGCGCCATCGGCGGAGCGGCGGGGGCATCCGGGCCGTTCTGCGCCAGTGCCGGGAGCGCCGCCGTCGCGGTCGCAAGGCCGAACAAGCCGACGGTTGCGAGAGCTCGAAGTTTCATGCGTACGTCCTTTCAAGAAAGTAATCCGTCGCACGTGATACCCCATCTGCGGCAATCAAACGCAGCGATACGGCACGCCGTGATCGCGCGAACAGTTCTCGCAGCAAGCCCTCGTTAGGCGCCCGTTCCGTGACAGCGCTTGTACTTTTTGCCGGAGCCGCACGGGCAGAGCTCGTTGCGCCCGACCTTCTCGCCGCCGGCAGCCGCCGCTTTCGCCGCCGGCTGCTCGTCGCGATTGGTGTGCACGTGCTCGGCAAGCGCGCGCGGCGCGGGCCCGAGCAGCCGTTCCGCGGCGGCCGGATCCATGCGTGAGGGCGCTTGCGTTTGCGTCAGCGCCTGCGGCGCGGCCTGCGGTACGATCTCGCCGGTCGGTAATTGTTCGAACGAACCCGCTGCGACGAGTTCCGGCTGCGGCTCGGGCTCCGGCGGCTGCGTCTCGACGCGCACCGAGAACACGGCCTTGATCGCCTCGTCGGCGATGTTCGTCTTGAGATCTTCGAAGATCTCGTACGCTTCTTTTTCGTACTCGACGCGCGGGTCTTTCTGGCCGTAGCCACGCAGCCCGATGCCGCTCTTGAGCGCGTCCATGATGTAGAGATGATCGACCCACATGCGATCGATGATCGGCAGCATGATGTACTGCGACTCGATCATGCGCATGATGTCGGGCGTGAGTTCGGCTTCCTTCGCCTCGTAGGCCGAGACGGCGGCCTCGCCGAGACGGGCCTTCATGCCCTCGCGATCGAGCGCTTCGAGATCCTTGACGCTCACGTGATCGCGCACCGGGAAGATCGCTTGCAACTCGTCGAGCGCGACGTCGAGGTTCCACTCCGAGGGATGCTCGTCGGGCGGCGCGCCGGCGTCGACCGCGTCGCTCACCTTCGTGTGCAACGTCTGGATGAAGAAATCGCGCAGCGGTTTGCCTTCGAGCACGCTGCGGCGCTCGGCGTAGATCACCTCGCGCTGCTTGTTCATCACGTCGTCGTACTCGAGAACCTGTTTGCGGATCTCGTAATTGTGATTCTCGACCTTCGACTGCGCGCTCTCGATCGACCGCGAGAGGATGCCGGCTTCGATCGGCGTCTCGTCGGTGAACTTCACGAAGTCCATCATCTTCTGGATGCGCTCGGCGCCGAAGAGCCGCATCAGCTCGTCGTCGAGCGCGATGTAGAAGCGCGTCGAACCCGGATCGCCCTGACGGCCGGCACGGCCGCGCAGCTGGTTGTCGATGCGGCGCGACTCGTGCCGCTCGGTGCCGATGATGTGCAGGCCGCCGACCTCGGCGACGCCTTCGCCGAGCTTGATGTCGACGCCGCGACCGGCCATGTTGGTCGCGATCGTCACCGCGCCGTAGACGCCCGCATCCTTGATGATCTGCGCTTCTTGCTCGTGATACTTCGCGTTGAGCACGTTGCACGCGACGCCGCGCTGACGCAGCAGGTTCGCGAGCCGCTCCGACTTGTCGATCGAACGCGTGCCGACCAGGACGGGCCGGCCCTTTTCGTGCTCGACGATGATCTCTTCGACCACCGCGTCGAACTTCGCGTTCTCGGTGCGGTAGACGATGTCGGGCATGTCCTTGCGCGCCACGATGCGATTGGTCGGCATCACGACCACGTCGAGGCCGTAGATGTCGCGGAACTCGCGCTCTTCCGTCTTCGCCGTACCGGTCATGCCCGCGAGCTTGCCGTAGAGCCGGAAGTAATTCTGGAAGGTGATCGTGGCGAGCGTCTGATCCTCGCTGCGAACGGTGAGGCCTTCCTTCGCTTCGATCGCCTGATGGATGCCGTCGGAATAGCGGCGTCCGTACATCAACCGGCCGGTGAACTCGTCGACGATGACGACTTCGCCGTCCTTGACGATGTACTGCTGATCTTTGTGGAAGAGGTGCCACGCCTTGAGCGCCGCGTTGAGCTGGTGCGTGAGCTCGAGGTTCCGCTGGTCGTAGAGATTCGTGACGCCGAGCATCTTCTCGACCTTGGCGACACCCGCTTCGGTGATCGGCACCGCGTGCGATTTCTGATCGACGGTGAAGTCGACGTCCTTGACGAGCCGCGGGATCACCTTGGCGAACTGACCGTAGAGGTCGGTCGCGTCGTGGCCCTGGCCGCTGATGATCAGCGGCGTGCGCGCCTCGTCGATCAGGATCGAGTCGACCTCGTCGACGATCGCGAAGTGCAGTTTGCGCTGCACCATCTGATCGAGGCTCCACGCCATGTTGTCGCGCAGGTAGTCGAACCCGACTTCGTTGTTGGTGACGTAGGTGATGTCGCAGCCGTAGGCTTCGCGGCGCTGCGCCGAATCGAGGTCGTGCTGGATGATGCCGACCGTCATGCCGAGGCCGCGGTAGAGCGGGCCCATCCACTCCGCGTCGCGCTTGGCGAGGTAGTCGTTGACGGTGACGACGTGCACGCCCTCGCCGCTGAGTGCGTTGAGGTACACGGGCAGCGTGGCGACGAGCGTCTTGCCCTCGCCGGTGCGCATCTCGGCGACCTTGCCTTCGTGCAGCACCTGACCGCCCATCAGCTGCACGTCGAAGTGGCGCATTCCCAAGATGCGTTTGCCCGCCTCGCGGACCACGGCGAACGCTTCGGGCAACAGGTCGTCGACCGTCGCGCCGTTGGCGAGCCGCTCCCGGAATTCGACCGTCTTCGCGGTCAGCGCTTCGTCGCTGAGCGCCGCGATCTGCGGTTCGAGGGCGTTCGCGCGCTCGGCCGACCGCCGCAAGCGAGCGACTTCACGCTCGTTGCCGTCGAAGAGCGTCTTGAGAAAAGCCATACTGGGTTATAACCGTTCGGCGGCGCCCGCAGTTCCTCCGGGGCCGATCACGGCTGTCCCGGAGCGGGGATCGGGGTTCCGGGCGCGGTGGTCGCGTTGACGTTCACGCCGGGCGCGTCGGGTCCCTCACCGTGGTGCGCGATCGTCTCGAAGAGGGCGAGCACCGCGATCGCAACGGCGATGCAGATGGCGGCGAAGCGACGAGCTTCCGAGCGGACGGGATCCAAACGAACCTCCTACAGCGGGGTACGGGCAGCGCGATTGAGCTGATCGGGGGTCACGCGCTCGAGCATCTCTCCGACGGTGACGAACGTATACCCCGCCGCCCGAAAACGCTGGACGATCTGCGGCAGCGCGGCGACCGTCGCCGGCCGGCCGTTGTGCAACAGCAGAATCTCGGGACTCGTGGCAAAGCGCGCGACGTGTGCGACGATCGTGGCGGAACCCACGTCGCGCCAATCGCCCGGATCGTCGGTCCACAGCACCGTAGCGAAGCCCAACCGCTGCGCGACCGCGAGCGTCGCCGGCCGGAAGCGTCCGTGCGGCGGACGGAAGAACGTGTGCACGCCCGGATCGCGCACGACCGAACCGAGATACGCCGCGGCGTCGGTGAGTTGCTTCGCGACCGCCGCGTCGTCGAGCCGGTCCAGGTCGGGATGCGTCTCCGTGTGGTTCCCGATCTCGTCGCCGTCGGCGGCGATCGCCCGCAGCAAGCCCGGATACTGCTCGGCGTCGCGGGCGATGATGAAGAACGTCGCGGGCACGTGCTCGGCGCGCAAGGCGGCGAGCAAGGCCGGCGTGTCGACCGGATAGGGGCCGTCGTCGAAGGTGAGCGCGATGAGCTTCGGGCCCGCGACGCGGTGGTCGGCCGACGTTCCGACGATCGCGCGTTCGATCCGCGCGCGCAGCGGCGGCGCGACGAGCGCCGTGATGTCGGCGTTTCGCGACACGACCGCCGGGAGCGGGGGCTTCGAGCGCCGGATGATCCGTTGACCGCCGAACGCCAGCACGATCGCGATGGCCGCGATTACCACGATCGCGAGAAGCCGCCTCACTCCTTGGCCGCGGAACCCGCTGCGGGAAGCGACGCCGCGAAATCACGGCCCACGATCACGGTGACGTCGGCGAGCGTCGACGACGCCGACGAGCTCGGCAGCGGCACGGGCGTCACCGTCGCGCGCGCGAGGTGGATGTCGCTGCGCACGCGCTCGCCGGCGAGCGGCGTGCGCGGCGTCGCGCGAATTTGGGTGGTATCGTAATCGAACGAGTCGGCGTTGCCGACGCTGTTGATCACGTAGCCGTCTTTGCGCAGTTGTGCGGCGAGCTTGGCGCCGAGTCCGGCGACGCCGCTGCCGTTGCGCACGTCGACGCGCACGTCGGCGGGCTTCACCGATGCGATCTCGCCGGCATCGGGCGGCGGGGTCGCCGCAGCGTAGGGCCCGGTGAAGTCGGCGATCACTTTCGCGCGGCCCGCGTCGTCGGCGACCAGGACGTCACCGCAACAATTCAGCTCTTTGTCGCTCGCGAACGGAATCTGGGTCGAGTGGATGTCGGCCGTGTTCACGTCGCGGAAGTGCCAGGCGAGGGCCTTCATCTCATCGGCCGACATGTTGGTGTCGATGTTCCGTCGCGCGACGGCGATCAACTCGGCGATGTGCGTGAGATCGTTGAACTTGTCGTTCTTCAGCTTTTCGATCGTGAGCTTCTCGATCTGTTGCTGGCGTTGGATGCGACACGGGTCGCTACACGCATCGTGGCGGAAGCGGGCGTAGGAGACCGCTTCATCGCCGCTCATGTGCACGAGGCCGGGTTTGAAGTGGATGTGCAGGTGGCCCCAGTTGTCGTCGTAGTTGATCGTCTGCGTCACCGGCACGTCGAGGCCGCCGATCGCGTCGATCATCTCTTTCGATGCGTTGATGCGCAGGGTGATGTAGCGATCGAAGTAGCCACCGTTCTCGTTCTTCGGCATGCCCATGAACGAGCCGACGACCGTATCGCTGTTCTTCGCGCCGCCGTAATGATAGGCGTCGTTGATCTTGTCCTCGTGACCGTCGACGATGGCGTCCATGTCGCGCGGCACCGCGACGCTCTTGATCACCTTCGAGGGAAAATCGAGCGCGAAGATCTCGATCTTGTCGGTGCGCGAGTCCTTCGACGTCGGCTCGTCGTTGGAGCTGTAGTCGTAATCGAGACCGTAGAGCGCGACGTAGATGCGCTCTTTGCCGAACAGCGATTCGGGCGAGGGAACGAAGTAGTTCACCACGCCGACCAACGGGTTCATCGTGTGCGACCGCACCATCGTGAACGCGACCGCGCCGGTGAAGAGTCCGAAGAGGATCAGCACCGCGCCGAGGATGTAAGCGAGTCGATCGCTGCTCGCGTCGGTTTCGGGCCGGCGACGGCGCGGACGCTCGTCGTCGATCTCGATCCGTTTGCTCACGCGAGGACCGCGGCCGTCTGCACCGCCGTGCCGTAGAAATCGAACGCGCCCGCGCCGTCGAGGCGCACGTCGAGGAACGCGCCCGCTTCGGCCGGCGCGGCGAAAAAGATGCCGCCGTCGACGCCGGGCGCCTCGCCCATCGAACGGCCGAGGGTGACGTCGACCGTGCCGAGCGCGAGCGCGATCGGATCGGTGCGCCGCAGCCGGCGCCGCTCTTCGACGAGCACGCGCACGGTCGAGCCGAAGCGCCGCTCGCGCGCGCGATACGAGGCGAGGCGTTGCGCTTCGCGCAGACGCACGAGCCGGCGGCGCTTCTCCTTGGCCGGAATCTGCTTGGGCAGGTTCGCGCCCGGCGTGCCGTCTTCACGCGAGTAGCTGAAGAATCCGACGCGGTCGAGCTGCGCGCGGCCGATCCACTCTTCGAG
>Ga0116230_10002230_pt1 | contig 18669 bp, 17 predicted proteins | sample S1TSphfallax_3_FD_88678 | JGI IMG/M metagenome (GOLD analysis project Ga0116230, IMG submission 88678) | Host-associated microbial communities from peat moss isolated from Minnesota, USA - S1T2_Fd - Sphagnum fallax MG | ecosystem: Host-associated > Plants > Peat moss > Unclassified | place...
AGCTAGTTTAGGAATTGACTCCATGGCAATCTTCCTCCTACACCCCTTGTGTCAGACCTTAGCACTGAATCCCTACATTTTGATTGCCCTAGCCAAATCCCAATTCCGATTCAAAACTCAATTGAATTGCTACCTCCATTGCCAAATGCCCTAGTGATAAAACAAAATTTCCCATGGTTGCCCATCACACCATCTATGATGTGGTGGCTCTGGTGAGTAAGTAAAGCATGGTTCAAGGTTGTAAGCAAAAGACTACTTTGGAATGCATTAGAAATTGCAAGGGTAGACCATCAATCGTACCTCCAGCATATTAAGGAACATGGCCTTACATGAATCTTGATGTGCTACTGCTTCCTTGGATAGTAAGTTTAATCCATCTTGTGGTGTTGTTGCTTCTTTTGATAATAGACAATAGTTTGATACTTCTTGTGGTGGTGGTGCCTTCTTGGATAGTAGACAATAATATGATGTTTCTTATGGTGGTGTTACTTTCTTGGACAATAGATGGTAGTTTGATGCTTCTTATGGTGCTATTGCCTCCTTGGACAAAAAATGATAGTATGATGGTTTTTAACAACAAATGATAGTTTGATGCTTCTTGTGGTGTTATTGCCTTTTTAGACAATAATCGACAATATGTTGATTCTGGTGGTGTTGCTACCTCCTTGGACAGTAGACGATAGTTTGTTAATTCTTGTGGTGTTGCCTTTTTGGACAACAAACAATAGTTTGTTGAGTTTTGATGTGTTGTTGCTTCTTTGGACAATAAATAATAGTCTATTGAGTCTTGATGTATTCAATAATCTATTGTGTCTTGAGTTGTTGTTGCCCCCTTGGACAGCCAACAATAGTCTATTGAATCTTGATGTGTTATTACTTGGGATAACAAATGGTTGTTTGATGTGACTTGATGTGTGACTACCTCCTTAAACAACAAACAATAATCTATTGTGTTTTCATGTGTTGCCGCTTCCTTTGATAATAGACTTAATGTGTTTTGTTGTGCCGCCACCTTTCCAAATAATAGATAGTAGTCTAATGTTTCTTGACGTGCTACTACTTCCTTAGACAATAAACAGCAGTGTGTTGAATCTTGATGTGTTGCTACCTCTTGGGATAGCATATGGTAGTCTATTTATTGGGTTTCACTTTGGCATTGCCTCCTTGGACAGTAAATGATAGTTTGTTGGGTTTTGCTTTGTGATTATTTTTTTGGACAACAAACAATAGTCTATTGTGTTTTTTGGTGTTATAGTTTCATGTGATGGTACACGATAGTTTGATGTGTTTGGATGGTTTACCACCTCTTCGAATAGCAAATAGTAATGTGTACTGTTTTGATCTCCTATTACGTCCACATGTGATTCTCCCATAGGACCAAGATCAACGAATGGTGGTAGGTCATCTTATAAATCAATAAGTGGTGGTAAATCTTCCTTTGGATATGATTGCAAATGTTCTTGCCTATTGTCATCCTCCATGTAGGGTGAATCCTCCAACTTTTTTTTTTCAACCTCAAATTGTTCTCCTACCAATTTAACATTCTTCCCATAATACCTTATTGTTGCCCCTTTAGCAACATGCATGTTTTTGTCCCCAAAGAAAGGGTATGTCCTTTGTACCTCCTCCTTTGTTTTTTGTTGTCTTGCTATTGGTCTATTTTCCATTATGGGATAGTAATACTAGTATGGTATTGTCGCTCCCTTGTCTACCACAACAAAAAGGTATCCTTGTTCATCCTCATTGCAATTTTGTTGTCCCACTATTAACCATCTGCCCATCATTGGGTAGTTATACCAGCAAGGTATTGCTACCCCCATAGGAGCAAATACATTATTTTCCAACCTTTTTCTTGTATTTTGAAAATAGGTAGATGCCTCCTTGGCTGTCCATTCCCTTGCTTTCCTTTGCAGGTCTACTACCATCTACACCCTTGATAGTAGTTTTGAAACAAACTTTTCCATCCTTCTCCTTGAACTTTTGGTCTTTGCCCTTGTCATGTTTGCTAGATGGTAATTGTTGTAGATTACTTTCCACTCTTAATTACTACTAAAAGTAAAAGTTTAGTTTTTTACAACATAGAGGTTGATAGTGGTAATGTAGATCCCAATATGTAAGTTCTCAAGTTTGGACTAGGCTCTAGGGGCTTGTTGCCTTCTTTGGTCAAATTTACCCCATATCTTATTTGATTTGATGCTTAATGTTATGACTACCCCTTACTCTCCTATCTCCTCTAAACTATTTATAAACTAGCTTCCCACTATTAATGTTTTGGAATATGAGTAACTACCTTTTGTACCACCACCTTTCACATTTCACACCATAGATCTCGTAACATTTTTTAACAAACTAAAATATCAAATCTTGTATTTTTTTTTCTTTTGTAGCAATAAATATGAAGGTATTATTGTTAAAAAGTCTACAACAACAATTATGAAGGTTACTACCATCAATGTGTTTTTATTTTATGTAGTATTGTCACAATCCCTTATTTTTCCAAAATTCACAGCCACAAATTTTCCCCTTGAAAAATTCCACTAACTATGAACAAAAATACCAAAACTTGGTATTTTCCCCAAAACATGAAATAAAAACTCAACCAAATATTTGGAAAACCCTTTCACGATATGGTTTATTTATTTTATTTTTCCAAACTACTTTCATCTTACATCTTCCCAAAACAAACCCATTGAAAACTTTCACAAAAATAAAACCCAAAAACCCAACAAAAATTTGAAACTCCACTTCCATGACATGGTCTAAAACAAATACCAAACATCAATTAAATCTAATAATCAATATTTGTGGCATGGTAAGAAAACAACAAACCCCATATAAACCAAAATTTTGAGAATGTATCCATGGCATGGTTGCCAAATGTAAAACCATGGGATTTAACAACCTAATTACCAACAAAGAAAAATGGTAAAACTTGAAGGTAGGGATTGTTTTTTGTTTGCTTACTATCTTGCTGCAATTACCATCATGCAACAACTACCATCCTTTGTAGATTTGAAAAAGACCCACATTTGTTTGCAAACCTCCTACAACTTTTGCCTATTGTTTGTAGTGCTTCTAGACACTTTGTGGTTATTGCCTATTGTCTAAAGTGCCTACATACCTTATGTGGTTGTTGCTTACCATCTACAACATTTAAAAACCCTTTGTGGTTACTACCTATTGTTTGCAATGCTTATAAACCCTTTGTGCCTACTACCTACCGTCTGTAACAATGCTATCTTTCCTATAGACTTGAAATCTTAAGTCTACCACTTTGTTGCTACCCTCCAATGATAGTTATCGTCATGTGGTAAAAGGTATTTCCTATTCTAAAAATTACCATAGAAAGTGGAAATATATAGTTTTAAGAATTGAAGAATTTATATGTGAACACAACAAAACCTAATGTAATATTAATATGAACTAGTTTCTCCTCTCTTTTCATACTCTAAGTAGAAGCAAACACCAACAAAGAACCATGAAAATCCATTAACCATTTTCCATTACAATAATGAAAGTACAACTTGCTTTCACATTTATCTCCTTTTTTTTCAATGTCACATATACACTTCTTCCCCAAAAGAACCTTCCTAATCACATCCAATGTAAAATCATACAAAAAAATGATTCATAATCCTCCTCTTCAAAGGATAAATAAGGAACCCAAGAAGGATATTCACCACATAAAGGTTGAGTCTTTATCTTCCTAGTTTTCCTTATCTTCCTAAATATCCTTATCCTAATTTTTTCCACACATTTAAATTAAGGGAAATCCATCCATCCCTTATCCGCTTGGACTCATTAAACTAGATGGCTTCACCCCTTAGTAAATAAAAAATGGTAAATAAGATATTTACCATTTAGTAATTAAATAATTACTAAGATGCCCTTTTAAGTAAAATAGATTAGGATATATGTCATTTCTAATAATTAATATTAATTTTATTAGAATTCTTCCCAAAATTAACTTTTGATTATTTTGCCCCATGAAGGTAGTTCATTGTATTGATGATATTACTGTCAAAAACCACTTTCAATTTAAAAATTCTCATGTGATTGTTTTGCCATTTGATGATAACTACCATGCAATGATAACACTACCGTCTCCTAACATCCATGGTGTTTAACCAACATAGGACAAATTTCTACCTTTAATAGAAAACCATCAATCGTACTTTTAACATATTAAAAAAAAAGGCCTTACAAGCCAATAATTTTAACAACGTTTCAAATTTGAACTTTCATGCTTGCATGCTTGTCACAAATCCATTGAATCCATAGAATCCAAATTTTGACACCAAATCTTGTGTTGATTCTTGCTTCATAATGGACACTCCTATTGTTCGATAGTTTACATAGAAATTTGAGAAATTGAAGTTCAATTTCGAATGTAATTGAATGTTTGTAAAGCCCAAATTTGTGTGTATATATATATTTCCCACTCTCGTTTATGTTTCCAATTACATGCTCACAAGGTCATTGTGGTCTTCATCAAACTTTATGATTACTTCAATTACCTTTGTATAAGGTTTGTTAACTTTAAATGTCACTTACTATTATTATTTTGTTTAATGAAGCTATGGCTTTTCAATTATCTAGGTCTTTTGTCCTCAATGTGGTTATTTAAATTGTATATCATAGCTTTTGAAAGCTTTGTTTAGTCTTGCAAACTTTTGATGCCTCTTATCAAGGTATGATTATATTTAAAATTAGAGCCTATAACCATCTAATGAAGGTTTGAAGATTTTGTTTTTAGGTCCAATGACCTCAATTAAAGCCTATAATCATCTATTCAAGGTTTGAAGTTTTTGTTTAGGGTTTGATGGCCTCAATTAAGGCCTATTACCATCTCATGAAGGTTTGAGGCTTTTATTTAAGCTTTGTTGACTTCAATTAGGGCATGTAACCATTTCATTAAGGTTTGAGGCTTTTGTTTAAGGTTTGATGACCTCAATTAGGGCCTATCACCATCTCATGAAAATTTGAAGCTTTTATTTAAGTTTTGTTGACCTCAATTAAGGCCTATAACCATTTGATGAAGGTTTGAATTTTTTGTTTAAGCTTTGTTGACTTTAATTAAGGCATGTAACCATCTAATGAAGGTTTGAGGCTTTTGTTTAGGGTTTGATGACTTCAATTAAGGCTTGTAACCATTTCATGAAGGTCAAAGGTTTTTGTTTAGGGTGTGATGACTTCAATTAGGGCTTTTAACCATCTCATGACGGTCTGAGGTTTTTTTTAAAACTCTACTAACTTGAATTAAAACATGTAACCATTACTTAAGGTCTAAGGCTTTTGTTTGAGCTTTGTTGATTTCAATTTAAACATGTAATCATTTACTGAAAGCTAAGGGCTTTGTTTAAGCTTTGCTAATATCAATTAGGGCCTATAACCATCTACTTAAGGTTTGAGGCTTTTGTTTAAACTTTGTTGACTTCAATTAAGGCATGTAACCATCTGTTCAAGGTCTAAAGCTTTTGTTTAGGGTTTGCTAACCCCAATTAAAATCTAAAACCATCTAATGAAGGTCTAAAGCTTTTGTTTCAGCTTTGTTGACCTTGATTAGGGCTTGTAACCATCTAATGAAGGTCTAAGGCTTTTGTTTAAGCTTTGTTGACCTCGATTAGGGTTTATAACCATCTACTAAAGGTTTGAGGCTTTTGTTTAAGTTTTACTAACTTCAATTAGGGCTTGTAACCATCTACTTAAAGTTTGAAGTTTTTGTTTGAGGTTTTGACTTTAATTAAGGAATGTAATCATCTACACAAGGTTTGAGGCTTTTGTTTAAGCTTTACTAACTTCAATTAGGGCCTATAACCATCTATTTAAGGTTTGAAGCTTTTGTTTCAATTTTGTTGACTTCAATTAAAACATGTAATCATCTATTTAAGGTTTGATTACTTATAATGAAGGTTTGGATCAATCATTTTGAATGTGGTGTTAAAATCAAAACTTGAATCCAAAAGTCTTCAATTTCAATAAAAAGTTTGTTTGAATGTGACACATGTGACATTTGTATTCAATTTTGGATGTTGAAAGATGTGTGTGAAGGGTAATTGCATAGGTATGGCACCTTTTGAGGGATTTCATGTGAAATTGATGCAATCAATCCTTGACATTAATGATTATAATGACCTTGAACTTTTTCAACCACCTTCTAAGCTTCTTAAAAGAGAAAAACAACTTTGAATGCTTGTGGAATCAATTCATTTGAGCACGATGGCTAGAAGCTACAATTGCCATTTTGCTAGTATTCCAAGGAGAAGAAGAATGTCACACAATTGATACCAACATTGGTGTGGAAGGCCATCTATGCAAAATATAGGGAGACTTATCTTGATAATATATTTCAGGAAAATGCTTTGAAAGAGTCGAAGATTAGGATTTTTAATGAGGATGGGAATGAAAAAGTGGTATTACAAAATGAAGAAGTCTTAACACAATTGAAGGCTATGAGTGGTCATGCCACTTGAAACATGTTAAAAAGGCAGCAAAATGTGATCAACCTTTCACCACATAGTTGCCTTATTATTTTTCATGCAATGGGCGATAGTCTTGATGATATGGCATCCATTTGGTCATGTGGCATGGGTGTGGGGGGTGCATTAGGGTCATTTGGCAAAAATGTGACAAAGGCAAATGTGCTCCAATCACAATCTGTGAACATGCTACAATAGCTTGTGAGATGGTGGCTAGTAATGAAGATGCAAAGGCCTTAATCAAAATCAAAATGGAGGTTGGGTTAGAAAAAAAGGACAAATCATGCTAATTAATGTCATGGGCACAAAAACAATAAAGATTACAAGATTTTCTACCCAAAATGAAAACAAAAGCACGCACAATTCCAAATTTAGATTATGAAATAAGAAAAACAAGATCATGAACACAACAAGTGTGAAATAAGACTTGAATAATATTTTATTGCGAAGAAGAAACAAAACAAGGCTATGACAAGAAAATGTACCCAAAACTAGTGTTGAATAGATTGAAGGTAATAAGGAATTCTACTTTTATGTATACTCATTGGACACCTAGCTCAAGAAATTTTTCTAAAAAACTTTCAACCTTCATGTGGCCCATATTCATCCATGTGCACCCATGTGCATCCATGTGAATTAAAATTCAACTAAGAAAGAATTGAGACGTAACTAAAAGTGAATTGAAAATTAACTAAAAGTTATTTATAAGTGAATTGAAAGTAATTAAAAAGAACTGAGACTTAATTAAAAATGAATTAAAAATGAATTAAAAAATTAACTAGAAATGAACAAAAAATTAACTAGAGGTGAACTGAAAGTTGTGAACCATACCGACACAACCATGTGCGATAGTCTCAATTTTTAAGAATTACATTAGGGATATTCAAATGTGGTAAGGTTATTAAAGGTTTTTAACAACTTTAAGTTAGAATAAAGAATGATGAATGCACATGGTTGCATGGGGTTTTTCTTTTATAAAAAAATTGATATTAGATGAATGAGGTGTAGGGTTAATTATTTTTATCAACAAAGTTCTAGAACCTCAATAACGTGATTAGGTGTGAGAAATCTCTAGAAGGTTAGGGTTAAAAGCATACACCAAATTTGTAATGTTTGGCAAAACAAGGGTCTTGTTATGGTATTTAATGAGCAATTGTGTAAGGGAGGATGTTTGAGATTCGTGAAACAGTTGAGGGGGTATTAATGAAAGGTTCAATGGAGATAGAACAATCTTCAAGCTTTATAAACATAAGATTAATTCAAAACAACTTAACGATTAAATAAATAGTGTGATAGGGTGGTATTGGCAACATGAGTTTCATAATGAATGAAACATTTATTTAAATTATGAATAGTCTCAATAAGGAGTTGCAATTACATGTTGAGTCCTAGATTTTGCCATAGTGATAATTCATAATTGCAGGAAATCTAGGATACGTCGAATGGTGTGAACTAAGTAGTCTGCCTTGCTATTAAGAAGTAATTAACAAATCGAACCATGCAACCAACGATAATGTCCAACGCTAGGAATTAAAGACCATGCGAAAATAAAAATGTTTTCAATTTCGTAATAACCTTCATAAATGGTTTCAAGTTCATCACCAAAAGCAAGGTCAACTTGCAACAAAATCACCAAGGTGTGAAAGTTCGGAGAAATGTAATAATACCAAGTTTGAAGGGGTTCAACTTCAAAATGAACACGCACCTCTCACATTTCGAGATCTTCATCATGAAGATATTACATCAATGTCAAATCTAGAGATGGCTCAAGAGGTGGTTTTTCATTCACTTGTGCAATTTGGGGCCCGTAAGACATGGCCATACACGACGCCACAATTTCAAAGAAAGAAAAAATCTTCAATCAAAATCAAATCGACAATGAATGTGTGAAGGACTTGTTACGTCGAAATGTGTGGTTGTGATTTATAGGTCAAGGAAAAGGAAGGAAAGGTGTAAGTAATGGTTTAAAACCATGGTAAAATAAAACTTTAAGATTGATGGAAAAATGAAGGTTTAAGTAAAATTTGTTGGGGGGAAAGTGGGAAGACGTGAAAAGGTGTTTTTCCTTCTCCTTCTATGGCCACTAAACATTGGAACCTTCCATTGGCCACCAAACATTGGAACCTTTCATTGGCCACCAAGCATTAGAACCTTTCAAAGGCCACCAAGCATTGGGACCTTCCATTGACCACCGAGTTGGGATTTTCCTTCACGTCCTTTTTTCTCCTTTTCCTTCTCTTTAAAGGGCGAATTTGGATCATTTGAGGCTCTTTTTCTAGGACATAATTTTTAATTTGAATCTTGAAAAAACTTGTTCCTATAACTTTCCTTGAGAGGAGAAGAATGATTAGTCTTAGTAGATGGTGTAACGAGGGAGAAGAAATTGGATGATTGTGGTACTTTTGAAAGAATGAAAGTGAGTAGGATAGTTTTGGGAACTTGAAATTTTAGAGAAATTTCACAAACCCTCTCGGGTTTCGTAACACAACCTTTCACTGATTTTGGTACATAGCTTGGAATTTGGTAGGCAAATGTGCCTTGTAAATAGTTTTTTAATGAGCTAAAATATGTTAGATTTGGATAACGTATGTGATAGGAATATATTTTAAGTGATTGGAGGTCTATTGCCAAGTTGAACTTTGTACCTTTGTGAAACCCTTTCGAGTATTGTAGCACAATTTTTTACTAATTTGAGTGCAAAGCTTGGAATTTGGTAGGCATATGTGCCTTCTAGTTAGCTTTTTAATGAGCTAAGGAATAATGTATGTGATAAGAACAATATTTTAAATGATTGAAGGTTTGTTGCGAAGTTGAACATGGTGTTTAATTTTTAAAAGTTGGTTTAAGTGAGTGACAATTTAACATAAATTTTAGGATTTGGAATGTTTTAGCTTGGGAAATATATCTATCAATTCCAAATCATTAATGATGCATAGGAAACAAGTTATTTATTTTCAACTACAAACACAATTTAACATCTAAAAATACACTTTGCATTTTTCTTTCATTGATAGCATATGTACTTTCGAGTATAGTCACTTCATAGAATCGGGAATAGAGGGACATATAATTGCCTCACAAAAGTAACTAAAACTTAACTATAATTGAACTAGAACTTAACTAAAAATGAACTAAAGCTTAACTAAAAATGAACTAATAATTAAATAAAAACGAATTAAGAGTTAATTAGAAATGAATTAGAAGTAAATTAAAACTGAACTAAAACTAAACTCATAAAATTTGGAAGCTTGAGTTGGAAAACCATGGCATTGATTTGTTTCACAATGAAGAATGGGCCTAGCCTCTAATGATCCAACTTCTCTGATGGCCTTGTTGTTTTGATATGTTGTCATCAAAGCCAAACCTAGTCCCCAACCTTGAAGTTAGGTTGTTTCTTTCGATGATCATCAACATTCTCCTTGTATCATTTATGTGGTTCTTCAAGGTTAAATACAAGTTGAGTTCGAACATTTGCTAATTACATGGCCCAATCCTCAACTACTAGATTCATATTTTTATGCACTCCTTAAATGTTAACTTGGGGTGCAAACCATGATTTTAAAGAAAAGTTGTTTACTGGGTTGATGAATGCATTATGTTATTGTAGGGAAACTTTGCCATGGCCAAAAATTCTAACCATCATAAATATTGTTCAAAAACTTGATTGACCCATTATATTTGCCCATTCATCTAGGGGTGGAAAACTAATGACAATTTCACCTTTACACTTAAAAGTTCAAATAATTGTTTTTAGAACTTGGATGCAAATTAAGGGCCACAATAAAAAATGATATCTTAAACAAGACCATGATATTGAAAAAAATGATCAAAAAATGACTTGGCTATTCTTTTGTTGGTTATTATTTTAGTACACAAAATGAAATGAGCCATCTTTGTCAAACATTCCACCACCACCAAAATGGAATCATAAGAATTAGAAGGTGGAAGGTTTGTGATGAAGTCCATGGAAATTGAAAACCACGGGGATGTAGAGATCGACAATGGTTAAAAAGACCATGACGACAATGATGAAGATTCTTTATTTGAGCATAAACATCACAAGATTTGACAAACTCCTTCACATACTTCCAAAATTGTGGCCATTAATAATCTCAAAACACTAATTACATGGCCTTGTTGAATCCAAAATGGCCTACAACCAAAGCATCATGCTTAGCCTAGAGAACTTGAAGTCGTGCAAAACCATCAAGATATAACAAACCATTTTGAAATTTGAACTTGGCATGATCATTGGAAGAATCTTGGACTTGATGATGATTCCTGAATTGGCCTTGGATATTAATAGCAAAAGGGTTTTTTTTTCAAATTTTCATGAATTTGACAAAAAAAAGGTTGTGTCATTAGGAATTATCGACAATGCTTAAAGTCGAAGATGTTCAAGTTTGAGAATGACATCACATTGTTGTTCATAAGTTGCATTTCCTTCCATAGGGGCAAGGTACGAGCAATGGGACAATGCATCAAGTTTTCCTTGTTGGCGCCCATGGTGATGTGTGATGACAAAATCAAAATTGAGACAAGGACAATGCCCATTGAGTTTGGCATTGATTCAAAACACGAGTTGTTATGAAATATTGCAAGTTCTTATGGTATGAATGCATAATGATTTCATGTTGAACTCCTTCAAGCAAATGATAGCACTCTTCAAAAACATCCACAATGGCTAAAAATTCTTTATCATGAATCTTGTAGTTAATATTTATAGAAAAAAATTTATGAAAATGGAATCTAAATAGGATGAAGAAATTTTTTGTCTTTAAGTTGTGGGAATACAACACCTATTGTAAAATTAAAAGCATCCATCTCTTAAACAAAATGTTTGGAAGGGTCTACATGAATCTAGAGCATGGCAATTATGAAAGAAGCCTTCAAGTATCGAAAGGCATTATTAACTTTAACTCCCCAAGAAAAAAAATTGATCTTTATGAGTCAAACGAACAATAGGGGCCACTATTGAAGAATAGTGGCGAATGAAATGTCGATAAAAGTTGTCAAATCCAAAAAAACATTGGACATTTCAAACAAAAGTTGGGGTAACATGATCAATAATTATTACAAAAATTCATGGTTTTTTAAAAGGTTCAACTTGACTAAAATGTCCACATTGATTAAAAGGATGTTCACTTTGACTAAGGTGTGGGGCATGAAAAACACATGGTTATTTTGGTTGGTTCTTTTAACTAAAATGACCATTTTGATTAAATGTTAAGTCATACATCTAATTAAAAAAGGAATAAAAAAAAAATGGTCCATCAAAATGCCCATGGCCTAGTCAAACCGACCATATTGAATGGCTGTGCTTAGTTAAATTGGACATATTAATTGGTTAGCTAGCCTACTTGTATGCCTATTAGGCTACCTACTTGCTTACTTACCTAACATGTTCCTACCTTATTATAACCTACAATCTATCTATTTATTTACCTAAATATGTCCTACTTAGCTATCTATTTATCTATTTATTTACCTACCTACTATTGACCTATATACTTACCTATAGTTTACATAAGTAGGTATGTGCATTTAAAAACATAGGTAAGTAGGCATGTGTACCTACCTATCTACCAAGTTACATGGCATCACAAAGTATTCAAAATAGCATTCTTTCATTCATTGCCTTCTCAAATGTGCACCAAGTTGTATGCTTCACGTAAATCAATTTTCGTGTACACCTTGCCATGATTGAGTTGGTCCAATAATCTTGAAATCAAGGGCAAAGGGTACTGATTCTTAATGGTGAGTTGATTCAATCCACAATAATCGACACACATTCGTAAAGAGTCATCTTTCTTTTTGATAAAGAAGATAGGCACACTGACTTGAGATTTGGAATGTTGAATGAACCCCCTTTTGAAATTTTCTTCAATGTATTCATGAAGCGTTGCAAGTTTGTCTTGTGACAAATTGTAGATGGGTTCAAATGGAGGTTGTGCTCCTTCCTCAAGATCAGTGGTACAATTATATGCTCGATGTTTGGGCAAGGAGTTCACATTTTTCTTCTCAAACACATTTTTGAATTCTTGGTATTGGTAAGGAATCTCATGTGGATGTGGTTCAACATCTGGTGAAGGAAGAACGTAAATAAAAAATGCATTTCCTGTTTTGGTATCCTTCATGAAGGCTTTTGCTCCAACAAACAAAGGCTTGGGGTACCTAGGCTTTCTTGTACCACCAAGGTCTTTTTTTTGCTGCAAATTTTGCATGCTTCTAATGAGGGTTTCACATTCCAACGCCTCATGTTGTGGTGTTTCAAAGTGAAGACTCTTCGTATGCCAATACATTCGTGGATTATGTAAAGCAAACCAAGACAATTTAATGATGACAAATTTTTTTGGAGATGAAATGACATTAAATATCACCTTATTAGTGTGAAAATCGATGGTAATATCTAATGCCTTCATTTCATGTGTGATTGGTCTTGATGAAAGGCTCCAACCATCAATGACCTTAACTAGCATCGGTGTGTTCTTTTCCATTAAAACCAACTTGTATTACCGCACCAACTTTTTATCAATGAAACATATTGATACGCCAAAATCAATAAGTGTATGGGCCTCCATTATCATAAGCTTATTACATTTGACAATGATTGGTACCAAAAAACATGGTGTTAGATCTAAAGATAAGTTGGGACCATTTTCAATACATGATGCATCAAGGTCTAGCCTCGTGGTCCCTACTAAGGTTGGACATGTTCATTTTTCAACTCCTCTAGTTGTGGATTAATAACAAAAATGGCACATGTTGCATGTGGACCACATTTCTTTGGACATTCATGAACAACATGACCTAGTTCTCCAAAATATGAATAGAGATTGTTTATATGTCAACATGGTTTCTCCTATTCTATGAGGGGCTTACATTTTGTTTTACCAATCTACATGGGTTGTCCTTTGGTGAGGTTGCAAAGGCTAGGCTGGCATTACGGGTGGAAAATTTCTTTGTGTTATTAGTGGTGTAAAAACATTTTGTGTTGTCGATGTTGGTTCATGACGCCTTTTTTATCAATGTTTAAAAAACATGCTGACACACCAAGTAGCTTGTATAATAGCTTGATTTAATGTTGAGGGGTCTAGTAAGGTGAGTAACAAGTCCTTGCATCACTTCATAACCCAAATTGGAATTGACTTATGAATGTTGTTTCACCCCATGAAATATCACAACCCAATTGTTTAAACTCTAATGCATATATTATAGTTAATTGTGATCCTTGATAAAAAGATCGTATCTTGATGTTAGATGTGCATTCTTTGTCCAAATTTCCAAAGGTGGCATTGAACTTTTCAAAAAGCATTTCGAAATCATTGAACAAGGGTGATTGATGCTCCAGCAAAGGTGTGAACCAAGTAAGGGCCATGCTTGACAACAAAATGCTAATGAATTCAACTTGGGTTGGGCCAATTGGATATTGATGAAGATGAAGTTGGATGACCAAACGCACTTGGTTCACAAAACCTTAAAATTTTGAATGTGTGCCATCAAACTTGTTAGGTAGGCTGATTGATGGTTCCTTTGGTTCGGGTTGTGTTGCAAGAATGCATCCCAAAAAGGTTGAAGCTTGATTGGTTTGTAAATGAACAAGAGACTCACAAAGTACTTGATTTTTCTATTCAAGATTGTTAAGGATAACAAGTATTTCTTCCATAAATGTAGACATGAGTTCGAAACAAAAAGATAACAAGAACAAAACAACAAAAATAGGCCTAATGGGAGTATGTTCAAATTGTCACAAACATGAAAACAAGTGAATTGGTGTTTAATTGAAAATGAACTAAGAGGGTAAATGCACAATATGGTGGCTCATTTTTAAAAATAATCATATTCCACAAAAGTCCATGTTCTAATGTTAAATTTTTAATTTTTTGTGGTACCATTGGTTAAGTGGTAATAAAGTCCATGTATTAAAAGCAATAAAGTCCATATGTGCAAGTTAATTTAGGGCATTCAAAAGTTCATATGTATAATTTGGCTATGATTCTTAAGGAAAAAATTCACATAAAAATGTACTATTTCATTCTAACTCATATGATAAGTCACTATAGATAATTTTGAATAAAATTTAAGATGAACCTTTTAATTTTGTATCATTCTAGTCAACTGACTAGTCCATAATTTTGAACTTCAAAAGTCCATTACTACTAACATATGAACTTTTTATCAATAAACAACTACACAAATATCTTCATAATAAAGTTGTTAGTTTACATTCAATTACAAATTAATAGATTTAAAAATATACTACTCATCATATGCCTTTAAACAAGGGGTACCCAACAAAAAAACACCATTGTGACACCAAAAGTGAGCCACCATACCTTGCATTCACCCAAGAGTTAATTGGAAGTGAATTTAAACTTAACTCAAAGTTGATTAAAAGTGAACTGAAACTAAACTAAGAGTTAGATACAAGTTCATCATAAGTCTTGGATAAACATTCAAATGAACGAACTCTATGGCATTGGCATTTGTGACAACTAATTTCAAAGCACCTAAAGAATTAAGAATGATGACGGATGAAGAATTTAGAGTTCAAGTTAGGGAGTTATTAGACCTATAATTAGTAATCTCCATCCTAGCTATGTGAGTTGGATCGGTAATGTGGTTGCTAATGACTTCGATTATGAAGTCTAAACGATCCTTGTGTAGGAAATTAATGAAGATAATAACAGCTTTAAACAAATGGTTGTACTATGGTTTGGTGGAATCAAATATTTTCATGAGTTTTCTCCATTTGCATTTGAGACCTCCAATGCCCCATTCTATTTGCACTTTGTAGCTCACATGCATTTTGTTATATGCATGCATTCCCTCCAAATCATGTCTTGGGGCAAGCTCTCACCTCCCAAGTCAAAGCATCACAAATATCTCCTCACCCATGTAATTTGGGTTTCAAAATAATCATTTTTATTGAATGAAAAATTATTGTCAATATTTGTACAAATTTGATTGGTGGAAAATGGTCACATCATGATAGGACTCTAGGTACCTTGTGTCAAGATAAATGAACAAACCACGGTAGTCTAGGAAAATAATGTTGTTCATACAATACATCTTTTTATGTCCATTGAACCAAGTTTTGTGTGCTTCATTGTTCTAAGGCTTTTAGATTTTAATGAAGGTCCCATTTATGAACTTGATGCAACCTTGAAACTCAAAAATTTGTGAACCAAGTTGAGCTTGGTCCTTAATTGTAGGCCATCAAATTTCATTGCTTAAAACTTCATTAGTGCAAGGTGAAATAAAAATTGCATCATTCCACACATTATTTTTGCTCCAATTCCACATAAAAGCATTGTCATGTTTCATGTATAAGATAAATTGGAGCAACTATTATTCTAGGGTCAACTTGGTTGGTCATCCACATACAATGCATGCATCATTGGTGGATTAAACATGGGATTCAATGGTGGGGACAACTAAGGCAACTGATTCCTCAAACTTTTGCAAAGTATAGTTTGTTAGGGTTTTGAACAAATTTGGAGTTGTCCACATAATAGTAAGCACATCTCAAACACCAATGGTGTGATTGACCGATTGCCCTAGACCCAACTTGAACTCACTTGGGTTGAACAAATAATGAGTGTTTGTGACCACAATTATAGCTTCAAACATGCATTGGTTTTGCCTTCATTTCACTTAGAACATTTCCTTGTCACTATCTGATGAAAAGCTAGAAACATTAATGTCGAAGGAAGCCATCTCATGTAAGGAATAACCTTAACCTTAACGGTAGCCCTAAAAAAAATCCATAATCAACCCCTAACAATAACCCTAAAAATAGCCCCCTAAAAAAGTAAACCCTAAAGTTTAAAAAAAACTTTACAAGATGTTTAAAATACGTCCAAAAAACCTTAAACTAATTAAAACAAAACCCCTAAGCAAAGAAAGTCCCCCAAAGAATAACCCTAAATACAACCTTCAAAATTAGTAAACCCTAAAGCTTATAAAACCTACAAGATGCCTAGGTTTCCAAGAAACCTTAAATCAATCCTAAAAAAAACCCCTAAACAAACATTTAGAATAAACCTAAAAACAACCCAACAAAAGACCCTTAATTAAACCTTGAAGATAACCCCAAACAACCAGAATCAAACTTTAATTTAAACCTTATAAATTCTTTTTGAAGAGAACCTTAAACCCATACCCTAAAATTAAATCTCACAAGATTCCCTAAAAATAACCCTAAACAAACCTAAATGCAACTCCAATAATAAAAAAGGAAAAATAAAAACAAAGATGGTTCAAATGAAAAATAAAAAGAAGTGTAAGCTCTAAAAAGGAGAAGAAAATGTTGAAAATAGATTGAAAACCCACATATAGACCTCCATGTAAAAAGCCCTAAAAGATCAAACCCTAAAATGCAAAAGTTCAAATTTTTGGTGCAAAAGCTAAAATGTTCTTATAAAAGGAAACCCTAAAATAACAATCCTATACCTTAGTATCCTTCAAGCCTAAACCCTATTCCTAAAGGAATAAAAAATTAAAGTAAATAATCCCAAAAATCATTAATCAAAACTAAAAATGAAAAAGAAATAATCAATAAAGAAATAATTTCATCCCTAATTTGGGGACATTAAAGATAACCAAAAATAAGGGATGAAACTAGAATAGTGTGTGGGATTGGGTATGGGATTGGGGACGATTTTTAGAATAATTTTATTATTTCAAACTAATTTCCTCCCAAATTTCTGAAATAAGACCTTGGAATACTGGGTAATGTAAGTGATTTTTGTAGTCTATGCCTAGTGGTTTCTCCCCCCCCTGCTCCCTTCCCCAAATTTTGTGATGTTGCCCAAGTGGTGATCATCCATAAGAATATTGAGTCAAATTTGTCAACATTCAAAATATTAAAGTAGAAAAACCTTTTAAAATATTTCATGTTGTAGGTGGTTTTGGCCAATTTTGGCAATTTTTGAAAAGCATTTTCATTTTTGGGCAAACTTTTACCCAAAAACAAGAAAGTTGTGATAAAATAATATGTTTCCAAATTATTTTTTGCAAATTGGCTACAATTCACCACAAAAAAAATCATTGTCTATGGCTTGTAATAAAAAATGACATTTACAATTGTAATTAATTTATAACTTCATTGTAATTTTAATGTGGAGTGTCATGTATAGTGAATCCCCAAGTTTTGCTAATGGCCACCTTCAGGAGTTATACGATCTTCAGTTGGTTCTTTTGGATCAACTTTTCCCGTTTGTTCAACAATTCTATGCATAGCCATCCCCATTGTATTTTTTTCAAACTTCTTGACATGGGGATTTCATAGTGATTTCGTTGAAGTTTGGTACACGATAGGGGGACCCATTAAGAGGAGCATTGTTTGCTCTAGCTCATTTTTGTGCCTTCTACCCTATAGCAATAGTCCACCCTATTTGTGTTTTCCCTTTGTTGGTGGATGATATGTATATAGTAGGTTTTGCATTATATGTGATTCCTATTTTTATGATTTCAGCAAGAGTTTTTAACATTAAGGCTTTTAGTGTAGCCAGTGAAATGCATAGCTTGGTCTGCACATAGGTTGGACCACTCTATATCACTTCCTTTTGGCTTTTTTATTCTCGACTTGGGTTTTCATATTTTGGGTGCATCGGTGGGATCCACATCATTCGTTGAGGCTTTCATGAAGACCTTGGGACTATATCTAATCTCCCTATGTTTGCACATTTTCATGAAACTTTTACGATGTTCTCGTTGTGTTATGCCCAACACCTTGGCTATTTGCTTTGTATAATGTTTCCATCTCTAGGTATTTTGCAACATTACATTGAGTTTGATACTTCTACCATAGCTACGTTGGAGAAGTTATTTGGTGTGGGATCTTTTGGTTGTTCTATTGGTCACTAATTTTTTATTAGGCCATTTTTTTTGCTTTTTCAAGCGGGTTTAACCTCCCTTTTGTAGTTTGGCACTAGAAGAAAACTGTGTATTTTCGACTAGTGTTTGTAACTAAATTTTAGTCGCAAGAGACATTTTGCAACTAAAATCCCTATAGTTGCTTAAGACAAGTCGCATGTGATAAATTAGTCGCAAATGAAAAAATGTATTGTATGAAAAAAAAGTCAACAAATACATTTCATCCTTTGACTACATTGTATACGTATTGTCACATGCGACTAAGATGCAACTATTTTGGTAACAATTAAGGGCAAATGATGTGTTGCCA
>Ga0116230_10002231_pt1 | contig 18664 bp, 16 predicted proteins | sample S1TSphfallax_3_FD_88678 | JGI IMG/M metagenome (GOLD analysis project Ga0116230, IMG submission 88678) | Host-associated microbial communities from peat moss isolated from Minnesota, USA - S1T2_Fd - Sphagnum fallax MG | ecosystem: Host-associated > Plants > Peat moss > Unclassified | place...
AGGGACACAGGCGGAGAGACCCGGCGTGACCTGGCGTCTCGGATCCGCCTCATCCTTATATAAGTCGTATGCCCCCAGTTCTTCGATCTCTAAGAATCGGAAGAAGTCGGCAAAGGTCTGACTGTGCATCCGTCCGGTGACAGTTACGACGGTAGCCGGTCGCCTGGTCTTACGATCCGACTTGTTAAAGGAAAAGATCGAGGCTAAGACGAAGAGATCGAACCGGATCTCGTCCAACTTAACCAGGACGATCTGGATCTCCTTCCAGAGCTGGTATGTCTGGAGGGTAAAAGCCTGATCGGCTAAGGGTCTGTACAGGGTTAAGAGGTCTGTCAAGTCTCGGAACAGCTCTTCATACCGCTGAAAGAAGAAGGTTTGGAGGGCTGGTAAGACAGGATTTCCTAGTAACTTTCGACTTAACCGGTGGTCTGGCCCAACCCCGTGTGTTTCGATCAGGCCTACCAGTTCAGGTAAAACGTCTGTATAGAGGTCTCCCGTGTATGTTCCGGTAAAGAGTTGATTCAGTTCTGTCTCATACCGGTAAGCCTCAAAGAGATGAGTCTGGATGGCCTGACGGATCCGTTCTACCTGGTCCCTAAGCTTCCGGGATTTCCGCTTTACCGTACCATCAGGAAGGAGTTTCCGTAAAGCGTTGATCTCTTCGCTGATGAAGCCGATGCCGTTAGAATAAGGGAGGAACTTACTTTTCCCGGACCCACTCGATAGAGCGCAAGTTTCGACACTCCGTAAGTCGGTATAGAAGGCTCTAACGGTAGGAAATCGACAGATTTCAGTTAAGATACACGGGTTTAACAGGTAGAGGGCCGTGTCGATCAGGGTCCTTAAACCGTCAGGCTCGTCCTCAGTTGGACAGGCGGTGAACCACTTTTCGATGTAAACGTCGACCATCTCTCCCGCCTCGGCCGCCTCCTCAAACAACCGTTCTAAGTACGTCTGGAAAGGCATACCCCGCTTACAGGGGCGAACAAGGGTCGGATCATGGACTTCTCCGAAGAACTGGTAGTACGTCTCTGTATGGTCTACCAGATTAGAAGATCGGAAACTGTACCAGCTTACCGGCCCTGAAATCTTCATTTTAAATCTAGAGATTTAAAATTAAACGATTTGACAACCTTTTGCCTTCTTTTTCCGACGTTGAAGGAGCTGACGGACCTGCCGTTGAGTGATGACGATCAGGTCGTGAGTATGAAAGACCAGCCCGTTGTCTTCCTGGATGAAGAGGATCGAACCGCCAAAACTGGGTACGTCTTGACACTTTTTTAAGATCCGAGTATATTCTTCCAGACAGGCTTGGGAGAACTGTTCTACCGTATCGTAGCTGGAGATCAGGTAGAACGTCTCTTTATCCGCCAAGATCCCCGAAACGGTGAAGGCGTAACAGATGGCCATGGGATTGAAGTTGTGATCGTCGATAAACTTCTTGTAGTTGGCCGGCTGGTCTAATGGATAGAAAGTGATCCCCCGATACCGCGCCTGTTTCAACAGCCGACTTAAAGCTTGAGGTATGGTCAGATCCGGCGTCTCTTTACTTTCAACTAACGGTTCCGACTTCTGACGATAGAAATCGAAGACTAAACGGGTCACCATTTTTTTCTGGGAGAGAACATCTGTTAAGGTAAAATATAGGAGAAAGATTGTTAACGGAAAGTAACCGGAATACAGACCGTATAGGTCTTATTCCCTCCTTCGTAGTAGACGTTACTCTCCTCAGCGTCGTGATACCCTTTGGACTTATACCCTAAGTATTCGAAGAAAGCGTGGTAGACCCGGGAGTGGGAGGCTCCAGTGATAACGATTCGGGTGACAGACTGGTCGTTGTCCTTCCGGAGTAACCGGGCTAAGAGGTACGTGTCGAATCGGATCATGTCACTGTTTGACAAGTAGTTGAAAACGTCTTTCAACGCTTCAAAGAGGGCAGAATAGTCAGGGGTAACCTGGTGTTTCCGGTAAAGTAAGGAGAACTGGTCGATCTTAGCCTGATTGTCCTGTTTCAACTTCTCATACCAGGCGAAAGTGAAGGTTTTTAACGATTTCTGAAGGTTTTTGGGCATCTGTTGGACAGCACGACTGATCTTGTTTTCCTTAAATCCCCCTAAAAAACTTGTCATAGTAGAGAAATTAGGTAAGATCGGATCGTACATCTTCGGATCGTACCGGTTGGAAAAGAGGGCTATCAACTCCTTCTCATAGATATCCGTCTCCACGAAGTACTTCTCGAACAGGTCGGCCAGCTGTTCGATCTGGGCTTCCAACTCTTGAGACAACCGTTTCGGTTGCATCTGCCAGTCTTTCTGCTGAAACAGGTACGTCTGAACGTCGTCCTTCAACTGGTAGATTCCGAAGTAGATAAAAGAGATCAGACTACTCGATGTCTTGTAGTTTCGGATCGGATTCTTCGTCTTTGGATCGAACCGGACTTCGACCCACTCCGGTCGAATGTAAGGGGAGAAGTCACACCGGTCCTGGTAGAGACAGGCGTGTAAGAAGTTCTTCGTGTACCGGATGGGGGTGAAAGATAAGATCGGATCCCGATCGTTGTACATCCCTTTCTCTAAGTAGATGTCGACGTACTCTTCGTCTCTAATGGCTTCTTCGCAGACTTGGGCGATAAAATCACCGAACGTCAACAGATCATCCCCTTTTGTTAAGTCTGTCCGTTCGATGTCGGTTACCCCGGCACACTTCTCCTTCTCCCGGTGATTTTCGCCAATAAAATGGTAGATCGTTCCGTTTAGATCGAACGTCGACCAGTACGTTGGACCGGATAAGTAGTACGTCCGGTTCATCAGTTCTTTAAAAATAGAGAAGAAAACCCTAAAGAAATGAGTTTTGAATCCCTCAACCAACTAAAGTTGGAAGAACCGTTAGTCCCCCGACCACCCATCCGCGACCATGTTAAGGATCGGAAACCGTTAGGTCGTTTAACAGAAGAGTTACTACGGAAGGAAGAGTTGGCTCCCCTAAATATCGATGTAGTCACGATCGCCTCGGGGAGTCCAACTGTCAACATCTACCATCCACGGACCCTGATCATCGAAGGGGGTACCCCCTTGATCAACGTCTACTGTGACGGGAGTACGATCGTCCTTCGGGGCGGAACCCCGGATATCCGGTGTCACAACGACGTCTTCGTCAACTTCCGTTTAGAGGAGACAGACTACGAAATGTCCTTATAGAAGGTTGATCCTTAGTCGATCTTTGGCAAGATCTAAGAGAACTACCGTGGAAACGACCGTCTCTACTATGATCGTAAGACCAGGTCTTACGATCATTCTTAGAAGATAAACCAGGCTTTTGTCTAATTCGGTGTTTCTAGAGGAAGACAAGCCCTTCTTTTCTTATTACTTTCTATAATCTTATCTAACTTATATTCGTACGTAATCTTATCTCCAAACGCTTGGACAAAGAAATCATGGTAATTTTGGTTATGTTGATGCCCGGTGACAACCATCTTTGTTTTGGCGGGCTTCTTATGGGCTAAGAAGAGTTGCGGTAAGACAAAAGCGTCCATCTTTAGAGCAGCCAATGAGGTAATAATAATAACTTAGGGGTTTCAAGAAAAAAATCGACATAATATCTTTTAACATATTTTTTGGGGTTTAATTGCCATTTGAAGTAAGGTCGAAGACAAGAAGAAACTAATGAGGTTACGGAGCCAATCGGGAGACCGTAATTTTCTTTTAAGTCAAATTTATCCCAGTTAATTCCGTTTTCCAGATAGATATCGATATAACTATCTGTTTTAACAATCTGTTCCATCAAGTTCACTAGATAATCGTAAATAGTAATAGTTTGCGGATCATTTTCCGGACATAAGTTGACATAAGGAAGAGAATGAGCTTCCCCGATCAGGTGGTATGTCATGTCATCCAGAGTAAACTTGTAGTAACTGATGGGACCAGATAGGTTCGTCGACATCTTTTAAAAGAAGATATTTTCCCTGTTCTACTTAGCAGGAAGTAGAACGGATTATCCGTTTACCGGGAAGATCTGGGATCTTCTCGATGGGAACGTCTGTCAGATCCAGTTCAACCAACTTCTTGGTCTGGAAGAGGAAAGGGGGAAGGTCTGTCAGTCCAGTTCCTCTCAGATTGAGGTGACGGAGGTTGGGGAAGATGGTTAGAGCGGGACAGAACGTCTTCACGTTCTTATTTCCCGCCAAAGCTAAGAACTGTAACTTTTCCAGGTAGAAGATACCGTGGTGTAAGTAACCGTCGAAGTCTAACCTGTTGTCCGATAAATCCAAGATCTTTAAGGTTTGGAGATCTCCCTGATCTAGGTGGATCCATTCAAGCTTATTACCTTGAAGATGAAGGACTTCCAACTGAAGAGGACAAACGATGGCGGAATGGAGAGAACTTATCCTGTTATTCTTCAGATTTAAGATACGTAGATGGGGAAGGTGATTGAGATTCATCCGATTTAAGAGATGAGTATCGATCTCGTTATCCGCCAGATGGAGGATCTCTAGGTTGGTCAATCTGTTACCGACAAAGGTGTGGTGTGTTAAACGAATCTGTGAGATGTTTAACGTCTTCAAGTGAAGGAGATGAAAGATCTGTTGCGGTACGTAACCGATCTCATTTCCGGAGATATCAAGACTTTCGATCATCCAGCCTTTCTTCCGGATAAAGAGGATCAGAGCTGTTAACTGGAGATAAGTCAGGTCCGACCTGGATAAGTCAAACTCCTTTACCCCTTCTTCAGTCAGATTCGTTGAACCTTCTAACGCCTTGATTTCTCGATTTAAATCGCAAATACTGAGGTGAGGACGGATATGGCGAAACATCATGACTAAGTGATTTTAATGATTTCTAATAAAATCAGTTATTTCAGAATCGATCTTACGTTATGTAACGTAAGATCAGGGTCTAAACTAAAGAAATCGATCGGATTAGAGATCGAGAGGATCTGGTTTGACCTTACTTTTCAGTCTTCTAAGTCTTGGTTTCTTGGGAGGTTGAGCTTCTTCGGAAAGGTCCGATTTCTTTACGAGTTGAGGCTTCTTTGTCTTTCCTTTCAGTTTCTTTGGACTTACATCGACCGGTCTCTCTTCTGACAGATCGATCTCTCTGGTCGAAGGTTCGACCAAGAACGTAAAGAGGGACGTAAACGGTAAGAGGAGGTCATCTGCATTCAGATCCGCCAAGAGGGGCCGACAGGTGGCTAGACTGGTCCGGTCGATGTTTAAGTACTGGTCGACGGGTCCGGTCGTCCAGTCGACATCCCGACCGATCAGGCCATCGATCAAGGTCCGGTGGTCGACGGGGGTGAAGAGGGTTCGACACGTGTCGACCAACAAGACCCCCTTGTCTAAGGTGGCAGGAAGGTCGTCGAGAGTCCGGTGTTTCTTAATCAGTGCATACGCCTTCACCGGACCGTAGCCTCGGATGTTGACGTTGTAGTCACAGCCACAGAGGATACAGAGGTCTCTAAATTCGTCTCGATTCAGACCCAACTTATCGAGTAAAGGCTTGGAAAGAAAACAGGTCACGGCCTCCGTCTTCTGTCTAAAGCCGTCGTCCGTCTCCCTTACTATCCCTTTATCTACGAAATCTTGAATTAAAATCGGCGTGCCGTAGACGAGGTTGTCACTGTCTTTACTGAAGACGGCGGAAACGAGACCGTCTAAGGCCAACATGGAACAGAGACGTTCGCCGTCCCCCTCGGCTTGTAAGCAGGGGATACCCAGACCCGAGACGATTCCTTTGACTAAGGCGACGTCACTGGGCGTCATATCAAGGAAGTTACAGCGTTCCTTCCGTAACTGGTCCACGTCCCTCATGTCGACCAAAAGGTCGTCAGTCTGGATCTTCTCCGTTAACTTTTCGATCTTTTCCCTCTTTTCTTGTTTATCTTTGGCTCGCTTCTCCCGAACTAGACTCTTGCTGACGGGACTCTTCCCGTCGAAGACGAAGACGGGCGTGATGCCGTTGTTCATCAGGACACGGATAAAGTGGAGGATCTGACGGATCCACCGTTCCCGAACCTCTATCTCAGAGGGAGGTCCCGTCAATAAGTCAGTCTTCATGACGACGTCTCGGGTGGCTGTGGCCAAGCGGGAGTTCATGATGATGTAGGCGTCGACGGCGATCCGTGTGCCCCGAAAAGCGTCTAACGGGAGGATAACTCGGGCTTCCGGCGCATACTTGCTGATCAGATCGGATAGACCTTTGATTCCCATCTTCTTATAAAGAGATGTACGAGAGAGATCGATCAATTATAAGTTGATAAAACTTATCATTTTACGTTTCTGTGGCAGTTTTAGGTAAGAGGAGGGCTTTTTCCCGGGCAATCTTCCTTGCGCGGGCTTGCCGCGCCTTCTCCCGATCTGACTCTCTCTTCTCATGTTGGCGGAAGATCTCTTCCGCTTCTTCTCTAGAAATATATTCGTATCGGATCGGATCCGGTAGGGTCCCCTGATCTAACTGGTCGCACTTCTGTCTAACAAAGGTGGGGAAACGGGATAAAGGATACCCTGTCTCCTTCAGTTTCAAGATTAAATCCATGATCTGGTCGAGACGTCGGACCTTCCGGTCCTTCTCGCCTTTCCAACCGATATGGAACTTCAACCGTTCGATCTGGGGTTTGAAGCCGACGGCGATCAGCTGGTTGATCGGGTTCAAGAGGGCTTTAGAGATGTAGTACTCGTAGTCGATCTCCATCTCCTCATTAAACGTCTTGGCTTCTTCATACTGTTCGATCAGCCGCATCTTCTCCCCTAACAGGGTGGCGGCCGGAGCTTTGACGATGAGGAATTCGAGACGATCTCCTGGATTGACGATCTTGCCGACCTTTTTCAGGTAGTCGTGGAAGACTTTCATGAAGTAGCTGGGACTCTTGTAGTTAGCCCCGAGCTGCCGAATGGTCGTAAACTCCTTGACGGGGATCTTTCCGGCATAGACGTCTTCGATGTAAGCGATGAGGAGATCGACAGCATCGGCTAATTTCCCCTCCGTCATGATCATCCGCAAGATCTGGGTGTAGATCTTCCGTAAGACAGCCGCGTTGTCGCGTCGAGCCAGAACGATCCCTTTGGTCATCAGTTCGTAGTCTCCCTTGCCGACGACGTTCCCCTGGTCGTCGAGAACGTCGACCCGCTTGAAGTCAGCTCCTTTGATAAGCATAGCCACGTACTTCTTCTTCTTGAAACAGAGGATCCGCATCCCCTTCTCATACTCCATGCGGAGGGGTGGGGGGAAGAGACCTTTGGCATCCTCTTCATAGACGCCGGCGTCCTTCCCGTCGATCGGTGGTTTTCTGTCCCCTTTCTTGACACCCGAGATCTCATGGGCTAAGCGGAGACCCCAGTATTCACAGTCTTCTCGCCGTTTGATCTGCGGTAGACTGACCATTGAGGAGTCGGTATCGTTGTAGACGACGGAACCACCGTACTTCTCTTTACAGTACCGGTTGACGTCGTTGATCAGCTGTCGCCCTTTGGCGGTGATGACCATGGCGATCTCGATCATGGGGCGGCGGCCGAAGTCTTGGACCCCGAGGAAACCGAAGAAGGAGTTGGCCGTTACCTTTAAAGCTAACTGACGCTGGTTCAGAATCTCTTTCATAATGGGTGACTTCTCCCCCTTCATCTGCTCCCGGACTTTCGTCCGCTCGTCGATCAGATTCTTGACTAGGAGGGGAAGGAGGCCCTGTTTCTTCCGCGAAAACTTGAACTTGTAGTGTCGAGTCACTAAGGTAACCTTCTTCTTTTTCTTACCGATCTCGGCTAAGACGTCGTCCTCTTCCTTCACGCCTTCCTCTTCGTCCCCTTCAAAGTCGGCTTCCCGAAACTTAGCCCCTTCTTCCTCTTCCTGGTCGAACTCGATGACCCAGACGTCGTCGTTCGACTCGTCTGGATATAAGTGGTTCTGTTCCGGCGGAATTAAGGTCGTGTAGCAGAGGTTGAGCGCAATGATCTCCGACGGGTAGAGGGAAGCGAAGTCGAGACAGATGACGTTCTCATATAAACCGGGAACGGGATCGCCGACGAAACCACCCGAGAACGGATAGTCCGGGGCTGTCCGTTTATCCAAGACGATGTCGTTCTTCGTTGCCAGGTCGTACAGCTGGTTGTCACACCGGATCTGCTGGCCTCGAGAGTAGACGTCACCGATGTTGACGTGAACGATCTTAGACATTTCGAGTAAGCCCGTCCAGAGACTCAGTTTCTCGATCAGTTCAATAACCAGTTCCGAATCTTGAATACAGTACCGGACGATCCGCGTCATCTCCACCTTGGCTCTCTCATCCGCACGCTTAATCTCCTCCGTCTCTTGACAGGTGAACTGGTCGGGAGTGGCTTCCACCTGTCGGCGTAACTTCGACGTTCGGACCGACTCTTCGTAGATGGCGAACATCTCTACAGCTTTGACGTCGTGTTTCGTCTTCCGGATGAAGTGGGCACAGACGTGGTCTAACGTGTACTTATCTAACTTGTGTTCCCGTTTTACCGCTGGTAAGGCGTCCAAACTGATCCGGCCTTCGATCTGGACTTTGACGTCGTTGTTCTTTCCGTAGGCTCGGGAGTCGAAACTGTTCTCCTTCAGGACGGGGGTTCCGTTGATGATCCGTGTCAGGTTAGGCCAGGCGGTATTCTCTAGTTTTAACCGTTTATCCAGGTAGGGGAAGTCGAAACCGTGGACGTTGTAGCCGACGAGGATCTCCGGATCCAACCGGTTGATCAGGTTGGCAAACTCTTGAACCATGGTACTTTCAGCAAAGTCGTCCAAGGGATCGATCCGGATCAGTTCCGTCGCCTCCATCTCTTCCGGGCTGATGTCGTGACAGTCTCCGATTAAGATGCAGTACCGTCGCCGGGTCTCCGGTTGTAAGTACCGCTGGTAGATGACGGAGATCATGTAGCAGATGTCCGTTGCCGCTGTCTTTTGGGGCATGCGACGGTGGTTCTGACTGTAACATTCGATATCCCAGGAGACGATCCGGGGAAACGTCCGCCACATCTGACATTCTTCTACGGGGACGGCTTCGATTGTCCGCCAATCGATGATGTATTCGTTGGCACAGGAACTGATCTTTAGAGCCACATCTTCCACCCGTTCTCCTACCAGGGAGATCCACTGGGAGTAGGAGACGTTCCTGTGGGTCAAGAGTTTTAAGGTTGTGGAGACTTCCGCCTCCAGAACTTTGCCTCTGACCTCCCCGATACTGTTTACATAGATGGGCTTACTGTTGAGTAACCAGGTTAAGGCTCGCATCTGCCCCAACGTGTGGAAGTAGACTCGGATCATCGGACTGAGTGTCTCCTGGTAGTAGTAGAGTTTACTGTAACGGAAGAACTTGAAGGCGTAAGCCTGATTTTCCCGGAGGAGGAAGTTGACCTTCTCCATAAAGATGTTCGCTAACGGAACACTCCAACTTATCTTCCTTGCCCCGATCCGGACCGGCAGTTCGATCAGACAGAAGACGGGGAAGTCAGGAACCCGTAACAAGTACGGGGCTGAATTCCGATCGAGGGCCCAGATGTGGATGGCCAACCGGTTCTGATCGTTGTAGACGACTTTCTCCCGCTTCCGTTTCGGATCAGTTTCGAAGTCGTGTTCGATAAAGTCGTACGGTTGCACGGTCAGCGTCTCCATCTAGATTTTTCTACTAGGGTTAAGAAACCGGTTTTTTTCCAGATAACCTGGCCTTTCCTACCTGATCAGGGAGGAAGATAGTCAATTAAACGGGCTTACCGTCGATAGCCAAAAGGGACAGAGCCGGTTTAAAAAATGAGTCTCGCTTTCCTGATCAGTCGGTATATCGCCGGCCCCAACCACTTCGACCTCTGTCACCGGTGCTATCAGAGCATCCGGACCTGGTATGTCAATGCTCCCATCATCATCGTCGACGATCACTCCGTCTTCCCCGACTCTCATAAATACGATGAGCTCACGGTCACCGTTCGGAATCCGTTTAAACGGTCTGGGGAGATGGGTCTCTTCCCCGTCGCGTACCAGTTCTTGTCTACTTTTTCCGGCCATCTCGTCTTCCTTCAAGATTCGACCCTGTTACAGGGACCGATTGAGACAACGGGCTTAGGCGACGTTAAGTTTTTTGCTTCCTTTGAAGCCTCCATCTCAGCTGAAGTCTTGGCTCCCATGGTTGAACAGATCTTAGGGACGCTAAATCCAGACCATCAAGAGTCCCTGATCGGGCTAGCCCGATCAGGCGCATGGGTCGGCTGTTTCGGTATGATGTTGATCGTCCGTCGGACCTACTTTGATCAGATCGTTCGGGAATACAACCTGTTCGACTGTCTCCCCTCTTTTAAAACCCGGGAAGAACGGTCGGCCGGAGAACGGGTCTTAGCCATCGTTTTTACTCACGCCCAAAAGGGGCCGGTCGAAACGGTCTTGGGGGACATCTACCAGTACAAGCTGAACGGGGAACCTGGAATCTTGAAGAAGGAGTTTTTTAGTCGGTAAGGGATTTCAGAGCTGATAGGCCGTTAAGGTACAAGACGGCCTAGGTCGATTAAACTGGTAGGTTTTTCCGTTATAAACCAGGTTTATCTTATTATCTTCTAGTCTTACCTTCCCATCCCGGTCGGAGGATGGCCTCGGGATCTTGTCTAACGGAAAATTTGTCCGGTATTCCGCTGTTTCCGTCTGATATGTATAGATCCACTGCTGATCTTCAGGAGGGGTCCCAAGAGGGGCTCCAAGAGGGGTCCCAAAAGGGGTCCCAAAAGGGGCCCCAACCCCTAGACCCCCTAGACCCCCTAGAGGGGCTCCAACCCCTAGACCCCCTAGAGGGGCCCCAACCCCTAGACCCCCAAAAGGGGCCCCAACCCCTAGACCCCCAAAAGGGGCCCCAACCCCTAGACCCCCAAAAGGGGCCCCAACCCCTAGACCCCCTAGATTAACCGGTTTCTTCCCGATAAACTTTACTTTTTGAGGAATCAGGGTTATCTTCTGAATCTTTACGTCTTTCGCTTTAGCCAGATCTCTTGCTTCAGCCAGGTCTTTCGGTACGACCAGACAGAGACCGTCTCGACTGATCTTCTGACATCCTAAGAGGATCTGTTCTAACGAATATTCTTCCCTATCTCCGTAGATCTGGTCGAATAGACTGATCTCTGTACTTTTCCGACTTAACATGGCATTAAGTCGAATTTATAAGACAGATAAAAACCTTCTCATCTTTAACGGACTTAAATATGAATAAAAAGTTTACTAAAAAAAATGTATCAGACAACCAAAAGTGTTTTAAAACAGCGCCAGACTGTCTGGAAAGCTGACATCTTACGGGAAACCGATCGAGTTAAGGTCAGTCGACCCTTGTCTCAACCTCTGATCGATCTGACAGAGACGAACGGTCAGATTACGTTGAAAGAGAAGGACTACTACAACCTGATCGATCAGCTCGACCAGGCTAAGAAAAGGATCGCTGAGTTGGAAGAGAAGATTAGAGAGTTGGAAGGGAAGCAGGGAACGCCGACCCACTTAAAGTACGTCGTCTGTGATGATCTGTTGACGTTAAAACTGGAAGAAACGCCATAGATTCCACGTATTTCTGAAGGTAACGTCTCGTCGAGGATGAAATTCCCTAAAGATTTTTAGTTTTTTACAGAAAAGATATGGATATAAGGAATCACTCTGGGACGACCCCCTTAAGTGAGAAGGTGGATCTGATCGGACAGATCGTTCCCGGGAAGACGATCTCGACCAGTACAACCAGTCTGGTCGACCACTCTTCCTGGTTTACCTCGTTGAGTCGGACGTACTGGCGGGAAAGCCGAAACGAAACCTTAGCTTGGATCGAAACGGTCCTGGTAGACGGGGTAATGGCGGAAGATATTCGGCCCGACCAGATCGAAAGAGCCTTGCTTGGCTTAGAAAACCTGAAAAAAACATACAAGAACGACTTCTACACGATCGCCGAGATCAGTCGCTTGATCAGTAAGATCGATACGTCTTTAAAAAAAAATCGCCCCTTTCTTCGACAGGCTAGGTCGGCTGGACCGGCCTCTTGTAACGTCAATGAATCTGATTCCTTCCCATCATATTCTCTATTCTCGGATCAGCAAACAGGAGATCAATCAGCAGGTTACCGCTTTGACCAGGCGTGTCACGCAGTCCGTAGCTACCAGTCTGGTTACCACTATCTTCCAGAAACTGATCTTTCACCTGATCCGACATGGCCCGTTCTTCATCGGCCAGACGGTCCTCCTTACGCCAGCTATGCGGATCCTCATCGCCATTGCTATGAATCTCCTGATCTGACCGGACTGGCAACCTTAGACACGCTGATGAGTCGGTCGGTCGAAAGCAGCTGTAGTGACACGTTCGGGTCGGACTGTTACTCCGACCCCTTTTACGATTCGGAAAGTACCAACAGTGACAGTACAGAGACGGATTCGGAGGTAGAGACCATGGCGTCTTCCCCCCAAGATCTGATCTTCCCACCTGATATCCCAGAACCGATCTCCTCTGACCTGTTGGATAAGTTGGAAGAGGTGGCCAAACAGATCGCCTGGGAAGATCAGATCTTAGAGGAGACGGAACTACCAGCCTTCCTCGAAGATAACGGAGAAGAAGTTTTAAAAAAAATCGCTGACTTCCCCGCTCAATCCGATCAACCCCCTGAGCGGTCTGATACCACGATTGATCGCCTTTGGAACGAATTCTTCTCCCACGACTTCTGTCACTCGGAGATCGGAGACTCTCGGTCCGATGAATGCTCAGAGGATAGCGATGGCGATCCTGCCTTCGGATCACACGAAGATGGCCTCGTCCCCTGGGTCTTCTGTTATCTGAAGAGTGTAATCAGATAAGATCTACCTACGTAGGTAGATTTTTTAATGCTTCCCTTTCTCTGGTAACGTCCGGAAAGACTCCGTAATCTCCCGGTTTACTTCTCTCTCCTTAGTCAGCTTATGGATCAGAGCGGAATAGAGTCTAAGGAGATCAGATCCAGCTATGCGGATCTGATCTCCTAAATTCTTCTGTTTCTGCACGTCTATCTCCGTAGTTAGAGATTTTTTAAGGTTATCCAGGGTTTCTTTTACTTGATCGTACTCTTCTCTTAGGATTTTCATCTCATCTTTCGTTTCGACTAAGATAGAAAGTTTCTTCTCCTTTCCCTGTTTCTTCTGTTTATACGTCTGATAGAGGTTATAACCGTATTCGATGACGACGTAGAAGAAGGTAACGATAGTCGTGAAGATAAGTCTGTCGACGGTGCCAACCCCGTAGTAAGCCAAGCCTATGGGAATGAAGGTCACGGTTAAGACGCGAGCAATATTGAAGAAGTTCATCAACCATTCCTTACTGTCGGTCAAGACTTTCGTTCCGATACCGGACAGTCTATCCCAGAAACTCGACCCGATAAACTGGGGTTCTAGACTCGGATCACTGGTGGTTAAGCTATCGACAAAGTAATCGCCGACCTGTCGACTTAAGTAAGAGATGGCTGCTGTCGTTAGGTTCAACTTATTCAGATAGTGAATTAGGACAGTCGTGAACGTTTCTTTCAGATTCTTGACGATCTTATCCCCTTTTAAGAGGGTAGATAGGTGAACATCTTTGACTTTTTCTGTTAAGACTTGGAAATCTAGACTCTTCTGATAGATGACTACGCCAAAAAAGGTCGTTTTTAACGTCTGTATCTGCGTCAGATCCCCTTGATACGTCGCCAATAGTTTACCTAGCCAGACAGAATAGTCTTGTAAAATCTCATATTTCTGATTTTTCTCCCCCTTCTTCTTGATCATGAAGGAGACTTTCTGACTGGTTGAGGTGGCAAAACTCCTAAGTTCTGTTAGATAACTGGTTTTTACGGTAGCAAGGTCGATCGTCTGCTGGTTGAAGACGATCATCGAACTATCGACGACCCGGACTTTGACTCGAATCTGGCCGGCTTGGAGACAACCGATGAAGTCTTTCAATGGACTCTGATCGCTTCGACTGTCGGGCGGGATCAGGCCTGTCAGTTCAGCCACTCTCTTCCGTAAATTCTCTTTCTTCTTCCCGTCTCCCATCTTATCTATCCGGACCTGTATCAGGTTCCGCTGATAGGCTAAGATCCCATAGGGGGTAAGTAAGAGGTTAGGAAGGGGTAACGGGTCCTTCTTAACCGTCGAGAAGACCGTCGACGTTAAGGACGACAGCTGATCTGTCGTTGCCAGATCCATAAACTTAATGTTCTTCAGGATGATCTGGGCTAGCTCATCCGTGACAACCTGATCCGGCCCAGCGATCGTTTCGACCGTCAAATTCAGATTTTTTAAGGCCTCTTCGATAGGGGGCGAGACGGTCGAGCTGACCTGTAAGATCTGATCGTCCGGTTGATAGATCCCCGACCGGACAAGGATAGTTTCAATCTCCTGTTTATCTAAACTCGTCGTCACAAAGATCGTCTCGAAGTTGGTCAGATCGAGATTGGCCTGGTTGTTACTCGTAAAGAGGGCGGAGATGAAAAGGGAGATGTAACTGACTCTAATCATGTCAGAGCCAAGGAGAAAGGAGCCGTCGAGCGTCGTCAGACTGGTCAGATAAGTTCGAATATTGATAAACGTATCGTAGAACCGACCGTCCAGTTCAACTGTCGTCCAGTAGATGGAGAGACAGGCGTACAACGTCCGGAGGGATAAGTTCCACGCCGCCCAGTTGTACGTCTTACTCCGCCTCTCTTCCACCATCTCTTCCAGTTTTTCGATCAACGTAAGCCGAGAGGCAAAGAAATCGGGAAGGTTTCCCTGCGCATCTACCGGCAGGTCTAACGTCTGATTGGCGTAACCGATCAGTTCATAGATCTCCGCTTTCTTGTCGATCTGATCTTCCGGATTCAGACTGTTTAACATGTAGTCTTCTAAGATCTTCTGCCGGATCGACCGACCCTTACAGGTCCCCCCGTCATACCGGCTGATCCATTCACAGTCGGGAGAAGTTAGACAGACGGACTGATCTAACTTTCGACATAAGTCTGTCATTTATACCTTTTAAAAGGTATAAAATAACTGGTCATCTTAGACTTGTAGGGAAGTGGGGAGATCAACGGTACATTCGATGTAGACCGTCTTAAAGAGGGAGTAACCCCAGACTTTCGCTTCGGCGCGACATCCGTCGGCTGTAAAGAGGGCGGCGACCAGTTTAGCCGTCTCCAGATTGGGACAGCCGGAATAGAGGTAGAAGACCTGTTGCAAGGGGGCTTTCAAGATCAGGGCTTTCAGTTCTTCCTTAGCCGCGTCGTAATGGAGCTCGATCTCCTTCTCTCTCGAATCGTTTACTACTTTTAACAGGTCAGAGTCCATCTCGCCTTTTAAGTAGGAAAACTTTCTTTTTAGGTTCTCCACTAGAACTTAGTCCCCCGATCGGTCAGGAAAACTGGCGTAGAACGTCCGATCATCATCAGAGAAGTTGAGTAACTGGTCGTCATCGACCGGACCGGGTCGCTTCTCCGTGTCGATGTCAGATTCGAATGTTGAGGAGTCGGTACTGTTTCCGATCAGGTTACCACTCTCCGAATCTCCCCGATACTTAGATAAGCGACTCGACCGTTCGGCCAACTCGTAGTCTCGACTCGGTTCCCCTTTAGAGACGTCGATAATGACGGGCGGATGGTACCCTTTCGGCTCGGAAAAGACCTGTTGAAAGATCAGATCGTGAATCTGATCCGATAAGAGGTGAAGAGTCCGGGTGAATTCGATCTCCGTTGGCACATCTAGTGGACTGGTCACCTCATTCAGCCACTTCTCCGTCTCCACGGTTAAGAGGCGTTGGAGGGCCCAGATCATCTGATCTCGAACCGGGAGTTGCTGGCAGAACTTGATCTGATTCTGGAGGTTGATCAGCTGTAAAGTCAGTTTTGACGTCATTTCTACCTGTTGACGACTGGGTTAAAGGTGTTAAGATGAATGTTCGGTTCTGTTGATACAAGCCTTCTAAGTAGGTAGCCAACGTCTCTTCCCCCCTCTTCATCAACTTTTCTTTCAACAGGTCGAGCCAGACTTCCTCCTGGTCCGGAAAGGCTAAGACGTGTTGACAGAAGACGACCCGATTCTCTTCAAATAAGGCTCTCGTCTTCTTTTCCAGGTCCTGATAGTTCTGCCAAGAACTCATGTATTTCAACATAAGGTAGGCGTACCGGATCAGGTGTTCGATCTTAGTCGGATCGGCCTCGGCGGCCCAGTCGGCGTCGATCTCTGCCTCGATCTCCTTCCGCTTCTCTTCTCGCTCTTCAAACTTGACTTTCTCCATCTCATGCAGGGTCTGGACGGCTTCTTCTCCCGTCTTGGGGACTTTAGACGGAACTAGTAACAGGGGATAGAGGTCTCCGTACTTATGGACGATCAGATCCATCATCCCTGTAACCACCTTCAAGGTTTCGGCGTGCTGTTCGGCGAGGGCTTGCGTTTCAAAGGCACCCAGAGGGAGGAGACAGCCGTAGAGATCGTTCGACGATCTGATCTCCGCGTTCAAGATGACAGCCGAGACGTGAAACTGAGCCTGCGGTTTCGTCGTTGCGACAAACGATAAGAGTTTCTTCACCGTGTCCATCCTAAGTTTCTAACTGATGACAAGGAATGATCTTTTCTGAAGTCTGACCTTCCGTTTAAGAATTTCCTTTAACTGATCGTCGAAACCTTAAATTTAAAGGTTTCCCCTCTTAAATCAGATGGAGAAACAGGACGTTAAGAAACAGGACGTTAAGAAGCGAGGCTCTCGGAAGCCTACCGGAGAAACCCCTGTTACTAGAGAAGTAGTAACAATTGTGACGAAGAAACCTCGCCTTTCGAGAAAGAAAGGCGAGCCTCTTCCTTCTCACGTATCGAAGTCGGAAGAGGCTCTGCCTAAGGAAGAGGTTACGGAAAAACCTCCTGGTCCTAAGAAACTCCGCGTATCAAGGAAGAAGAACGGCGTTGAAAAGGAGGTTGTCACTAACCCTTTACCTTCGGAGCTTACTTCAGAAAGCTCTAATTTTAATGTAACTTCAGACGCTAGTAATCCGGGATCTCAAACTTCAGACGCTAGCGATCCGGGTCTGTCTGGCGTTACCCCCCTCTTTATCGAAGAAGCCTTCGTCGATCGGGATCGGGAAGCCAACTACGAACTGGCGAGTCAGATCTTAGGCATCCCCCGATCAGCCAACTGGACGATCATCGAAAACATCAAAGCGAACATAAATCCTCGGTTCTTACTGATCCACTTTACGACCCCTTCAGCCGACGCGACCGGCTTGACTACCTTCCCCAAGTACCCTCAGTTCAAAGGTCTAATCCTGGATACGGTCGGAAAGACGATCGTGACCCGGTCTTTCCCCCACACACCCGTGGTCGAACTGAACCGGTTGTCCGACCGGACAACCGGAAGTGAAGACGAAGAGATCCTGACCCTCCCCGTCAACGGCAAGACGTACCAGTACAAGGTCAAAGACTTGAAGATTAAGAAGGCGTGTGAAGGAACGATCCTCCGCTTCGCCCTCGTGTCGGGGCAGGTCCGGTTCACCTATCTGGACAACGGCGGAGATGAGGTTGAAGCCCTGTCTAAACCCTCCCCCTTCGGACCCAAGATCTTGGCGTCGACCCACAAACACACCAACCCGGAACGGTCTTTCTGGGGGGATTCAGACCGATTTACAGACATCTACATCAAAGGGGGCGGTCCCTCCATGGACGATCTCTTCGACCTGACGTGTGACTACTCCCCCTTCTGTTACATCTTTATGCTCTCCGATCCGACCATCCAACTGGGCAGTTCCCTCCATATCCTGTCTCCCCACGTCATCTTCCTCGGCTGTACGACCGTCTATCCGGTAGACCAGTGTCCCTATCTGGCTCTCCATCCGGAAGCCAAGGTGGAGAAGGTCCGGAAGTTCTGGCCGGTCATAAAAGACCTACCTAAGAAGGTCGATACCCCCGGTCTCTACCACCTGCCTAACATGACCGTTAAGGAGGCGGATGAACACTTGGCGACCGGTTTCGACGGTACACCTGAACCCATCATCCTCTATACGGAGACGGAGACGGGCGAGGTGGAGAACGTCGTTAAAGTCCATCCGACCACCTATCAGAAGCGGTTGGCCTTGATCTCTGACAATGCCAACATTCCTCACGCTTACTTCATGTTGATCTCCGATCCGATCATCCAAACGATCCTGTCCAACAAGAGTACGCCGACCGAATACCAGCAGGCTCTGGCCGAGTTTAACCGGAGATACAAGATCTATCCGGTCGATTTCGATGTGACAAGTCGTCTGAGGCAACAGTACGAGCTGACATCCGACATCCGGTTAACCGAAGTCTTACCCGACTTAGTTCCCCCGATCGATCGCCTCGAAGACCTCTTGGTAAGGGAGAAGAAGTTCAACCAGGACATGATCCACTATCAGATCTGGTTGAACTACCTGGATGCTCTTCCTAAGGGCAAAAAGGGGCAGGCCATCGGAATCTACGACCAGTATCAGGCAGACAAGGAGCTGTTAATCGAATGGTTAGAAACCCTGATCGATAACCGGAAGGTCGTTGTTGCGGAACGGAGAGACCAACGACCCCGAACCGGTCATCAGACCGGTCTGATGGCAAGTAGCCCGGCCGACGATCGGATCTTCGTCTGTAAACGGACGAAACAGGTTGTCGACACCGCCTTAAAGGAGGCTCATGCTGCCATTATTAGTGGAAAAAACGTCAATCGGTACG
>Ga0116230_10002234_pt1 | contig 18652 bp, 17 predicted proteins | sample S1TSphfallax_3_FD_88678 | JGI IMG/M metagenome (GOLD analysis project Ga0116230, IMG submission 88678) | Host-associated microbial communities from peat moss isolated from Minnesota, USA - S1T2_Fd - Sphagnum fallax MG | ecosystem: Host-associated > Plants > Peat moss > Unclassified | place...
GAAATTGGTGATTTTTTTTTTCCTTTTTTATGGATTCTTTTTTTGGGTGCACACAAAGATCTAAGGCTTGATCATAATGAGGATAAATTTAGACCCAACAACACACCTGACTGGCATTTTTTTTGTTTGATGGATCAGATTCCAGAGAGGAGGAGATCATACTGGCAAGTTCAGGCAGGCTCTTGTTGATTTCTGATCCCCCCAAGATCATGGCAGCAAAATTTGGAAGCCCTTGACCACATAGACTTATATCAGTTAGCATTAAGTAATCTATTCAAAGAGTTGAGTTAATGGAACTTAATGCAAGAGAGTGTCAGGTTTTTCTGACTTTGGATTTCAGATCATGGAGATTGAGATTGAAGAGTGTGAATCTCTCTCCTCATTTATGATGGTGGCTCTAAGCAAATTCTATGGGGCATTGTTTTTTTTTCCCTTCAATTTTGTAACTTAGTTGCAGTGGTTTTTTTTCCATAAAATGATTTAGTCAGATTTGGTTACATACTAAATATGAAAATAGAAAAAAAAAAGAAAAAAACAAACTCTTTCTATATTCTTGAGTACCTACTCTGGAACTTATCATAAAAATCTCACTACATGAACAAAAAAATTCTTTGAAATCTGGCAAACTTTGAGCCATTTTTTTCATGAAAAATCCTTTCTGCATTTGTCAAAATCATATTTCTCAGGTTAAAATTGCTCTGAGGGGAAGTTATTTCCATTTTTTTTTCAAATGAAAGGAAAAATATAGAATACAACTAAGTCATTAGAAAGTATAAATAAATAAATAATCTAAATATAAACAAGGTGCTTACTATTAAATTAATTGAAGTCTTCTTAACTTTGATGAATTTTTTTTTCAATATTTAAATAACACACTAATCAATACCCCTTTATCTCAAGTGTTCCAGAAAAAACAGATTCAAGGGAACTTCCCCCAAGCAATAATTTCTCAAAGAGAAAATGGGTTTGGGAGGGGGCAACATACAAATCTGTGATTCTGTAACCTGTTCAGTATGCAAGCAAATGTGAAGAGTTAACAGTTAGCCTTGACTAATGCAGCACATACAGACATTAGAATAAGAGTAAAATGTCAAAGTCAAGCATCTCAAGAAGGAAATCTCTTTGGAAGACTAGATTGGGGGTAAAGGTGACATCTATGCATAACACATGGATAGAAAAAAAACATAAGGTAATAATTAAAATATTTTACACACAAACCCATCAACTATGCACATACAACTTCATACTTGGAAACCCATTTTCAGTATTTGTTCATGAAACTATGAAAACATGTTTGATGCATATCTTGTTTTCCCTTTATGCTTTGTTAGTTACTACCAATGCAGTCTTGAAAACAATGAGCTCTCAAGATTCTTATCACAACTATAATAGTAGTAGAGACTCCACAATAGTGAGAGTCCCCAAGAGTCATGATGACATGATGATATGTATTATGTACCTTGTAACTCGTGTGTCTCACTATTCATGTGTGCCTTGACTTTTGTGCGTCCACACTCTTGTGCGCTTCAATTCTCATTCTACTCATGGTTTGAGCAACTAAAAGGTGAACCTTAAAAAAATATATGCATGTTCAGAACTTGATGGGAGTCTAGAACCATTTTTCAATTTTAAAAATATTTAGCAATTATGATGCCAAACTGGCCTTGAATTATGGTATTATATCGGTAGGTATTGATTCTTGTAATTGACATATGATAAGAATTATTTTGATATTTTGGACTTGTCATAAATTTTGTCTTGCGACGTCTATGCACATGTCCAATTTTTAAATTATCAATTTTGGATATGTTCCATTTTTATTCATCAGTCAATTAGGCTTTCAAAACACGGAAAGAAAATATTTTGTGAAAAAACAACCCAGCTCAAGAGACCCCATGCATATTATTTGTAGCTATAAATGGTTTTTTAGGCTAATGTGTGTTGCACGGTTGTGAGAGTTTTCTTTGGTTATCTGGTTCATCATTTTGGACAGCAATAGATGTACAAGAAATGGGTAGTGGCTAGATCTAGTGGATTTTCCATCCTCTGAAAAAATAAAATCTGATGAGATCTTCTTTTATGCTTGTGTATGTACAGAAACAAGATGTTGAAATAGAGGATCCTTTGATTGGGGATGGGGGGTTGAGGAGGGTGTGTATAAGGTGATGACAGGCTGTGGCATTGGAGCTGATCACCTTTCTTTTGGGAAAAGCTTTAGTGGTTGGCAATGGGTAAGTATGATGCTCAAAAGCTTTGGCAAAAGCAAAGTAGTTGCTGCTGCTGTTGAAATTTGCAATCTATGTTGGTGGTTGTGCCAAAATATGTATATACGCATTACATTGCCCTTTCCTACCTCTTTCCTTCCCTCTCCTCCTTCCCCCCCTTGTCTTCAGTTTCACCACTCTTAACTTTCTGGCAGTTGTTGACTGATATTGGAGCCCACATTCTTTTTTGTCTGACTTTGGCTTTGTTATTATTAGTATGCAGATGCCGAGATTCCCATCTCTTGCATCTAAATAAAATCAAAAACAACACCTTCAAAGTATTTACTTCAAGTCTGAAGACAGCCAAAAAATTAGAAAAACCACTTGTTTATGAGAATCCAGTAAGAGTTTCCAGATGGTCACTTGTTTCAAAAAATTGTTTTTTTCCCAGCTCCTTCATTGTGCTTGCTTACACACACACAAGCCCCCAATTGAACTTGATTGCAATGGCAAGATGATCTGATCCATTGACAATCTAGACAGAAACAGCTCACACAAATATATACAAATCTCCTTCACTTTCTTAGTGTTCTTCATTTTGTACATTTGGGTTTTTATCCATTTGATGAATTATTGTCTGTATTTGGGAGATCCCACAATTCCTATGGAGTTCATACAGCTCCCACACACTAAAATGTGTATTAGAGGAAGGATGCAGATTCATCAATCTACTAGCAACCTTACATTTCCATTTGGCATATACGGGTTGTTGTTGTTGTTGTTAGGAGCAACAAAAATACAAATCCAAATCCCACCGACATTTGACATGTTTTTTCGTAGGTACCAATAATTTGGCTACATCATAGAACCAATTTGGACAAACCGTTGTTCCCAAGATCACCAAAGAGAGAGAGAGAGAGAGATATGAATCCAGTTCACAAAGTGCACATACACAAAATGCATAAATATGAAAATAAGTACATACATACATCAAAACTCTTACTACAACTTGAATATCAAGTGATGAAGTGATGCAACCCTAACTTTGTCAAGTGGTACATATCTGTCAGATGAAACTTTCATACCAGTCTGGTCCTGGTATTGGGTCCACCTTCCAAGACTGTTTTCTGGCTGGTATATGGCAGATATATAACTGGTATTGAAACTGGTATAAGACTGGTAAAAGGCTCTAGTAGTATTATCTCAAGTACCTACCAGACTGGTACTTGTCTAATAATGCTGGTATTGCCTCAGCTCATATCAGACTAGTCTGATATTTGATATCAGTATTGATACCAATGTTGATACCAGTGTTGGTTGCTTATACTTGTGAGTGTTGGTCATCAACATGCATAACTCCCCGGTTATCAACAATTCATATCCAGATTTTTCTCATTTCCCATATTTGGAGGTATGGGTAATCAGCAAATGTAGATCCAAATGATATCCTTATGTTTATATATATTTGCACATTTATGTTAAATACCAGGTGAAATACCATAGGTTGAATAGTGAAATTAGATGTTGTTGTTGAAGTAGCCATATGTGTTTTAATTGTGTGGAAGAAGAATGCTTGTGCAGTTTATTTCTTTCTTAGAAACACTTGCTATCCACTACACATTGTGTTTCAAGCGGGTCGATCCAAGGAGATGATAATTGGCTCAAGCACTGTTGTAAGCGATGCTTGCGGCAAAGTTTGGGGTGATTGTCAGGTTTTATTGTTCAAGTTTTGTGTGTGTGTGTGTGTGTGTGTGTGTGTGTGTGTTTATGTTGTTGGGGGAAAAAATGTGTGCCCTTGTGATTGGGAACTTTGAGGTTGGAGTTGTTGTTTTGAAGTTCAATATTGAAAAAAGATGTGGAACTCCAAAGCACTATTTCATTCTTGTAATACTCCTCAGCCATTTGTAAGGAACAATCTTGTTTGAATGTGTGTGGGGCAACTATGTACAAACTAGAACAAAGGAATATTCATGTTCAATTTCTTGCATTGTTTTGTGGATAGACATGCATTATGTAATGGGCATGAATCAAAAACAAATTGTGCGACTTGTGTTTGCCAAGTAGTGGGGATGTCATGATCTATTCATTGGATGATGTGTGTTTGAAGGGACAAGTGGTATTTGAAAGAATGATACTGGAATGCTCTAATCCTTGGCAACCCATAGCTTTAGCTAACTAGGGATTTTATAGTTGATTTTTTTTTTTAATTGTTTATATCATGCACATATGGTGTAAATGTAACCTAAAGTTGTTTGCTTGCATATTTAAGTGTGATTTTTTCCCTAGTTTATTTTTGTTACATAAGGTTGCTTTGTTGCAAGTTAGAATTAATTTTGTTACAACTCGTTGGAAATCTATTGTCTTTCATCAAAGCAAACTTTGCTGTCATTCATTGGAGCTAATTGGGTTTAGTTGAAGGTTGCAACTTGTTATTAATTTGTTTAGTTTGTTAAAGAGAATTTTTTTGTAGTTCATCAAAGTGAGCTTTTTGGCAATTCATGGGAGTAAGCTTTTTTGTAACTCATTGAAATGAACTTTCTTGCAACTCCTCAAAATCCTATTGCAATTCATGGGAATTTTTTAATTGTTTGTTGAAACTTTGTTGCAACTCAAAAATAATAATTTGTAGCTTGTTGAAACTTTTTTATAAGTTGTTTTGGAGTTCTTAACAACTTGTGAAAAGTTTGGGAAAGCTTTGGTATAACGATTAATATACTCAATGATTTTGTTGTAGGTCAAAATTCTATTGCAATTCATTGAAACTTTCTTATAGTTTGTTGGAGTTTTGTTACAGCTTGTTGAAATTTTGTTATAGGTTATCAAAATTTAACATAAGAAATTTATTAAATGTTTAGGTTTGATAAACATGTTTGAAAGCGATTTGAGGTTTGAAACTTTTTATTGTTATTTTGTTGCAAGTTAGAACATTATTGGAGATTGTTGAAATTATGTTGCAATGTAATTCATTGAACTAATTGTGTTTATAATTTATAAGTTGCTTTTATCATAGTTTGAAAATGTTCAAGGTTTGGGAATTCAACATTTTGTAATGTGTAGTGTGCAATGTGTGCCATGGTTACAAAAGACAAAATTGTTTTTGTTGAAAATGTTGATGGGGTTGATGGACTGCCTACATGTGAAGAAGTGACCACAAATAGTTCAAACATGGAAAGTGTGTTTAGAACCTAGCAACTCGTTGGAAAATTAAAGATTGTAACTTGTAGCCATGCAAGTTCAAATTACATTTTGGAAACCACACCATTATGTTTTAATTTACTAAATTTTTTTTTGTTGTGAATGATGATTTGCCTATAAATTTTGAAAATCCACAAATGTTGTGATGTATTATTTGTAGATTGGAAAAAACACAAATAACGTTCTTTCCCAAATTTGTATTTTGAGGAAGTGTTTGATTAAATGCAATAAAATTAATGGAATTACTCCTATGAATATTCATGTTGATATTGTGCATCCCAAATTGTTTGCTCAAGGAAAGGTGCAACTTGCAAAAAAAACAATAATGGTTGATGGGGAAAAAAAGGAATGGGCCCTATAGTTGTGCAATCACCAACTAATTTGGGTCCACAAACTTGTTAAACAAAATGATGAAGCACAATATATGTTTATTGAGGAGTTGGTGTTTTACACCTATAAAGGTTATTAAACTTTTTCCAATATTGAAAACATTTAGTTAAAAAGGTTAGTTTTATGCCAATGTCCTGAAGTTTCATTTCCTTCTCGTACCAATCTTGTGGATGAAATGTTTCCTACAATGGTAAAAAGAACTTTAGACTTGCATGTGTTTCCAAACCTTGCATTTGCAACCACTATTTTCACAAGTTTTGATGTGTGGATGTTTAATGATGATGTGGAAACTTTGTTTTTATGATGAACTTCTTAAATCAATATTGGACTCCTAAGCATGTTATTGTGAGTTTATTTGAAGTGAATGAAACAAATGGGCAAAGTATGGTTATTCAACTTGAATCATTGCTTTCAAAGTTTGAGTTGATGCATCATCTAATTGCATATGTGAAAGAAAAGGGAAACAATTTGACGACTACAACATCTACATTATGTTCCATCATTGATTTTGAACCTCTAAGGTTTGATCAAGGTTCATGAAGGTACATGTTTCAAACATGTGATGTTTAAAGCTTGCCAATATACTATTAATGGCAACAAAACTTCAAAAGGTTTAATGTAGATGAACATGAAGGATGCACAAGCTACTTTATAAAAAATAATTACATGGATAAAAAAACATTGGAAAAGGAGGCATGAAAGGTTTGAATGTGGGATGCTGCCTTGAAAACTTAAAACACTTGTCAAAACCAAATTTGCATCCAAAGTCATCATGTTTGAGCAAACTTTGGAATTCATGCAAACCATCATCACTTGTTATGGAAAGCAAAAAATTAGATTACATTGCAACAAATAGTTTGAAGGTCTAGGTGTGAACTATTGTAGAGGTAGTCACATCACATCATGTTTGGACTATGTGATCATGACTTGTGTCATGAACCAATCTTGTGGTCTTTAGTTGTTATATATTGCTTTAACTACTACCATTACTCTAACAATCAAACTACAAGTTGAAATGGTTGAAATGGTGCAAATTTCAGATGGGACAAAAACTTTGGCCCAATTTTATTATGAACTCCTCTTCCAAATAAGCATGTGAAAAAAAGTTATGAAGGTTCTAAAACCTTTTCTCCAATTTTTTAATTTTAAAAATTCAAACCAAGTTTATAACATGCTTGCCACTATGTTAAATCCTAGGTTCAAATCATTTCAAGTTGTGGAAATTTTTGTGGGATGTGGGGAAGCAATCCAACTTGCTTTTGAGTATGATTTGAAAGCTATAATTCCCCTTCTCATGACATGTTTTGCAACTCTAAACCCTATTATTGAATTTCAGACATTTGTTAGTCATACTGATGAACTTGAAAATGAAGGTAATATGTTAAAGGTTGGAGCATATTTTAAAAAATCTTCTTGGGCACTTGTTAAAGAGTCATTTTTGTTTAGGAGATTATCCATACCCCTTGTTGCATGTGAAGATTTGTTTGCTTGCAGTGAATCCATGAAGAGTAATTTCTGAATGTGACATTTCTAGCCAAGTTAATTCTTGGCATTCCATGCTCACAAATTGAAATAGAAAAGATGTTTAATCAAGTTGGGTATTGACAATGCCCCTTGCAACTGGAAAATTTGGATATAATCATCACAATTGTTAAAAATTGGCCCAACAATTTGCATGTTAATCGTATGAAAAATAAAAATATGAAATATTACTTAAAAATAAAAAGGTCTTTGATCGATGACAAGTTGATTGAAAAAATAGAATATTTTGAGAATTTGAATGTACATGACAATTAACATTGCATAGGTATTCAACTTTCCCATTTTTCTTTTTTTTCAACAGCAAATGAATCTTCTTCTTTCTTTTTTTCCTTTTTCTTCTTGGTTATCATTAACATTTCCAGGTTTCTACAACAAGTTTTCTCACATAAGGGTTCAGAAGGAGTTGATTTACAAGAGTTGGATATTGTATCACAAGCTATTGGGTTTTTGTATGGGATAATTGGAATGAGGTTTGGGGTGTTGTTGGGGCAGAAAACTTACACTGCAATGGGCAAACTTCTTTCAAGACCTGGGGTTCAATTCTCCCCCAAGTTCTTACAATTTTAAGAATACGCATTTAGGTGAGTGGAAAAAAAATTGTGATCATATAAATTTTGAATAAGCATATAACCTTTGAATGTATTTTGTTTGAATTTTAAAACTGACATATCCGTATCCACCTCTACAAATCAGTTGCTGAAAAATTTCAATGCATATTCATATGTTATATTGTTTGCAAAATATACCTTATTGGTATCTTGTAATTAACCTTAAAATGTGATATCTGACCAACACTGATTGATGCCAATCACCGACCTTATATACCATATATCAACAGTGGAAAAGACCCCAGTGATTATGGGGACGGTTCTTTGATTCTGATTTTTTTTCCTTCTTCTTCAAAGAGCTGAAACTAGCATGTCTCTAATTCTGAAATATTTTTAAAAAACTGAAACCATCGGTTCTTTGAAAATTCAAATAACCCAACAACACTGACAAAAACCTTACATATAATATGCATATTTCTTGTTTTGTGTTGAAAGGTGTTGGGTGTTCCAAGTGGAGGCCATACTGAGCTCATGAATGAGGAGGTTGAAAGTGGAAACAAAAGAGTGTGTGTGTGTGTGTGTGTGTGTGTTTTTTGTTGGTTTTGGTTTTGGGGGAGGGGGGTGTTTAGGGAAGGGTAAGAAGGAGGAGGAGGAGGAGGGTGGGTCCAGTGCTTTGCAATAGGAAGGGAGGAGTGGGTGGGTTATGGTGGGTAGTGGTGGTGTGTGTCTATCTCTGAGCCCTGACAAGCAAACTGTCTTAATTTGGCATTTTCTGCATCCTTCACAGCTCACTGTGTCAGGCAGCTAGCTTCACACATGGTCCCATTTCTTTTGTTTTTTTTTTTTTTTTTTCCTCCTTCTCTTCTCTCTCTCTTCTCTTTCTCTCTCTGGGTGTATGTACTAGGAGGAACTTGTAACTTGGACTAGGAGGGAGAAAGGTTTGTCAGACAGACAGACAGACAGACAGAAAGAGTGGGACCCCAAAGAAAACAAAGAAAATGAGAGAGAGACAGAGAGATGAGAACTGTTGCAAGCACAGAGAGAGACTAGGGAGAGTTGCACACAGAGAGACACACACCCACACACACACATACACAGAGGGAGTGAGAGTTGGGTCCAATGTTCATCAGCTGCACATTGAATTACTATTTGTTTTTGCAACTACTGTAGAACTGTTAGTTGTAGAATTATATTTTTTTGTTTTTGTGTTGAGCTCCTCATGGGTTTGGATGTCCCCCCATGGATATTGTTTTGATAATAATTTTGGGGGTTGGGAGATCAATCATGTCCAGATCTAGATTAAGAGATTTTGTTCTTCAGTAGAGCTGGGCTTATAAACAAACCCACTAAATATATTACAACATAGTACTCAGGCCTTCCTTGCTTTACTTGCAACAGTAACTGTGAGGCACTTGCTGCTACTCCTCCTCATCATCATCATCAGCACCAGCATCATCACTTGCAGCTGCTTCTTCATCTCACCTCACCTCACCTGCAGAAAGAGGACAAACAGTTGTGGGTGATCTTCTGCAATATCTCTTCTCAAGTCTGACTGAAGTCTGCACACATGTACTACTTGCAAGGCAGCTCATGCAGCTGCTGATTCATGGAGTAGTAGTAGAGTTGAAATAGAAGAAGAAGAAGAAGAAAGACGAAGAAAGTTTGAAGAAGATGCAAAGACTTTGCTGCAGCAGCAGTACTGTGATTGTTGTTGTTGTACAAGTTGCTGCCTCAGCTAAGTTGCACTTTTTTGGCTGCAGCTAGCTTGGCCCCCTCAGAATGAAGGAATGCAGCAAGCAAGCAAGCAAGCTGCAGGAAGAACAAGACTAGTAGAAAGGAAGAAGGAAGCTGCAGGAGAGAACCATGCAGACAAGGAGTAAGTACCAGAAGCTTGCACTGAAGTCCATCATGATCTGAACTGCAGCTACCAGACAGATGGAGCTGAATATTGAGGGCAAAGCAGAAGCTGCAAACTTGGGGAAGGAGTGCCTGGTGCTCATGAGCTGTAATATTCTGATCATACATGCCAGCTTACAAAGTCTGGAGAACTAAAGAAGAAGAAGAAACTGGGAGTCAAAGCTCCAGGCGCAAGTTACAACAAAGCTTCATGAAGTCGCTGCTGACCTTCAACAGAATATCAGTTTTTATGGTACTACTCTTGAGATGCTCTCTTGAATCCCTGAATATATTCTAGAGTTTGTGCATCAGGATCACTGCATGCTTGCAGCAAGCTTCACAATTCTCTGCTTGCAAGAGAATGTTGAAAACGCAGATTCAGGCTGCAAATTCAGAGCCTACTAGAGTTCATCACAAAACCCAAAGAATTCAGCTTGCAAGCAAGTAATTGAACCTCCTGAAACTTCCATTTTCTTCTTTCCTCACAATGATGTTGCACTAGATGATTACAACATCATCATTGTTTTCTTCCTCACAATGATCTTCTATGTAAAAGGGTGCAACCACACACTAATGGGAGTCACAACAAGTGTAACCAGTGCTTGGTTTTTCATGTTGACAAACTTTGTAACATCTCATGAAATTGAATCCCTAGAGAGTCCTGATGATGAAATCAGAAATTTATGCACTCAACAGAACTCTTGACATTGAATACCTGAAGACTCCTGAAGATGAAATTGGAAATTTATGCACTTGATAAAACTCTTGAGTGATCTTTGAGACATTGAGTTTCTGAAAGTTGTTTGTTGCTCAATGTGATTGTTGGTAGCAACAGGCCCAACTCGGCCGAGGTGAGAAAAGAATGCAAGGCTTCATCATGAGCACCATGTTGTAACAGCATTGAGAAACAAGTGGGACTGGGGGGCCAAGGTGGGTGGGGGGGAGTTCTCAAGTCTTTCTGCAAGCCTCCAGGAGCTCTAATCTGAGCTGCCATTGAAGCTTCAATGGAGAATGACCTGCAGCCTAATAGCACTGCAGGAGTTACAGTAAGCTCTTTGATACCATCTTGCCATCTGATTTTTTTATCTCTCTGCTGTAGTTCTAACTACTTCTGTAGCTGATCCTTTGAAGATCAAAGATCTTAGACAAGTCTCATTTGGATCTACTTGCATAACACATGATCTAGGATCAAAGCTGAAATGAAATTTCAAGCAAGTCTGAGACTCACTCAGATCTTTCTCTTCTCTGGCATTTGGTGATCATCTGTGCGGCAGGGAAAGCGGAAGAGAGATCATGGGTTTGTGCCATGCAGTGAGGAGGAGGATCTGAATGTGATTCAAGCTGAGAACCACATTAAAGTGTCAAGACAATGGCAGCAGCAAGCTCAGCCACTATTGAGAAATAGGGACAGCAGCAACTCAAAACAACAAGGATCATACACCAAACAAGGATACCACCACAGTCAGCCATACCCACATGCGCCACCCGTGGTGGTCATGGACAACTGGAGTCAAATGCAACAGCAGCAGGTTCAGACCACAGATTTTTATATGGCTGCTGCTACTGCAAATCATGTGACCCCTGCATTGAACATGAAGCAGAAATCGATGGCAGCTGCAATGTTGCGGGTTAGATGCCAGAGTTGCAAACTTATCTCCAGTACTTACAGCAAAAGTGTTTTTGCCTTGGTGGGTTTACAATAGAATTCTGATCTTCTACCATAGATTGTGTTGAATTTATTTGTTGAACTTTGTTTTGTTGGATTTTCACAGGATCTTAGGAGCATCAGTCCAGATCCATCAAAGCTTTTTCTCCAGTGCCAATTGCAGCAGCAGCAGGAAATGAAGTATGGAAATTTGCAGCAGCTGCAACCGTGTTTGGATCCAACAACACAGTTGTCAGTAGTAGTGCCCAGCACAGCCAGGTCTCAGCTTCTTCAACATCAAGAGTATTCACCAAGTTGCCTGCAATCAGTACAATCACCTCAACAACTCCCCACCACTCAGGCCATGACTCCTCTGGTTCAAACCTCTCAGATAAATTACACTTCAGAGTTGGATTTTCGCAACAACAACGGCTCTCCAACATCTTCCTCCTCCAGTCCTTACCCCAACTTCCAAAATGTGATGGTTTCACACAATTGCAACAACCCAGTAGGAGTACAACAGCTTCCAGAAGTGGAATTAAGTAGTGTCAACCAAAATGGTGGTGGTGCCATGTCTCAATGTGGCTCTCCAAATCAGTTTCTTCAACAAGGATCTCACAGCTTGAAAAACATTCCACCACAACAACAACAACAACAGCAGCAGCAACAGAGGTCAGTACATTCCTCCTCAGATGTAGCTCTTCACCAACCATCATCATCAATGCATAATTCCCAAACCACTGGGTTCATTCATCAACAACAACAGCAAGCTGCAAGTGGCCCAGCCTTGTTGCACACTGCTGGGCTTCTCCAGCAACAACAGCAAGCTTCCCAACACAAACCTCCTCACAATCAAAGTGCTTTACAGCCACCAAATCATGGGCATTACACCCAGCCTGCAAATGGCAGTGCAATGTCGCAACACCCACCATCACAACAACAGGTTGTGCATCAACAACCTGCAAATCCTGGGTTGCAAAATGTGTCACAACATGGGTTATTGCAAAATCATGGGTCACGAAATGGGTTGTCGCAAAATGGGTTATTGCAAAATGGGTCACAAAATGGGTTGCGAAATGGGATGTGGAATGGTTTGCAAGGTGGCTTACAGAATGGGATGATGCAGCAGCAGCAGCAACAAGGCAACAGATGTTTGCAGCAGAATGGTGCGATTCAACAACAAAGTGGACCATATGCAACCCAACATCTTCCTGGCCATTTATCTCAAAATGGGATTCAAAATAGGCCACCACAACAAGAAGCATTTTCTGGTGGTGGAAACAGTGTGACGATGCTCCATGAATCACAAACACTGGTCAGAACTTGCTTCTCATGGTTACTAACAAACCCTTTGATTAATCTATATCAAGTTCTAACCCTATGATTGCATGTTGGGTCTTTTCTGAGCCCCACAGCATTTTACAAAACATTGCTGTATGTACAATAATTATAGCTAAAACTGTGCACATTGCAATGGAAGAAGTGTGTCTGAGAATGTTCAAAAGTTTTGACACTGCATTTGATGCAGGTGATGACGGGTGGTGGTGGTTCATGGCACCCATCGATGGCAGCACGTGAACCTTCTTCTTGCATCATGTATACTGAAACCCAACAAGCAAATGGAAGCAGTAATAAATCAATGCGCTTGCAGAGGATGCCAGACAGGCCACCCTCAACCTCTGGGTCTTCTGTACCAGAGTTTGGGACTCAAACAGCATCAGCAGCAGCAGGGGTTGTTCCTATGTCTCCAGGGCAGCAACTTGGGCAATGTCAAGGAATTATACACAGGAATGGAGATGACGCAGAGCAGGAGTCATCAAAAGCTCAGTTTGAAATGCACAACAATAACAACCCCAGTCTCCTTCCAGTGGGATCCACTACCAAATCATCATGTCCATTGCCAGTTGCCTCAAGGCTGAGCAAGGTACAACAATCACTGCAGAGTGAAGCTCATGGGAGAAGACTGGTACAGGGATCTTACTGCTCCTCATCAAGCTCAGGTGTAGAGCCTCCTCCTCCTGCATTCATAAATACAAATTCCAATGAAGGCCCCAACAACAATCTCTCTCAGTTGCAAGGAGCTGGTGCTAGTTGCCCTCCAAAGCTGGTCCGAAGCTTCACCAAGGTAAAAGAAGCTTCTCTTCACAGTACTTTGAATGAAGTACAACCTTTAAATAGTGTGAAATCATCACGCCAAAACATGTCATAAGCAAAGAGTCCTATCTGACTATAGAATCATGAAATTGACGATCATGACTCTATAGTCGAATAGGACTCATCTATCTGGAATGTGGTAAACATTGGTAGAGGCCCAAAATAAAAGGTGTGGGTCATGGAGATGCTTCTTGAGCTCTCTTTGAAACTGAGATTTGATGGTGATTTTTTGGTTTAGTATGGTATATGTATGATGGTGATGATGATGATGGGGTTGTAATGTGCTTTTGATGTATTGGGTGGGCTATGACCAGGTGTACAAGCTGGGATCTATAACGCGAGCGATTAATGTCAATCAGTTTAGTAACTATGAGGAGTTGCGGGGTGCGTTAGCACGCATGTTCAATCTTGAGTGCCAGCTTGATCAAGACCTTGGATGGAAACTAGTGTTTCTAGACAACGAAGATGACCTCCTCCTTGTTGGGGATGATCCTTGGGAGTACGTTATTACTTTACTCTTTTGAAAAAACAGTAGTTCATTTTCCTTCTCCTCTTGGCTTCATCATCCTTCCTTGAGACAACACAATTGTTGGAGGGTCTTCCAAAGCTCTGACTTTAGATTGGATAGATTCATTTATGGAGGTGGGTTTTTGTTTTCTCAAAAAGCCTTAGAGAGATTGACTCTTGGCTTTCTCCTTTTTTCTCTTGGGGTGTTTTGCAGGGTGTTTGTGAGCACAGTACGGGCAATCCGCATCCTATCACCTGCTGAAGTTTCCTTCTATATGAGAGCGAAAGAAGAAGAATCTGTTGTTTGCTTATAACAACTCCTTTCAATAGTGGAGCTGTGACAACCACGCAAACAGCTCTAATAAGAAGCAAAATTTATCCCAAAAAATCATCATTTTCTTACTCTGAAAAGGCCGGGAGGGGAGGAGATCCTTGAACCAATCTCCAACTAGCTAGTGTATACTATCATTTGCATACCCATTTTGTGTGCAAAAATTGTGGTTGCATTGAATGGCATGAAACACATGATGATGTTGATGATCAAAGCCTTCAAAACAAAACACCAAGATTTGGGTGTGAGTTGGGGAGATGGGTGATTGATAGATAGGAGGATACAAGAGACTTCACATGATGTAAGGTGTACACATTTATACATAGAGAGAAAGATTTGCATTGTTTTGGGATGTTCTTCTACTCCACATTCTTTGATTGCAATTTGCAACAATCATCATTGGATTTGGGTGGTTGGGTGGGTGGAAGAGGAGACTTAGGATATTTTTGCTCTCTAGCAAATTTGGAAGTTAGATTCCAAAGTTCCCACAATTTTAGATGTTGTGTTTGGTTGCCTAAGAGCAACTCCACTGGCATCAGTACAATGGCCTGTAAACTGTAATTTGGATGAAGCTCAGGCTTAAGTAGTGCAAAATTGAGTTCTGACCATAATTTGGATGAAGTTCAGGCTTCATTAACATGAGATTGAGTTTGGACTATTATTTGGATGAAGTTCAAGTTTTTAATAGTGTGTAATTCAGTGTGTAGTGACTTGTCATCTGTACTTTGGATGAAGTTCATGCTTTAAACAGCAAGAAGTTGAGTTTACACTAGAATTTGGGTGAATTTCAGCTTTAAATAGCGTGAAATCGAGTTTGGACTGCATCTAGTGCATTTTTAACAACTTCTCGTCTATCATAGTTTACTTGGGTAATATGGGTACCTGTCATGGGAAGTCCATTTCAACATGACTTTGGAATTTGAACACAACCATACATGTATGTGATTTTTACACCATGTTTGTAAAGCCCAGTTAGTGTGGAAGTAGAATTTTTGAAGTTGGAATATGGAGATTGTTATTATTGGGAAACTCATGAATGTTGTAATCAGTCATTCTAATTCCAAACCTGGTGACAATTGTAAGAACCTCTTGATGTTTTTGCCTTTGTTATTATAATTAGGACAATTAGGGGGGGAAGGTAGTTTTGGCTCTCACTATGAGCACTGCCCATGGGAGACATTATACTCTGTACAAGGCCTCTTTGGGAGGGACAAAATTGGTAAATGTTATGTGGAGGCCACCTTAGAGCATCTCCATCAAAGCTCAGTATGTGACCCTGTTGAAATAATTCTCACATCCAAACGAGTTTCTGATGCCACCCATGATCCAAGCCTCTGAAATATGTGGAATTCTTGGGGGTCACAGCAGTCTTTCGAGTGGATTCACTTGACTTGACTGATGAACCTTATCCAAGATTTCCAGTGCAGTGTCACATACTGAGCACTGATGGAGATGCTCTTATTATATCCACCAATTTCCCTAACAGGAAAAGAGGAGGGATCTTAGGCCTACTCTTTATGTGTTAAGTAAGTGCAAGAATCGCACTTCCCCCCCTATCCCTCTTCCTCTTAAGGAGTAGGCATAAGGATTGCCTCCCCCCCTTGTGATCTAGGTGTGTTTAATAATATTTGCCTTGTGCTCTTACTTTATGATGAGTAAAGCCAAGGGGTGTGGAACATTCTCAAACTGCAGGGCTGGATAGGTCCCTTGCTTTGGGAATATTTCTTTGTCTTGGGGCTTTTGCCTTACACAAAAAAACCGATCAAACCTTTCATAGTGTAAATTGAGGACAATGGTTATATATTGCAAAAGATTGCATAGGCCTGGCATGATTTTCTAAACTCCTTGCTACATTGTACATGACATTGATATGTTTTTTCACAACAAAAGGGTCTATCTTTCACCCCTCCCCATGACAAGTAGTAGCTCAAATCCTCAATGGGTCTTCGAATACCATGTACCAAACATGTCATAAGATATCTTAGATTACAACTTCGACATACAAATTAATGTAGTTGATGTCCACACAATTTTATTATTACAAGAAATTTTATTCATTTCAACCCTATATTTGTGACTAATCTATGATTAATGCCCAAATCAACTTACTTTGTGACTACATATATAACAATCGTATTCATCACGATAATTGCATATGCTAATAATTATATATTTGACTACATTATGATGCATCCAGATTTTAATGCATTTGGATTTTAATTGCACATGAAATTACAATTTGTGATTATCATAAGTTTAAATGAAAAGATTGATCAAAAAAAAAAAAAAATTATTATTATTATTAATGGCATTCATTGATAGTTGATCATTTTAAAGAAATTTGTTATTAAATGTGTCATTAATATTTTTTGTCAACTATACATATATGATTAAATAACACATGTAGTGTCTATTATTGTAATTGCCTACACAATTGTACAAACATTTATTATTTAATAGGTAACTTAATTTAAATAGGTTAAGTTGAGCACGTATTACTTACCTATCTTCTTAATTACCTATATAACTAAAGTATGTAAGGATGTTAAGGCAGTAATTATTGGAGGTACTAGTTAGTTAGTATATTTCTACTTATTTAGTTATTGTTTTAGGAATTACTAGCTAGATTATATAGTTTTTATCATTGTTTGAATTTGAATAGAACATAGATTGTTTTATAACTTTGAAGAAGAGGAAAAAAGGGATATTGTAGAACATACAGTTTTAATGAAGTGTGAGAGAAGAGCATTTTAATTTTTTTTAAAACTTTATTTTCATAGCTAGAATTGTTGTTTTGAATGTTTTTATCATACTTCCATTACTAGGTTTTAATTCTGAAATTAGTATTGAATAGATTTAAATGAACAAATTTTGTTAGTTTTGGTTTTATGATGTTTCAGTCCAAATTTAAATTAGAGTATAGGATTAAAGATTTTGTATTTACCATTTGGCAACCATCCCAAGGCCTAAATTCAAAATGATTTCACAATGTTGTTTATGTCTCATTGTTGATTTTTTTGTTTCTATAAATAAATAGTGAACTTCATTTCATTTTTTGCATTTTTTTCAAATCTTAATCATAAGTTTTTTGTTTAAGAAGTAATTCTAAGCAAAGTAATTAACTATGAAGATTTTTTTTTAATGCAAAAATTCATTTAAATTTGAATTAAAATGTGAAAAGATGGAAAATAGAATTGTAAATGGAATTTTTAAAAGATAATTAGATCAAGTTTTATTACATGAACAAGTGGAGAATGGCATTGCCATCAACAACAATTTGAGTGCAGATCAAGAGGATCAACAATTTGAAACATCTAGAATTTTTTTCAATTTAAATAAAGACATCTGTGGATAGAAAAGAAACCTACATGCCACAAAATGCCTCAAGTAGTATCGATTATTCCTTGTGAAATGTAAACTAGTGAGCACATAGGTGCACTATCACAACCCTAGCCTTGGGCTTGCGACCAAGACAAGGGTTTGCAAGGTTGTGAGCCAAGAAGGAAGCCGGGAGTCACACAACATATTCCTAGGAGTGTGAAAGGGTGTGAGGGAATGAACCCTCACACCCCAAGGGGTTCCACTTTGAGAGTTGGAGTCCAGATGGAATCCTAAATTTTCAAAAGACGATTGCAGGGGTCAAACCTCAATGGCTTGAAGCGTTCGTTATATCATTGGAAAGCTCTTAGAATGTAGATGTCTAAAATGGGCTCACATCGCCCATTTGGACATTTGAAACACAAGTTATGGCCAAAAGGAAGGTTGGGAGTCAAATTGTAGTTTGACCCCAGAGCATTAAAAGTTAGAAATCGACCCGATTTCCATGCGTGCAGATGGCGTGCAACATACCGTTGGAAAGCTCTCAACGAGAGCTACAATCAGAGGTCTACACGCAAAATTATGGCGCCCCAAAGTCACGGGAATCCCAACCTTGGCAATTTTGAGACTCCCACTTGGGAGTCTTTGGACAAAAAGTCATTTGGATGTGGGCCCCGTGGGCAGCCACAGAATATACTATAAGGGGGAAGGTGGTGGCTTCCCCCAAGTTCGGGCCGTGATGAGTCTTGTGAGTCTGAATTGCCCGTGGCTCGTCCTAGCACCAAAGGTGCTCCAACTATGCACTAACCACTTTGTGTTGGTTTTGTGCAAGCCCGTGTGAGTAAGTAAAGCTTGTCAATTCTTCCTAGTCCCATCCCAGAGCTCCAGCACGCCCCTCTACCCCTCCAAAATGCTACGAGTC
>Ga0116230_10002235_pt1 | contig 18643 bp, 24 predicted proteins | sample S1TSphfallax_3_FD_88678 | JGI IMG/M metagenome (GOLD analysis project Ga0116230, IMG submission 88678) | Host-associated microbial communities from peat moss isolated from Minnesota, USA - S1T2_Fd - Sphagnum fallax MG | ecosystem: Host-associated > Plants > Peat moss > Unclassified | place...
ATTATGTTTCATTGAATGCCAAGGTACGTCAATACCTGTCACTCACGATCCACCGACGCCTGCAACGCCGCAATACGCCTTGCAGCAATAACGAAGGTCAACTCCAATACTCTCCGCTGCTAATTTTGATCCGGTCTTGCTGCCAGTTTTAGAGCGACGGTGCGATTGATCCGTTTCTCTACAAATGCAGCCCAGCACTCGTCGGCCAAACCGGGAATGTCGCAGGGAGGTAAGCTGCTTTGGACCTTCTTGGCCCGCTTCGGTTTCGGCTCGTCCTGCTTTTGCTGTGTCACAATCGGGTCCAACTCGTCTGCGATGGACCCAATAATTACGGCGACATGTCGTAAACGTGCAGCGACGTGTTGGTAGTTCATACGTCTCCAATTTTGTCGGGTCGATCATGCCATGAACGGCGACGATTTATCTTTTGGCTCGGCAAACAATCGGTTATCCTTGGACCGTCATGGAAGAGAACATCATCATCCAGCAGCACAGCAGTAACCCGGCTGACCCAGACGGAACGCAGCGCCGTCTTGCCCTCCTTCAGCGCAACCGGGAACTGGCCGAGCACTTCGCCAGCCAATCGCCAGAAAAAGATTTCGTAGTGCTCGTGTTCGATGTTACCGATGCTGACGCTCCGGTCCCAAACCTTGATGCCAAGTGGGTCAAGAAAGTCACGGAGGAAGGCAACATCCCCGCAGTCGTCATGGGATTGCCCCGGTGGTCGGCATACAAAGGTATGCAGAAGTTCCAGAGGGAACTGCACAAGCTGAACTGCGGCGATCCGAAGGTCTCGCCGGTCGTCGAGAAGCTCGCCACGCCTTCTCCTGCTGGGCACTTTTTTATGATGGTGATCAGCAAGGGAAAACAATCGGTTATGCTCCCAATCCCGAAGTGAAATGAGTCTTCAGCTTCACACTTCAAAAACGTGTCAAGCTAAAAATAATTTCACGTCTGCCATCGCAGCAACGCAGGTTTCATAGACTAAAACAAGCCATTTCTGCGAATGCGCCAAAATGCGTTTTGTATAATTGTCGTCAATGGGCACACGATAAAGAAAGGCAAACGCAATGGCTGGCAAACTCGAAGTGGACACAAACGGATTCAGAAAGCGGGTCGCATGGCGAGGTCCGCTGGGCGTCCTGATGGAACTGATCTCCAACGCACTCGATGAGAACATCACGTACTGCGATGTGATCTTCGAGCATGTGGAGCAGCAGACCTATCGCATCCGGGTTGAAGACGACAGCACGGAAGGGTTCCGCAATCTGGACGAGTCGTACACGCTCTATGCCGACAGCTACAAGGCGGGCATTCTCAACAAGCGTGGTCGGTTCAATGTCGGCGAGAAGATCGCCATCGTGCTTTGCGATGATGCCAAGATCGAATCGACCACTGGCACCCGAATCTTCTCCAACAATCATGTGAAGCGATCGCCAAAGAAGCGGGACAAGGGCACGGTCTTCGAGGGGACGATGCGATGCACTCGGGCGCAATACGAAGATGCCTGCACACAGGTTGTGAAGATCGTTCCACCCGAAGGCATCAGGCTGACCTTCAACGGCCACCAGATCAATCGGCCCCGCCAAGTGGCAGTGGTCAGCGCCACTTTGCCGACCATCGGGGTGAACGAAGATGGCGATCTGTACAAGACCACTGCCAAGACAGAGATCGTGATCTACGAACCGTCTGACGGGACCAGCGGGGCAATCTATGAGTTGGGCGTGCCTGTGGTGAACGTGGATCATCCGTTCATCATGGACGTGCGCCAGAAGGTGCCGCTGAGCGTGGACCGCAACAATGTCACCCCCAGTTACTACCGCAAGCTCTGTGGGGCGGTCTTGGATGCCACCGCCAACCTGCTGAATGAAGAGCAGGTTCGGAGCAAAGGAATAACCGAGGGTATTGCCGCAGCCCTGAGCGACGAAGCGATCAAGGCGGTCATGGCGAAGAAACATGGGCAAGGCGCTTACGTGCCTGATCCGGGCAACCGTGAAGCCAATGGCGAGTTGTTTGCCCGTGGTCAGCAGCCGGTGAATCCGGGCACGTATGACCGGGAGACTTGGGATCGGATTCGTGGTGCTAAGGCTCTTCCCAGTGCCAGCGATCTAATTCCACGGCGAAGTGTGCCACCGGTGGCCTATGAGGGAGAGGTGAGTCGTGGGATGCAACAGGTGGCGGCGCTGGCAACGTTGATCTGCACGGAAGTCTTACACAAATCTCTGTCGGTGCGTTTCAGCGGCAATGCGAATGTGACCTGCTCGGCCCAGTGCGGGCCTGCGGGAGCCGAGGCGGCAGACCTTACGTTTCACGTAAAGATTCTGGGGGAAGGGTGGTTCAGCGAGAAGCCGGTGATGAGCCGGGAAAACCTCGACCTGATCTTCCACGAACTCGGCCACCATAAGGGCGATCAGGATTGCACGAGGGCGCACTGCAATGAAGTGACGAGCATCGCAGCATCGGTGGCGGTACTGCTTCAAACAAGACCAGCTTTGTTTGAGAGTTTCAGGTAGCCGGATTTGATGACGGGTGCATGTCGTCGGTCTTTGGAACTTCAACAGACACGACCGGTTTCGATTCGACCCAAACCATCTCCCAGCCGACTGCATGAACCAGCGTTGCAATGAACGATCCTATTTCTTCCGTCTTTCCTCTCTTCATCCAATCGATCAAATCCGCCGCAAGTGCATCCGGCGAGATGTATTCACGGCACACGGCAGCAAGCAATCGCTTGCGCATGTCGATGGCGTGGTCGGGCGGAAACCATTGTCCCTGAAACACTGAGGGCTTTTCAGGCGGTGCCGACATTGATGCTTTGATGAACGCCTTTCTGAAGTCTGACCAATCGATGTTCAAGTTGTTGTAGCCGTACTTGGCAAACATGCCCTTGGTATCGTGAATGGTGTACCCACGCAGTTCTCCATCGCCGTATTGCTCGCACAGGTGCATGAATCCCTTTTGTTTAGTTGTGATCGCCTGCGATTCATCACCTCCAACTGGAATGAACTTCAGAATTCGCCAACTGATCTTGCGCTTCATGTTTCACCTCGCTTGATGCCTAATATAAGCCATGAACATTCTCATCTTTGGGGCAACAGGCCCATCCGGGCGTCTGATGGTCGAGCAGGCGCTGGAGCGGGTTCACGCCGTTACGGCCTTTGTACGAAATCCAGCCGCTCTGTCGATCCAGAGCGAGAAGTTCAAGGTCGTGAAGGGAGACGTTCTTGACCTTGCATCTGTCGAAGCTGCGGTCGTAGGTAAAGAGGCGGTCCTGTCGTCGCTGGGCGTGCGGAAGCTCGGAAAGAACACAATCCTTTCCGATGGAACGAAAAACATCATCACTGCCATGAAGAAGCACGGTGTTAAGCGATTCGTGTGCATGACCTCATTGGGCGTGGGCGACAGCAAAGATCAACCGGCATGGATTTTCAGGCACTTCATCAAGCCCGTATTTCTGCGAAACATCTTCATTGATAAAGAAGTTCAGGAGCGGCTGGTCATGGAAAGTGGATTGGACTGGATCATCGTTCGACCCGCTGGTCTGACTAATGGGCCTCGGACGGGTGTGTACAAACATTGGTTCGGGCAGCCGACGCAGCCGATCACCAGCAAGATATCTCGGGCCGATGTTGCCGAATTCATGCTGAAGCAGTTGACAGACGACACCTACCTGCAGAAAACACCGGGACAGTCGTATTGATGCCAATCATTCTCGATCAGAAGCAAAAATGGAGTTAGTATCGAGCGATGGAGAACGCTCACCTCGCCGACATCCAAAGATACTTCGCCAACGTGGGGATCACGGCCTCTGCCCTGAGAAACCTTGGTGCTGAAGGCGTCGTTGAATCGGCACGAGAATTCCTCGCAAAAATGGATATGACGGAACTTCGGTCCATCGACCCGTCGAATTATGCGGATTGGCTTGAGCGGCAAACACAGTTGCTGATGCACCAGTTCCCTCAAGCCTGCCGAACGTGCTGGGGACCGGCGAGGAAGGCCGTCAACATCTTTATGACGATGGCTGCCCTCAGTCGGCATCTCTCCGAAGCCGATGGTCTGACAAGGCTCGAACATGTCATGGAGACACCGTTGGACGGCATTGCTGAGAAGAAGCTGCGGAGTTGGGGGAAAGAACAAAGGGTCTTTTCACGGGCTGACTTTCCGAAGTGGAAGAGCATCAAGGCACTCGACATCACGAACAGCAACAAATATCAACAGATCGCCTTGGCGCTCGCCAAGGAAAAGTCTGTTCCGAGGGGACGACTGGACATCATGCTCTGGAGACCGAAGTCGGAATAGCCCAGAATGTTCGGGCAAGGAATCCATTGTCCTTGGTCTGCCCGCCGCCCACCCCCGGCACCCTTGAAATCCATTTTCGGTGTACCTGCGAGCCGTCTGGTCCCTACGACCCGTTGCCCGCAGCCTTTTTACGCCGTCGTTTTCCGCTCCAAGGCGTGAAACAGATTCTCAGGAACGATTCCGGCCAAATGAATAGTTCTCTGTGGGCAATCGCATCAGAGAACGTCATGGAGCAGGGCAGAGGAAGGTTTGGCGGCGTCGTGATTTATCGGATTCAACGCCCTTTGTAGCTCCAAAAGTCTTTGAACGCCTCTACCGGGTCCACACCACAGGCCTTGGCCCAATCGGCGAATTCGGCCACGTCCACCCGACGCTCAGCGGTTTCCGAGTTGTGGATCATGGTGTGTTGGATACCCAACTTCTTCGCCAGATCACGCTGGGTGAGGTTGGCCTTTTCCCGCATTTGCCGAAGGAAAGCCGGAAGCTGGCGGTAGCGACTGGCCTGCAAAGATTTCGCCATGCGGGCAATGTCCACATCTCATGGCTTGTTCAGGTTTTCTGAACAGATTAAACTGCATGCAGTGCTGATGTTCTGCACGTCAGAAGGGAAACAGGATGTCCATCGAATTTGCCTGCCCGCAATGCCGCACAAAGGCCCGTGCTTCCGATGAATCGGCGGGCAAGAAGGGGAAGTGCCGGAAGTGCGGCACCGTCGTCACAGTTCCTTCTGCGAAGGCGGAAGCAGGATTGGTCGGGTCATTTGACACAGCCGAAGTTCGGGCCAATGTCCCATCGGTGCCAACACGACATTGCGATAACTGCGAACGTCAGTTCGGCAATCTCGAAAAGCCCCTCGACTGGGAAGGGAACTCAGTGTGTCTCACCTGCTACGAAAAGTTGCAGGGAGCCGCCGATCTCGAACTTTGGAAAAGAGAAGCAGCGGCAAAAGCTCAACGCAGCGAAGTGGCAACACCGCCGTCCCCCCAATCGATAATGGCCGAACCGTCGCTCGAATCGGTTACCGATGACCAGAGCCTTTCGAGGCGACGAATGCGATTGTGGAAGACATTCGCAATCGGCGGGATCGTCGCTGCCTCGGCTGGACTATTGGCTTTGTTATGCGGAAAGAGGGACGAGAACGACCCCGGAGACATCTATTTTGTGGCGGCTGGCACTGCCTCAATGCTCGTCCTCGTATGGTGCATCGCAGTAGCCCTATGGAATAAAAAACTTCTGGAAGAACTTCGCAAGCAAGCCGCTGCCGCAAAAGCACGCCCGCAGAGCGTGTCCGTGACGAAAGCACGACTGCTCAGCATTCGAGAAATAGCCAGATATGTCATCATCTGCGCCCTCATCGGCGGCACGGGCATCTGGGCGATGTGCTGGATTGATTCAAAAATCGGCGATTGGAGCGAAGGCCCAACGATGCTCGCAGTTGGTTCCACCGGATTGGTTTTCCTCTTCTTCCTGTTCCCGGTCGTAAGAAGTCTGTTCCGTTCACGGTGCCCCGCATGTACATATTTCGGCATGGCGGCGGTCACGTCAACTCAGCATCTCGGGACCGAGGAAAGCTACGAGACCCGACAGCAGCGGGTGAATGTACACGATGGTCCGTTTCAATCGGGGAAGATCGTTGCCAATTACAGCGTTCCGGTACAACAGCGGATGTTGACAAGCCATTTTAGGGAATTCTGCACCTGCAAACATTGTGGAAACAAATGGAATCGGAGCAAAAGCATTCGACGACCGGCATAGGATTTGGAGATTTCATGAACTTCCTTTTGAACCATCTTCTCGTTACCTACATCATCGGGATCGTCGTCGTTGGGTTCGCCACGCTGGTCACAGCGGCAATCTGGGTCGAAGGTAAAGAGCAACGAGTTCAGAACCATATCTTGAATGTATCGTTCCCGGCTGGTCTCCTTTGGCCGGTGGGGATGATCGGTCTCCTTTTATTCTGGGGCTGGCAGATGATCAGAATCCTTGAACGCTTTTACGACTACGCCCTCCCTGAGCCGCCAGACCCCAACCACGGGTGCAGCCATCCGAAAGTCAGGGGAGCACGCTTCTGCCCTCGCTGCGGGCGTCAGGTGACCAGCAAAGGCATCTTTAGTCGGTCGGTCATCCACGGTGATTGAACGCATCCACCTGCCAAACCGGCGTTTCCACTCACTGCTGATCCGCTCCAGAAAAGGTAGTGCAAAATGCTACGTGGGCAGGCAGAGGCATGCACAGACGTTTTCAATGCGCCAGATTCACTTAGTCCAGAATCGTTGCTGATCCCACTACCCACAAACCGTACAAAGCGTACTTGCTTCGGGTCTGGAAGGTGTGCTTCATCTGATGGCGCTCGCACGGGAAATGACGTACCAGCGATTCAAGTGGCATGTCTGGATAACATTGCGGCCTGAGCATCGGACTCCCTGTCTAGGCGGATCATATCCCTGATCGTCTGGCCGCTTTGGAATGCGTTGATCCACGTCGCCGCTCGGACGTGTCGCTCCAGCAGACCCCTAATCCCATTGATCTCATCGGCAAACATGTCTTTCATCAACCAATACCGGCATCTCCGTCCAAAGTTCTCCTGCCGCACGCTGAGACCTTCCCCGACTATCAGCGGGAGACCATGCTGATCTTCAAAATCACCAGCGAGCTTAATGTCACGGATGGCCTGTCTGGATTTCTTTTGCCGACTCTTCGTCGCATTGGCTTCTTCTTGTGCCTTCTTTGCGGCTGCTGCTTCTGCTGCGGGCAGCGACAACAGGAACTCAATAGCACCACCCTGATGTGGCCGAATCACTTCAATCCAAGGCTTGGCTCGATTTTCTGCTCGAAGCCGATCAAGGCTTCCATAGACGGCTTGTGCTTGTTCGGCGGGCAGACCCTTGGTTGCGTCGAGAACCTGTGGCAGTAGTTCTGCTAGGAACTCTCGCCGTATAATGCGTGCCCACGGTCTTTGACGGTCTGTCCCAAGCATCTCGGGTAGCTTGTATTCCGTCTCATATTGCTCAATCAGTCTTCGTTGTTTCTCGAACACTCGTTCTAGGTCCACAGTCATATCTCCATCATTAGGTTACGGGCTTGGGATTCGTGCCGAGGTGGCATCGAGGTATAGCTTTATCGACATGGAATCTTCTTGCAGCTTAATTCTTCACGCTTTTGGCATAGCCGTTCCGGCTTGAGGGATGGATAAAGCAAAAATAGAGCATCTGATTCCCAGACGAAGCTGCCAGCCATCTGCTTCTTTCCGTGACTGGTTCGCCTCGCCAACAACTTCACCATGATCTCTTCTGCTTCCTTCTCTGCCTCACTCTGTATGGATAAGAGATTAGGGGCGCAGCCCAGTTTGTACTTCCTGCACTGATTCTTGTGGTAGTCGTGATCACCGATCCGATGGCTGAAGCCGATGGCTTCCAGAAGGTCGAACGCTTCGTCAATCTGGCGAGAATGGAATAGGCGTTGTTTGGGTTCCACCATGCGTTGGCTTGCGGCAAACCCACGGATCATGCTGTGAGAACAATCCCCATCATGATCCAGAATACACTTCTTCTGCCAGACCCCCATTCGTGCAACATCCTCAAGAGCCAGAGTACCACGCCGGGCGTGACGTAAGCGATCCACCACACCCTTCATCACGTTGCTGGATACTGATGCCATCAGCTTCTGTTCGAGGCTTTTAATATCTTCCGTGGAGAACCAATTGGTGTCACCCGCCGCCGTGGGTGGTGCGACCAATGGCTCAATGCGGGTGAAGAAGCGGGTACGCTCTTCATGGGAGGCACCAGTCGCCGCACCATGTTGTTCGTATATCTGACATGCCTCTTCAGGAGTTGCCTTTCGGCGATAAAGTTGGTTCGCCCAAAGATATGCTCCCCACCTGCTATCGAGCACATTGGTCGAATGAAGCATACGCCATGCACGATTCGTCCTCTTCGACGGGGTTGCAACAATGCCGTTCTGGGTCTGCGCCCCTAGTCTCTTATCTTGTAGAGATGGTGCGGGAGGGGAGACAGTTTGCATCACCGGAGCCAGTTTGGCGGCAATGAAGCCTTCATCAATCCGGTTGACGCATTGCCCTTTGTCATCCCTTGCAACGAAGTTGAGAAACGCATCAATGTGATCTTGCTCATTACGAGCCAAAGCGCCAGCACACGGCATAGTGCCAAGAACGCCACGGCAGTGAATCTTCCGTTCAAGGGTCACGTCGTATATGAATTCTGGGCTGGTCTTATGTAGCTTCGAGCCATATATGCCTGCCTCTCTCACACGGCTCCAATCGAAGCTAGGGTTCCAGACCTTGAATTCAACCGAGCACTTCACTGCGTCAACATGGGTGGATGATCCGACATACTTATCTTTGAGATAGCTAGAGAATTTTCCAAGGAGCTTGTTGAAGGTTCGTGGTGTAACACGTCTACGAACAATCAACCAGATGTACGAACCACGGCGGTTGCGAGATGGCTCCATGAACACCTGCTGGTGGGCAAACTCACCAGACACAACCTTCGATGCCAGTTCTACGGCATCTGATGGGTTTGAAGACTTGTCATGATCAATGTCAATGCAGACAAGCACGTCAGAGTTTAGGTGACCGTTCACCATGAAACTGAATCCCGGTTGAGGATCAGACCTTTCTGCAAATAGATGTGCCATTGCGAAGTACCAACCCCATTGCATCTTCTGACGGGTCATAAACCTTGGATGGGTGCAGGGGAAAGGATTATGCTTCGAGTTCACATGGCTTGGGATGTATTTCCCATTTTCATCGTCCCAACGGGTGATCCCAAAGCAGTGGCGCTGTGGGTCAAGGAAGGTTTTGATTGCCTTGAAATATGGAATTGCCGCTTTATAGGTTGCATGTATGGACAGACCGTTCCGTCTGCCCTCGTGGATGAGAGGTGAAATGTCCATTGATTTGCGATCCTGTTGTTGTTGGTTGAAAGACGATGCAAGTGGCCGATGTACCGAGGCTAAGGGACATCAATCAGCGTGGGCTTCCATTCATGGAAGGCTGCGCCGTGGATTCGTCATTCGTAAGCCAATGCTTCTGAAACACATGCCATTTCAGCTTGAACGCCGCTGCCGATCTCGCTTCACCCTTGGTCGTGAAATATTCGTGATCCGGTTTGCTGGCCTGTCCCGCATTGACCAGTTCTGTTCGTCCTCTTGGATCAACTTGATAGAAATAACCTACTGGTAGCCCGTGCATGATCTGCTCCTGTGAAAGACATGGGTGGCGCAAAAAGAAGCCCACTGGCGTTCACAGTCGCCAGTGGGCTAAATACATGCTCGGGTGGAGCAACTAAGATTTGATTCGTTTGATTAGGGCTGTACCCCTTTCATGTCTCTGGTTTATCCACCCGGATGTTCCCTGCGGCCTGTGAAAGCCTACTCTTATTATCGACCACCTTCATGGCCGGTCTGCACTTCACCGCTGCATGCCCTCCGTCTGCTGAATGATCTGCCGATACTCTTCTCGGGTCATGTCCCGCCGTGCCCTCGTCCCCAAATCCATCACCTTGGTTTCGGGAAAAGGTGTATAGGTCCATCCATGTTCCATGATTGCATCGGCTAGACTTTTCGGGCCTCTGATGTCCCTATCGGTGGCGGCGATGGCCTCGGCGATGATCTCTAAATCTTCTGGTGTGAGTTCCATTATGCGGCCTCGCTTTCTGTGACTATGAAATCAATCGGTTCATCAATCTGTTCACAAGTGAATATCACTAGACCGTTGCCAGTCTCACCGGCATGCACCATTCTCCGCACCTGTGGACCGTCCTCAGCGGTCCAACTGACAAGGCCGTTACAGAATGACACTGCTCGTTCGGAGCCGTTGATTTTGACAACCATTGAATGACCGTCAATGAATAGGTCCGCATCGTTCTGCGGCAATAAGAAAATAAACATATGGTTTCTTCCTGAAAACGAGAGCACTACGGCATGCGGGTGACTCAAGATGGCTTGCCGTAGCGTTCTCGCTATTTGGTTTTGGTTTGATAGAGTCACCTGCACATAAGGCGTATCGACCTACTTGCAAAAAGATTCCAATGTTTCACGACATTGCGACATTCACGATTTAGCTGGCGAGAAGTCACGATATTCAAAGCTCCATTGCGATATCGTATCCGATGGGCGATTGATGATAGATCGGCATACCTCGATAACCGTTATGTCGCCAGATTTCTTTCAATGGCGGCTTCAATGCGTTGAATGTCGGTTCGGGTGATGCGAGGTCTATATCTGCTGGAATGAGGATCATATCGGCGTGCATATGGTCCTCTTGAAAGTGGTTGCCAGACTCCATAGCGGACAGACCATCATAGGAGAAAAGCAACCTCCCGTTTCGCATCTTCAGGAACGACAGGGTGAGAAACCACGGACCCATTGCGCCAAGCTCTGCCAACCCTTTCAATGTTCTCCAGACCGTTCCCACAAATTGCGGCTGGCAGTTTTCCATAGACATACTCCAAGGCTTTGTTGGATCGATCAATTGGGCTGACAGTGGCTTGATGCTGTCACGACCATACGCAAGATTGCGTGTGATATAGACGATGCCGGTATTCGTCAGTTCAGTCATGTTGTGGGCCGGTGGTGCTCCATGCTCTCCGACAGTCACTGATTTGGGCTTGTGGATGATTTGATTGCTTGCACTTCCGGCTGGGTTGAAATGCGTTCTGATCTTAAACTCGTCGGTGAATGCTATCGGCGTTGGCCCGACCGGCGTGATCGTTGCGGCAATAACTGCGGCTACGGATTTGAACGTGTAATACTTGTCCGCAAGCACCTTTTGTTCGTATTCCTCTCTGATCTTCTCTGCCCGGCTGCGAGCGTTGGCAAGTGTTGCTTCGGTTATCCGCCGTTTGTCCTCGGCAATCTGCTTCATGGCCTTCACGTAGATGGGTTTAATCTCCGTCACAAAGGCATCGGTGAGCCGCTTCTGCTTTTCCTTCTTGTCTGGATCGTCTTTGGTTGCGAGGGCGTATTGAACCGTGCAATGTCGGAATTTCAGGTCAAACGGCAGACAGTCAACTGAGCCGAGGGCTTGATTCAGAACTAAAATGATTCGATTCCAGCCGTCCCCGCTCTGGCTTGCGGCACCGGTTTCTAAAAGCACATTGGCGTTCGGCAACCATTTGTCTCTGCCGTCTGGTGTCTCGATCGTGCTTACAAATGTAACATCTCCGATGAAGACGCCACACGTCTTGATGCGAGCGAGAATTTCCTCTCCGATCAGTTTTGCGCCGGACGATCCGACAGCACCCCACTGGTAGATGATTTCTGCATCATCGCTTTCCGGCTCTGGATTGACGGCATTTGCTTCACCCTCTTCGACGGGCAAGGCGGCATCCAGTTTCATATCTGAACTGTCCGTCACCTGTTGCGTATCGGCCTTGATCCTTTTGATAGCTTTTTTTATGGCGTTTTCGATGAACCACCGGTTCAATCCTGTGTCGGTATCCATCTGCCACGCATAGAAGATTGTGAAGGGCATCACACAATCATATCTGAATCGGGCGCATAAAAAATCCACCGGCATACAACCGGTGGGCAAGCTCGCCCGTGCATGGGGCAACCGTGCTAAGGGTGAGAATTACGCTTCTTGTTCCTCCGGTATGTTCGTTGGGTCAGACCGTTGATAGGCTTCCCAGCAATCTCCCCAGCTTCCATCATCAACCCGATCCCCGTTCTTCCACTTCGTTTCTCGGGGCTTCAATTCTTTCAGCCGGGCGAGAAATTGGACAGCATCGCACCAGCCTTTTTCGGTGCTGTCGGCGATCAAAACGATTCCATCCTCAACACTCACTGCGTCAAGAGCCATTGTCTGGTTGCGGACGCTGGCAACCCCAAGTCGTTGAAACTCGGCAGTGATTGCGTCCCTCAAGTAATTGTCGGTCATGCAGGCGGGAAATGCTGTGGTTAATGTGTCATAATCCAGTTCGCTGAAAAGCTCCATGCCGTTTCCTAAATCCCACATCAGGTAATAGTGGTCGTTCTCGTCGCATTTGACGATTCCGTTCTCGTCAAGTTGAGAGTCCAAAAACGCATCGTAATCGGTTTGATACTCTCGTCGGTCGGCGGCAAGCTGGTCGGCTGTGGGACCGCTGGGGTCTCTGTAGTTCATGTATCCTTTGAACCAGTAATCACTGGCCGGGTCGTTGTTCTTGTACTCGGACCTAATCTTCAGTCGAATTGTCATAAGCGGTTCTCTACTGGTTGGCGATTTCTGGATGTCCCATGTCTAGCCTTTGATTTCTTCGAGACTCTTAATCTTCACCGGCGATAGTCTCCCGGCGTGATAAAGTCTCCGCTGCACATTGGCCCATTGTTCAAGCTCATGGTCCGTCGGTTTCATCGCATTTCCTTTCAGGTCTGGTCAACAGGTCAGGCTGGGTCGGAAGCTATGGAACAGTGGTAGGCTCGTCAAGGGCCAAATCCGGGAAATATCTGGGGTGAATTACCACGGATTGCGAGCCGCAGCTTTACCCGAAAAATAGTTCAACAAATCTGGTTCACGGGTCGCTTTTCCGTTGCAGGGTGAATTTGTTTCCGTATGAATGTTGTTGTATTGAGTAAGAATTCTCACCCAATACAACAACAACAACAAAGCGAGGTTCCCAAATGCTAAAGGCTCAAGAAATCCTTATGCGGCTTTCCGATAAGGCGGCTCTCAGTCCTCCACCGGTTGCTGTGGCTGCGGCCCCCACGGTGCCTAATGAAACGGCAGAACCTTCAGCCGTATTCATTGACCCACGGGAGGAAGCCACCAAGCTCTTGATGGAGTGCGGCATCCTGTTGCCTGCGGCCAAATATTGGGCCGTTAAGCGCCGCACTGAATACATTAAGAGAACTGTCAGGTACCCCCGAAAACGAGCAACAAGCAATATCGGTGGTTATGTGATCATGCTTCTCAAAGCCGAAGCGGTGATTCCTTGCTAAAGCGTATGGGAAGTCATTCCGCTGGATCAAATCGGCACTCGGATTTCGGGTAGGTTCCAGTGCTCCGGGTGACCGTTGAAGAGGCACTGCAATGTTCGTTTACGAGTTCTGAACGGCAACCGCAACCGGCGTCGTTTATCTCATGACGGTACGCTGAACCGGGTCTGTGGTAACCCAAGGCGGTATCTCTTTGCTCTTACTGCCAACAAGGAGATTCCAAACAGTCGAGCCACCTCTCGGTCAGGGATGTCTGAAAGAAGATCAAGCATTGGCCCAGTCCAGTTCATTTCCGGTCGGAACGCCGGAATCTTCAATCTATACCGGCGACGAGCCACCGACATTGCGGAGCAGTTGAGTATTTGCGCAATCGCTCGGTCGGGATACCTTCCAAGAAGAGCGTCGAGATCACGGGACCAAATGATGTGGCCCACCGAGTTGCGTATCAAAGTTCCTGTTGGTCGCTTGCGTTCGTTGGGTTTCGGCATAAGAACACCTGTTGACTTAGAAAATCAGTTGTAGAGTGCATTAGTGATGAACTGATTTGGGGCCGGACGTTTCTGTTGTCGCAGCTACCCATAGCTAGGGAAGTGTTCTCACTTCGACGAAGATTTCCGCCACGGTTTGTTCATCGTCGTTGCTGTTGACAACAGAAATGACCGGAAACTGATCGCTCATGTGCTCGCTGGTAATAATCCTGATTATTTCGTCGATGGCCCCAGTCTTCATAAAAGTGCCATCCAGCGCATCGGCAATGAAGTCGCCTATAGAAAGCACATCACCGACAATTAAGTGCCACAAGACATGCCCATCTGGTTTTTGTTCCAATAGGGCAGGCAGTCGATCCTCGACCTTTGCGAGCTTGGCGATCTTTTCACCCAGTGGCCCATCAACTTGATAGATTAAAGCGACTGGAAGACTGCATCCTTTTGAGATGGCGTTTACAATGCGCTCCTCGATGTGTTCGATATTTCGTTGGATCAGGGCGTGTGCTTTGTTGTTGGAGTTCATGATTGTTTTCCTTTCGTGTGCGGTTTGTGGTTATGTGTGTGTAGATTCATGGTGGGGTCAGGCTCAATAGTTGCGCCACAGGCACTCAACTCGCTTCGCTTTCTGTGAACCCCTTGCTCCGCTGGCGTGAACGGTCACCGGAATGTCTTTGCGTGACCAGTGCGTGAGTGTCCGGTCATACAATGGGCATCTGTAACCTGAGATAATGACCTTCGCTGATTTATAGCCGGTGATGATGTCGAGAAATGCGGCGTGTTGGCCGTCGCTCATTTCGTGACGATACCCCGACCCGTTCTTGGCTCTGGTGCTGTGCGGGTATGGAGGATCGCAATAGACAATGGTGTTCGGCAGATCGCATTTCGGGAGAAGCGTGTTGAAACTCTTTGACTCAATTTGGACCCGTCGAAGTCTCTGAGCCACTTCTCGCAGCCGGTCCACCATATTCGCCATGTCGGTTGCACGGGGCTGACTGTTCTTGATACATAAGGACCAAGAATCACCCTCGATGCTGGAATATGATTGACGTACTCGCACAAAGAAGCGGCGAGCGTCTTCAATTTCATCGCCTGTTGGCGTCGGATCGCAGCAGCATTTGTGTTCTTCCCTGCTGTACGGTGTCAGGATCAATCTTCGCTGCAATTCCTTCGCCATCTTCTCGTTTCTGAGAACTTGGAAAAACGTAACGACTCCGTTGTTCACGTCCGCAACAATCTCCACACGGCTAGGTGACTTCGTGAATAAGATTGAACCGCCGCCGAAGAATGGCTCCACGTAGGTCGAATGCGGGGGTATCAAACCAACTATCAGTTTCCGCAGGCGAAATTTTCCGCCGTACCAACCGATGGGGGTTTGATAATCTTGCTTCAATTCGATGGGTACTTGATCCCCAACCGGAACTCCGAGTTCATCCACGATCTTTTCAACCGCCTTGGTCGTGTGGTCCGATGCTGGGAGCGCTGAATAGCGTCGAATTGCGTCAGGCCAGCGCTCTCGGGGAAGTTTCACCAGTGGTCTGATATGTCTTTCGGGAATGCCGGATATGTCAACCTCGGTTGACACATCCGCCATCTGAATTAGTTGGTGTGCCCGCTGGCGGCTCATCTGCCAGCGACCGGAAAGGTAGCTCTCAAAGCTCGTGAATTCCGGTTGGTAGAGGCGTTCATCCCGGATCGTTCGTAGCGCTCGGCCAGATTCGATGGCGGCTGTTTCGCCTTGTGCGATTACATGCTCAAGTTGTTCAAGTGACTTTTTCATTTGTGGTTCTCCGGTCGCCGGAACGGGCGATGAACGCACCGCTTCGGCCTCGTCCAATTGGAACGGTTGGTTTGGGGTTAGGTGCGGCGGATTCTTAGGATGTCCGGCAAGTTCGACTCATCAACGATGGCTTGGGCATAACTAATCAGTTCAGACGTGTTGACGATGAAGTCGGAAAGCCCGCAGGCGGTCTGAAGTCCGTCGCAGACCGCTTCAAGTCTTTCGACCCCTTCGATTTCCTCGAACGTCTCGGCAGAATCGGGATCGAGGTGCCCGTAGTCACCGTCAAGCTCTTCCCACTTCCCGAGCAGTCCGTCGATTTCCGCCCAATCAAATTCTGGCAGCATCGGGACTTGCTTTGGCTTGGTGGCTTTGGAACGCTTCGAGGGCTTGCGGGTCTGAGTCTTCGGCATGATCGGCCTTTCGTTGTGGTGAGCGGAATTGCTCACACCCACCTACTTCTGCCGCCAATACCTCCTGAGAAGTCTTAAATGCCGTTCCTGAATCAAGAATGGAGCTTTATGGGGCCACGCATGTAGAATTCTGGAATGAAACGTAAGCCGGGGCGTCCCGCTGCCAAACAGAATCTACTAGATGGCCTGCTCGTCTGCGGGAACACCGGAGGTCCGTTCCGTTTTCACCACAACTCGTCTGGCTCGGGGCTGCGCTACCTGAATCTGATGTCGAAGCTGGCTGGAACTTCATTCCGTTACGACGTATTGGAGCGAAGCGTTTTGATCTTTTTGAGTTCGCTGAATCCACTCGGCGAGTTTCGTTCTTCTGGCCGATCTTGGGACGAGAACAAGAAGTATGTCCCAGATGGCGACCTTCCCTGCACGATTGAGCATTTGCATAAATTGGTAAGGGAGGTGGAGGCGGGCGGCGAGAACCTCTGGGAAGCACGTTGGAAGTTAAAGAATGCCATTGATGGTTACGTGACACGGATAATCGTCTGGATCGAGAAAGCCGGGATGGTCCGCATAGCCGTGTGTCAGGTCATGTTTGTAAATGGAACCACTCGCCTATTTGCATGCACCACCGCCCGTGGGGAAGTGCCGCAGCTTCTTATCAACGGCGAGAGGATTGGTGAGACCTCTGGAGTTTTGGGGAGCATGTTCTGGAAGCTCGCCACCGTGGATGGCGAATGGGATTTGGAAAGACACGCTCGGGCCAATGTCGCCTTTCATTTTATGCTTGAGAATGTTCGAGCACAGATGCGCCTGAATCGAACAGCAGCCGGAATGAAGAAGGCGTGGGCGAAGTTATACGGGGGCTACGATGACCGGTACTGCTATCAGCCGCTCAATTCAGCGTTGCGGGTCCGGTTTCGGCATTGGGCGGATCGCCGTGCCGACTATTCAATGAATGTTGACGGGCGAAGAAAGGCGGTCAGGCCGCTTATTCCTTCAGCGAGTTCCGTCGAAACTGCAACAGGACCAAAGCAGGCGGCACCACCACATCCACTTCCCCCATTGATTGAGCGCTTCCCCGCTGTCGGCCCTGTCGCAGAAATTGAAGGTCAACCGAAAAAGGTAAGGCCGCTCCTTCCAGTCTCAAACGTAATTCCCCCCGTAGCTCGAAGCGATAAATTTCCAGATCGCAAGTGAGGGTCTGCATACTGCCGTTCGGACAGATCATTGCTTGCGCAGTGGGTTGCTCTGTGAGGTATTCTTTGTGTTCTCTCCGCTCTTGAACGATCCCACCGCCCCACGATGTGCAGGAGCGATTTTTGATGCACTATCAAAGACATATTGGCGTTTGAGCAGTGAACGAAAGAAGTGATCAACACGCAATTGTCGGCGTTCCCATCCTCATGGATCATGCGGCCACCGCTTCTTCCACGCTGGGGTGGATCGTCGAGCTGAAGCGGGAGGGGGACAAGCTGCTGGAACTGCACCAGTTCCTGGGTGAATCGGCCCGGGAGATCGGGCTGCGAAACAAGGTCTCGCTGGGGATCGATCCGCATTTTGTGGATGGCAAGGGGAATGAGTACGGCGAGGCGATCGTGCATTCGGCGGTGACGCCGATCCCGGTGGTGCCGGGGCAGGGGGATTTCATGCCGCTGGAGTTGTCGCTGGCTCCGGCGAAAATCCAGAGCCCGGCGTGCGGACCGCAGAATCAAGGGCCGGGCGACAGTCCAACGCCGACGTCGATGCCGGAGCTGAATTTGTCGTCGGTGCTGTCGCAGGTGATCGCGATGAAGCGGGATCTGGCGCTGTCGCGCGGCGGGGTGGATGCGGCGGTGGCGAAGGAGATTTTTGATCTGCTGGTCCAGCCGGGCCAGGGGGGCGACGGAGGCGGCGCGATGCATCTGTCGCGCGGGGACGGCGGGGCTTCGATCGCGATGGCGGTGTTTGATGCATTGGCCCGCAACCGCCCGGCGCTGCTGGGGGAGAGCACCGGCTTGCAGGTGCTGTCGCGCTCGGTGCCCGGCGAGGATGGATCGCTGGGCGATCTGCGCGAAAAGATGATCGCGCTGGCGAGCGGGCGGTGATGAACACGCTTCACCGTGACACGGTCCTCCGGACGTCCTCCGGACCGTGCAAGCGACTTTTGGCCCGCAGAGATCGTCTGATTCTCAAACCAAACCCGCACGGTCCGGAGGACCGTGTCACAGGCGAGCAACCTGAAACTCGAGCGGACTTCCCGTGACACGGGCCTCCGGCCCGTGCGTGCGACGTCTGAACGGAAAAGAGGATCGATTCTATGAATTTCGCGTCACGCACGGGCCGCAGGCGCCTGTCATGGTTGAGATTTTCGACATTGACCATTCCGCTCCCCATTGGATATTCCAAATAGTCAGAACAGGAGCATCCATGTTGATCGGAAAAACCCCGCTGCAATTTCAGGTGAACCATCACTTCGGCCGGCTGCCGCAGACTATCAAGCTGGGGTACACCCACGGCATCTGCGTCGATATCGAGGACAATGTCTATGTCTTCAACCAGAGCAAGGCGGCGGTCATCAAGTTTGACCGCAAGGGAAACTATGTCCGCACCTGGGGTGAGGAATTTCAACATGGCGCTCATGGCATGCGGCTCACCGATGAAGACGCTTACCAGTATCTCTACCTGACCGATTACGAGCGCCATGTGGTGGTGAAAACCACGCTGGATGGTGACGTGCAGTACACGATCAATGTTCC
>Ga0116230_10002237_pt1 | contig 18636 bp, 7 predicted proteins | sample S1TSphfallax_3_FD_88678 | JGI IMG/M metagenome (GOLD analysis project Ga0116230, IMG submission 88678) | Host-associated microbial communities from peat moss isolated from Minnesota, USA - S1T2_Fd - Sphagnum fallax MG | ecosystem: Host-associated > Plants > Peat moss > Unclassified | place: USA...
CAACAACCCAATCTCACTAGCATGATCTTGGACATGAAATGCACCTTGCAACAACCTTCTCTGTCACTTTTTATTCATTATAAACTATGGATTTACCCACGCCTAATTAATAGCACCAACAACACAATTGCATGATCTTGGACAGAAAATGCACCTTGCAACAACCTTCTCTGTCACTTTTTATTCATTATAAACTATGGATTTACCCACGCCTAATTAATAGCACAAACAATGCAATCTCAGTAGCATGATCTTGGACAGGAAATGCACCTTGCAACAACCTTCTCTGTCACTTTTTATTCATCTGGGGGTACTACATTTTCAGCTACAGCCTTGCTAGTCCGCTTCAGTACAACTAAGGATATTAGGAAAGGAACAAAAAATTCAGAAAATAATTAAGGGCTGGCCTTAACGATAACGAAATTCAAATACAGACCAAGAATTTATCATTGATTGTTTAAAACATTATTTGAATTTAAATTTTTTGATTTGAATATGATATTTTCAATTTAAATCCAAAAGGCTTATTTGATCTAAAATTTGATATTTGAATTCTAAATTAGTATTTCAATTCAGAAAAATATTAATTGATTATAAAAATAGATATTTTAATTTTGAATATTTTTATATGAATATGGAATTTTCGCATTTAAATTTAAATAATCATTTGATTTGAACGTCAAATTTCAATTGCAAATTATTATTTTGAATTCTCAAAATTATTACTTCCAGTCTGAAAATTATTAATTAAGTCTAAAAATGGACATTTCAATTCTGAATATTGTTATTTCAATTTTAAAAACTTATTTGATCTAAAAATTGATATTTTAATTCTAAACTATTATTTTCAAATCTAAAAATTAGTATTTCAATTCAAAAACATTTATTGAGTCTAAAAATCGACATTTTGATTTTAAATATTTTTATTTGAACATGAGATTTGATATTTGAATTTTGGAGTTTTAAATTTAAATTTTAAGAAATGATTTGACTTCAAAGTTGAAATTTTAATTTCAAATTATTATTTTTCATTCCCCAAATTAATATTTCAATTCAGAAAATTATTAATTGAGTCTTAAAATGGACATTTTAATTTAGAATATTATTATTTGAATCTGAAAATTGACATTTCAATTCTAAAATCTTTTATTTAACTTCAAAAAAACTATTTGATCTAAAAATTGCGATTTGAAATCTGAATTACTATTTTAAAATCTTAAATTTATTTTTTAATTCAAAGAATTACTTATTGAGTTTTAAAGGTTTTTTCTACTAGTGTTATCCATAATAAATGATTTTTATAAATAATTATAAATGATTATGTTTATTAAATCTAAGTTACACTAAATTATTATTATAACATAGATTTGTATATTTTCTAATTTATATTCTTATATTAGAATAAATAAATAAATGTAATTAATGTGCCATTACTTTAAAAGCATTGAAATTTCTTGAGATAAGAATTAAGTAGTATGTGCATAATTAGTTTCTAATTGAACATAATTATTCACACTCTATAATTTATAACTTCAAACCCGAATTAAAAATTTGGAAAAAATATAGTGTAGTTAAAATAATTATTTTACTAATTTTCATTTTATGAAATTTATTGGTATTATTATTATTATTAGTAAAAAATGTGATGTATCATCTATGGTAAATATTTTATAATAATTATGAAAATTAATGTTATGTTTAACAAATTATTGTGTTTATAGATAATAATTACCAAGAGAAAAAAATTATTTGACCTATAATGTTTTTACAATAATAAATGTAATTATACAATAAGTAATGTTAGTAGTTGAATAAATGTTTTTTAAAAATTGTGTAAGAATTTACCTTCTAATAACAATTGTTTATTCATTATTTATAATTTTAACCTAAATATTTAAAATAATTAATAGTCATTAAATTAATTTTACATTAAATATATTCTATATAATTTGATCAGATTTTTAAAAGTAATAAAATATGTTTTAGTTATGTAATTATTTACGATTTATGTATTAATAACTTGTGAGTAATTAAATAGCTAGTTTGAGAAATATTTAAAAAATATTGTTATTTAAATAATTGAAAATGAAGATTGAATATTTGTAATGTATAATTTATAATTTAAATATATTTAAATTTAATCATTATTAATTAAATGATTATCTAATTATTTAATACTTGAATTGTTTAGAAATTTAAAAACTAAGAAAGTAAGGCATGAAAAAAAAATTGGAATTACAACTTAGTTTGTGAAAAAGTTGCAACTTCAAAACTTATCCCAAATTGTTTGTTCTTCATTCCTATTTTGAATATTATATAACAAAGGGGTGTGGTCATCCAATTCCACATTCAGAAATTTATGCACATGGGATGAGTTAATCAGAAGGTTCAACCCAAAACAAAAAAACAAATTATGCACACATATAAAGTACTTACCTTTGCAACCTACTTATCTACTTAGTTAGGTAGGTACTTAATTTGACCTACCCATCTAGGTCGACCTATGTACCTACCTATATGAATAGGTATTGAACCTAAAAAGGTAGAAACTACCTACCTATTTTGTAATTTAGTAAGTAGGTTGGTATGTACCTTAAGTTTGTGGGCACCTATTTATGTACCTACCTAGGTAGCTACCACCCTAATATTAATATTTTTATTAAAATTTTAATGACACGTGGCATATTTATATTAGGCCACATGTCATAATATAAAATAATCCAAGTATTTGAATTGAACGTCTTAAATTATTTCTAATAATAATAATAATAATTTAAATAATCAAATATTAAAACACCTGGCAATACATCATTTGCCTTCAATTGTGACCAAAATAGTTGCATCTTAGTCGCATGTGACAATACGTATACAATGGAATCAAAGGATGAAATGTATTTGTTGACTTTTTTTTTCATACAATAACCTTTGTCTTTTACAACTAATTTATCACATGTGACGTATCTTAGGCGACTAAAAGGATTTTAGTTGCAAAATGTTTCTTGCGACTAAAATTTAGTTGTAAAGACTAGTCGAAAATACATGTTTTTCTTCTAATGCAATAATGTGATGTCATTATCAAACCTAAACATCTTCAACTTTAAGCATTATCAATAATTCTTAATGACACAACTTTTCTTTGTCAAATTCATGAAAATATGAAAAAAACGCTTTTGCTATTGGCATCCAAAGTCAATTAAGGAGCCATCATCAAGTCCAAGATTTTTGTAATGATCATGTTAAGTTCAAGTTTTAAAATGGTGTACATTATCGTGATGGTCATTTGTATGTTCCTAATGGCCATGTGCGACTTCAAGTTTTCAAAACTAAACACAATGTTTTGATTACATGCCATTTTAAATTCAACAAAACCATGGAGTTAATGTTTCAAAATTATTGGTGGCCACAAGTTTGGAAATATGTGAAAGAATTTGTGTTTGAATAAAGAATTTTTATCATCATTTCATGGTCTCCTTTAACCATTACTAATCCTTAGATCCCCATGGTATTTAATTTCCATGGACTTCATTACAAACTTTCCACCTTTTAGTTCTTATGATGCCATCTTAGTGGTGATGGAATGTTTGACGAAAATGGCTCATTTCATTATGTGTATTAAAACAATAACTCTTAGTTCACTCCTAGTTAAGTTCGAATTAACTTTTAATTAAGTTTTAGTTAACTCATAGTTGCCTGTTAGTTAGGAAGGTTATCAAAAAGCTTCTTGTTTAATGCACACATAGAAACCTCCTTGGAAGCTTCCTTATAATTCATCCATAATGTTTATCCATAATTCCTAGTTAAGTCTTAATTAACTTTCAATTAATTCCTAGTTAAATATTAATTAACTTTTAGTTAAGTCAATTCATAATAAAGATTTGTTTCCACATTTGTTTTGCACATCTTGTGTTCCTATTTTTAATTCTTGTGTTCTTATTTTTTAATCACATATTCTTGTTTTGTTCATTGTTTGAGAATTAGACTCAAATATTTTTATTTAACCTTTGTTCTTATGTTTTTTCATGTCATTGATAATGTATAGTTATATCTTTTAGCATTTCATACTAAAATGAAAGGCATTGTACCTTAACATTAACGCTTATGGTTGCTAGAAAACAATGTTTTTTTTATGTTTTCTTTCCTAAGTTTCCAAGAATTTTGTTTGTACCGCCATCCGACAAAAAGGGCTTAAATGACCCAACACCCATTAATGCACCATCCAAAAAATCTCGTTTTGGGATTTCATGGATGGGATGAAATTGTTCCCCAGGGGTCAATTTACTTTGCTATATATATATTTCTTATACTCCTTTTTTTCCCAACCTCAAATTTTCTTTTATGGGAACAAATTTTTTTATCATTTTTTTGGCCCATCCCTAACCCCAAGTGTTTCTTGGGGAAGCTCCTACCTACCCCAACCCACCTACCTCCCTCATCCTACTAACCCCCTCCCCACCCACCTACTTTTGCACTCGCTTCAATCATTACAACTTTCAACCTAAAGAGAGCTTGAGTAGTTCAAAGCTTTAAGAGCATGAAATCTAAAAGACCTTCAAGGGGTTTGGAGCTTCAAGAGTGCCCCAACAAGAGGAGCTTCAATGTGGTGGTAACAGGAATGTGAAAACAAGAGGATTGTAAAAGCAGTGGCAAAAGTGGGAGCTTGAAGGTAAGTTCCCCTCCCTTCCTCCTTTCTTATTTTATGTTTTGTTGCGAAAGATGACAATGATGACATTGTCATATTCTTTGTAGCAAAAGAAAAAGAAAGAAGCAAAAAATGACAACAATAAAGATAAAATGATGACAAATAGCTATGATGTTCCACATCATAATGTTGTGATTTTGTAGGAGAAAAAAAAATAATGACGAATGTTGCTTATCATCATTTTGCTAAGGTCTTACAAACAAAAAATGTAAGAGCAAATGATGTTTGACGAATAATGTTGTTGGTCATTGTCATTCTATTTTAGGTTTGTAAGAATGAAAGAACGATTATGAATAGAAGCTTGTCGTGGTTATGATGTGGTCTTGCAAACATTAAACAACGATGATGAGTGAGCCATACCAAAACTTATAAAGAAAGTAATACCCTTTTCGGGGTAATCTTTAAACACCATGGACTCAATTATTTTGGTTCAAGTTATTAAAGGGGTATTGCTCATGCCCATAACTATTCAATTCACATGCATTACCCCTTTTCGAGTATCCCATAAAACTTTTGGGCTCCATAACATATCTCTTAGAATTTGGATGGTTGTTGCATAGCCTTAGCAAAACCTAAAAGGAAAACAATACCCACATCATTTTGTGATAATATTGTAAACCATGAAACAAAAGAATTTTTTAAAGAATTTTTTAAAGATACTTAGTCCATGTTCATTATATCATGCCAAACATATTGATTCAAGTAAATGAGGGTGTTGCAAAGTTTTTCACATTGATGGTAGAATGGCACTTGAACAAAATTATGGAATTTAAATGTAATACCTACATCATCTTGGGATATTTGCATTCACGATGAAACTTGGAGGGCTATTACATAGCCCTACCAAAACCCAAAAATAATACAATATTTGCACCATATTGTGACAATATCCTAAACCATGATACAAATGAACATATTGTCAAGTTGGTCACATTTATGGGAAAAGGTAATGAAACTATCACTAAAATGAGGGTATTGTAATTACATTTCAAAACTTTGTTAAAGTAAACCTTATACCATCAATGTGGCAAATATTGTAATATTTTCATTTACATATACCAACTATTTTGCATTGGTCCATTAAAAGATTATAACCATTTAGGAATTTGAAAATGTCTTTCAACTATATTAAATAATGTTTATTTAAAATTTCTAACATAAAATAATCATTAAGATATTACATGTATAAGAATGCAATAATAATAATAAATCCACACATTAATTAATTAAGTATATCATTATTTGATATATTGTAAAATAAATTTTACATAAAGGTTAAAAATACATTAAGTAAATGTACATTATATTAAGTAGTTATATTTCAAATTTCAATTAAAACCTTGGTTCTTAAACCTCGATTGAAGGAAATCAAGGTTCTTAATGAAAGATTGTTTTTATGTTCCCAAAAAAAAAAACAAAAAGGATTTTGTTGATGTTAGGATTGATGAGAAATGCCTATGGCTTACTTGGCAATATTGATTGAAGATATAATGCTTTGTTGTGTTTCAAGAAATTCTAGCCACATTTTGGAGGTAGCATAGCTCAACTTTACATGAGGCCTTAATTCTGCAAAGAAGAGACAACATATGTAATTGGCAAGTGAATTTATGCAACATTGGATTTTATGATCATTTAGAAACATTTACAATGGACCATTGCTTAAAGAAGGGGGAACATTTGGTGTTTACTTTTGTTAAAATGATTGCTTTGGTGTTCATTCTTTGATGAATTTAGTTTTAAAAAGGCAATCCCTATAGGTTTATCAAGTTAGAGACTAAGGGAAAAAAATTCACTAAATTTAATTAGGGCAGGATGATAACATCATTGAATCAGAGGTATCTGAGAAGCAAAAGCCACTTGGAATTGGGATGCATGAAAATGGAGCTTGGGCACATTCACCCAATGTCCAAAATGATCCTAGTACTAGTCTTTGATCATCATAGACAAGTTTAGTAACATGAGGCAACATGCAAATCATATGCATGAACAACATGATTTCTATTAACCATTTGACCAACAATTTGATGCCCATGTATTTTTTTAAGGAATTTATTCCAAAAAAATTTCAAAACATCAATTTGATGATATGTGATGTGAGCATTTTAAGCTATTTCCATTCACAACATAATCATTGTTGTGTTCAATGAGAGTTGGAGGATTCAACATCATCAGGCCTGATGTAATAATAACTTAATGCCAATAACTATAATGTTGTTTAACTCTTTGGTGGATTCAATCTACACAAGGAATTGCATGGTCGAATCATGTTCAGCTTCTCAAGGTGTTGAGAGCATTGCACAACAACTTGGCCCTCACAAAGTTTTGAATCCACACAAACTTTAACATGGCTTCCAAGAGCTTATGAACATTTCAATACCTATTTACTTTTTAGTCCAAATCATGTCCGAAATTAGATTTGAAGGTTTCTCTTAAGCTTCCAAGAGTAAACCTTCTTATGTGAAGAAACATTAGTTTTAACATCAACTCCTTGTAATTAGTTATCATCTTTGGAACACTATGGAAGTTAGTTATGTTGTTGTTGTTTTTCTTATTGTTGCAATGATAATGGTGTTGTGGGACATGGAGAGCGTACCTCCTCCACCCTATGATTTATTAAAGCATTCCCATGGTCTTTTAAATCATAATTTAATTTTCCATTGCTAAAAAAATTTGGGCTTGTTTAGTGCGTAACCACTTATCCAAGTGTTTGCATATGGGTGCCTGGAAGCATTATCTAAAAAAGTTTATATTGTTTTCACTAAATCAAACATTTACTTACAATATTGTTGTTGCATTTCATCATCATCTGGTTAAAAAAAACTCCACCTCAAATATATTGTTAGTTTGATGGGTAAAGAATCTCTAATAGATTGGAGATTATGCAATTTCCTTATTCTAGTAGCCAATTTTGCTTGATAAGACCTACAACTTGTGTGTTACACCCATTGATCTAACTTGTCATTAAACTTATTCTCAAATTCTCTACAAATGGATACCCATATTTTCTTTGTTTAGTTCTTCTTCTCAAGTTCTTTGCAAATGGGTACCCATGTTTTCTTTTTCAAGATTTTTGTGAAATTATAAGCTACAAATCCAACTTTGGATATTGGGTCATTATTGAAGCCATGGATTCAAACACAAACACAAATGCAATATACATAGAATTAGTATTCAAATACATGCATTAATAAAATATACAATCTTAATAACTTATCTTTGGGAAAATTTTAATTCTCTTTGAAAATAAAGAAACATCATGAACAAATTACACCATACATAACAATGGGTTTATATATATTAAAATAAAAATAAAAATAAATTGTAATAAATAATATCTTATTTTAAATCATTATTAAAATATTATATGTATTAAAATGAATAAAATTATAATTTTATAATAATATTATATATATAAGGTTAGGTTGCATAACAAGTAGCCTACTAGCCCACTCCTTATGCTAGGCTAAGTTGTTTAGTTTGGTCAGTGTTGACATTTTAATCAATTATACAACTTTGGTTATGAACTTTTATTGCACTTGGTAATTTGTCTTATGTCTGTGCCTACATCCACACCTTTAAAAAATGCTCATCTTAACAAATATCCAATGTGCTTTTCCAAATTTGTCTAAAACAAGAAATAAAAACACTATTTGTAATTAATAGATGGCCATCCAATCTTCATGCCCACAAAGAATTGATTAACAATCACAAAAATCACAAAGAGAATATTTTTGAGAACTAAAGCCCTTTGAGCTTTCAAAGAAAGCACATTTGATTTTTAAAAACTTATGTTATAAGGAAGGATTTAATTTTCTTCACCATACCGCCACTTGCATTGTCTAGTAATACCCACTATAATGTTTATTGCACCATGTGTTTTATTTGTTTGCTAGTTAGAAGAAGCATGATAATTGTGTGTTTGTTATGTAGTTAATGTGGGACATTACCTAATGTGGAGGAGCTGTAAGTTACATCTAGTACAAATTATAAGTCTTTATTGTTAGTACTTTGTTACAAAATTCCAAAAACTCGGATTAGAAGTAACAACTTACATAATTTATATATTAGTTTCATGGTACATTATTTTCACTTTTCACTTTGGAAATTTATAATTGTAACTAAAGAATTTGACTCACAATTCATTTGGACTACAACCCATTAGTTATGGCCATTGACGAGGTTATTACCTTTATTTTGTTGTTGTAAAATTTGCAAGGGATGCGGTGTGATAATGTCTTGATTTTGAATTAATTGATTAGGCAAATGATTTTGAAAGGTTTTAAGACTTGCCTATCGTTTCATTCTACATGTTTAATTTTTTAATTTTCATGAGGTCATAACATATCATAAGGTATTCGAGGAAAGCCACAATAAAAAGAGTCGAAGAAGATTATAGAATCTAACCCAAATTTGGGTTCTTAAAAACTCTCTAAATTGGTATTGCACATTCAATGTTGCACACACAAACCATAGCATTACAAATGCTTTCAATGGGTTGATGATTTCTACAAAAGTTCATGTAATGTAACAACCACCTTTGATGTAAAGGATGCATGAAAATGGAAACAAAACTATGATTAGGAAATTATTTTGGGTTTAACTTTTTGTAAGTTTATAATATTTTGGTTTATAATCATCATAAATGCAAGGAGTTAAATAATGAATCATGGGTAAAATCATGTTGCATCCATTACAAGATGACTATATACCATAACCCAACTAACAAGCTCAATTGTTATTTTTAGAACATTTTGAGCACAAGTTCTAAACAACCACAATTCGAAAAAATTTCAAGCTTCATATGAAGAATGCACCTTTGAAGAATACTCCACCTTCCTCCTTCATCAAATGTATAATTAAAATTTCTACCAAGTTAAAAATAATTATGCAAATATTACATCTCTAAAAATGCAAAAAAATTGTAATTTCACACATTAATAAACTAAGTATATCATCATTTAGTACATTGTAACTATAATTTACACATAATTAATTTACAAAGACTAAACTTAAATAATATTACTAACTTAAATTTCAAGCTTTAATTAAAATATTTCAATTTACATAGAAATAACATTCAATTACATGCATTAATAAATTATACAACATCAATAAATTATCTTTTGGAATTTTAAAATTCTCATTAAAAATAAAATTTACAAAAAAATTACACCATACATAACCATGGGTTTATATATAATTTAATTTAAATGAAATGAATTCTTATCTTATTTTAAATAAATATGAAGACATTATATGTATTAAAATTAATAAATATATATATAATTCCATAATATCATTAATTATACATAATGTATTATTCAATATGTTATAAATAAAAATATATTTATACCAATATATAGGCCAATATTATACACCATAAAAAATAAAAATTTAGATAAGGATTTGTGTTTTATTTTTATAAAATATAAAATATTACTGACCTATTATATGATTATTTAAGCTATAAAATATTTATTATATGTCAAAAAAATCTAAATAAATTTTCAATCATACATAGGATTAATATATGGGAAAGACCATTTTTATTATTATGTGAACCATTGAAAAAACAGAAATGATGTGCTTTAATTTAATTTTTTAAACATGCATTAAAATTTTATTAAACATATTTTTTATGTTTTGATTTTTTGACAAATGCTGAATTCTAACATTAAATAGTAATTTTTAGATTAAACCCTAAACCCTTTTACCATCAATGTGACCAATTTTGCATTATGTTCATTTTTATATATGTTAAATCATATTGTGAAGTGAATAAGTCTTTTTGAAAACATGAATTTCATGATATATTGGTGGGGAATCAAATATTTAAAAAATATTCTTATGTTTCATGGTGAATGCAAATATCCCATGATGATGTAGGTATTGCATTTAAATTCCATAAGTTTGTTCAAGTGACCTTTTACCATCAATGTGAAGAACTTTGCAATACCTTCATTTACTTAAATAAGTATGTAGGGCATGATATATTGAGCATGGAATAAGTATTTAAAAAAATATCCTTTTGTTTCATGGTTTGAGATATTATTGTACTATGATGCAAGTACTACTTTCCTTTTAGGTTTTGGTATGGCTATGCAATATCCTTGTAAGTTTCAAAAGATATGTTATAGAACCCAAAGGATTTATAGGATACCCTAAAAGGGGTAATGCATGTGAATTAAATATTCTTATGCATGAGCAACACCCTTCTCATAGTTTAGACCAAAATAATTTAACTCATGTTGGTAGGGCTATGCATTACCTCTCCAAGTTTGAAAAGATATTTTATGGAGCCCAATGTATTTTTAGGATAACCTATGAAAGGTATTGCAATTGTATTGTGTAGTTTTGAGCATGATCAATACCCCTCCAATAATGTAGACCCATGGTGTTTAATTATTGAATACTTTAATGTAGGTATTGGTTTCATTGTAGGTTTTGGTATGATTATGTAAAACTTTTACAAGTTTTAAAAGATATGTATTTATAAGATACCCTACAAAAGGTAATGCATGTGCATTGAGTATTCCTTGCCATAAGTAATACCCATTTGAGAGTTTAGACCAAAGTAATTTAGCCCATGGTGTTTCTAATGTAATAGGTTTTGGTAAGGCTATGCAATATTCCTCCAAGTTTTAAAAGATATGTTATGGAGCCCAATGTATTATTGGGATACCTTGCAAAGAGTATTGCAAGTGTATTGAATAGTTTTGGGCATGAGCAAAACCCTTCCAAAAACATAGACCCTTGGTGTTTAATTACAAAATATTTTAACAAAGGTATTAGTTTCCTTGTAGGTTTTGGTAAGGCTACACAATACCGTTCCATGTGTCAAAAGACATGATACAAAGCCCAAACTATCTTAGGGATACCTAGAATGGGGTATTGCACATTCATTGAATATTTTCTTTTATGAACTTAAATACAACATGCATTAAATACGTCTAAATTGAACATGAGTTTTTTGCCATTTTGATTATCCACATGATTTGCAATACCCCCATGGAAAACATTGTCTGAATAGAACTTGCAATACCCTTATATAGGGGGTGTCAAATACTTTAATCATCCCCTTATTTATTTATTTGAGTGAACAAAACCAAGCTCCATGCAATTATCTTCATTTTATTCTTTGCTCATCATTGTCGACTGTTGGGGGTCTATTGGAGTGGCAACCATGAAGGTAGGTGTAGCCATGTGGGTGGGGTTTGGTAGGTACTTACTTAAAATGTTGGTAGGTAGGACAATGGAAGGGAAGATAGGTGGGTGGGGATGAGAATAGCACATTTTAAATTTATAGGTGAGTAGGTAGATGGGGAAGAGTCTACTCTTAATTTAAATATATAGATGAGTAGGTCGGTAGGGGGTAGTAGGTGGGTGGGTGGGAAAAGTTTCAAAAGAAAAAAAAGAAAAAAATCGGGTGGGGGGGGGAGAGAAAATAAAGTTCTCAAATAAAACGGCGATCAGGGGAAAAAAAAACTGGGAATGGGGCGGGGAGAAAATAAAGTTGCAAAAAAAAAAACTGAGATCAGGGCTGAGAAAGGGCAAAGAAAAAAAGTCAACCTGGGATGGCACAGGGATAAAGAAGAGCATCCTACTAGTACACCATCCGTCCCCGATAGTGCACTGGTGGGTGCTGGTTTACTGTGGGCGCCAGAGAGAAGTTGTCCATTTGTGATTCAAGCTCTAGAGGATGGAATTCATTTGCCCTACCCAGGCTAGTAGTTTAGGCAAAGTGAAGCTAATAAGACTGACAAGCAGGTTGGTTGCTATATTATCAGGTGATATCATCTACATAGGCTAGTGCCATAGGGGCGCGGCAGCCCATGGAATTAGGACGTTGCCATCAATGGAGGGCCCTCTATGAAGTGCTGGACAATTACCCAAACCAAGTGAAAGTGGCGCACATTTTGTGTACAGTAGGTAGAGGTCAAGACTTCCATGCCCATTGTTATGAAGGTGACCTGACAAAAGTGCAGTACTTCGTAAATGACCTTCATAAAAGGACCTTACTGGAGGGCACTGTACTATGGTCACCGGCGTAATCACTCTTTCACATTACTTTAACATTACATTTCATAAAAACTGTAGTACAGTAGCCATTTTAATTCTCGGGGTGGAGGGTACTTGAATGAACTCCAAAGTACAGTGGAGGTACGTAGGTTGTTTGTGAATTATGGGTAAGAGAGTACGTTGTTTGCGCACAATCGGTAAGACAATCCAAACCCTCTTCCTCAGTCTCGGGTGAACCAGCTCCCCGTTGGTACCATGGTAAATAATCTACTTAAATTATTCCTATATATTACATATATCCCATGCTTAGACGCAGTGTGTTTTTTTTCCAACTTCGTGATGTTGCTCAATTAGTGATAGTCCATCCATAATTTTGCCAAATTTAGCAATATTAAAAATATGAAAGTATAAAATCTTAAGCATCCTTTCATGTTGTAAGTAGCTGTGAAATTTTTTGGCGAATTGTCGTCAATGGAATAAAGAACTGGTGACAGAATATTCATTTTAAAAATATTTTTTGCAAAATGGTGAAAATTTGTCAAGAAAAAACTACTGAAATCGTGGTCTCTGAGTTCAAATCAAACGTATTTTTGTCTTAACCCTGAAAGTTGAGGATAGAGAGAATTTACACTGAAAGGAGCCCGTATTGGGCCTGTCTGACATTTAGGTGTTAATATGACCTCTAGTAGGAACCAGCACCTACGTGGGTACCTTTTCCTTTTCAAGCAAGGCCTCTTAGGGACCCTATTAATTAAGCCCACAAAATGTTAGATTTTGGACCCAGAGATCTTGATTTAGTATATGCATGGGACATTTCTAATATTTAGAAACAGTTTAAAGGAATTTTCAGATTTTTATCATGGTTGTAGCGTGGGGCTGGTTCACCTAAGGCCTGCCTTAAGAAGGGTGACCAAGAATTGATTGTCAATAATCGGTAAGAGGGGGAAATCCAAACACTATGGGACCAAATAAGTTGAGCAGGGCATTTATGGAGACTCTAGTACTTAACTGACCTCCAGGCAGGAGTGTTAAGTGCTTTCATTATTAAGGTGTTGCCAGTAGTGGGTGGGAAACTGCCACCTTGGTAACAAGTGTGCAGCATCACCGGTTATGCAAAGGACAAATTATGGGCCCCAAATTATCAAAAAAATCGGTAACAGAGAAAATATAGAGAACAGGCCAAGGGACTGCCTTCACCGGGACACCAAGAATTGATTGTGAATCGCGATGACAGTAAAAGAAATCAAATTTCATGGAACTGTCTCTGACACAAAAACTAGTCATTTCAACCCTCCATACACGTAATTATGAATTATGATTGTAATTTTACACATTTCAACAAATTTGTTTAGTATTTTGATCTATTGTCCATTAATTAAATAACTATTATCCGTTGGAGGAAGATCAATATGTTACCTTTCCTCATTGTGAGGTCTAAACAAGTAAAAGGCTTGTTAACAAACAGAGTTTTCAAAGTCTGGAGCTGTACATGTAACTCCCCAATTTTTTGAAAGAGGACCTGCACTGATCTTTCAAGCTTTGCAACTTTTATTCCATTTATTCTGTTTGATTACAGTCATGAACGTCACTTAGATGTCACAAACAGTGGTTTCAAAATTCTAGCAAAATTTACAATTTTCAGTAAAATTAATTGAATGTACATTAAAATTATAAAAATCCAAATCCTTTTGTTGCAAGATGATGAAATTTTGTTTCTAAAAAATTGCTGACCACAGGTAGGGTTTTTTATTTCAATTGTGTGTTTGTGCGGTAAGTGGACTAGGCATCATCCAGAAGAGGACTTAGCCAAATTTGGATACAGGTAGGAGAGAAAAGTAGAAAAAATTCACTAATATTGTCCACATGCAAGCACCAATATTAATTGATATTGGTCTAATATCAATTACTTTTTTTCCTTTAAATATCGCAACTTTGGAGGAGTTTTTCAAAGGACATGTTGCAGACCCATTTTCTTTTGTCGCAGCCCCCTATAATATATAGGCCATTATTGAGCGAGGTTGGAGATGCTTGAATGAACTACAAAGAACAGGAGTGATGGGTAGGTTCTTGGTGAATAATCGGTAAGAGAGTCCAAACTCTGAACCCAGACTACTTTTTTCCACATTTAAAGACCCAATAGAGCCTTGTACTATGTGGCCAAAAAAGTTGAGCAGGATGTGTATGGAGACTGTAGGAAGTAACCTCCAGGCCCTGCTCCAAGCATGGGAACCATGTGTTTTCATTATTATGGTTTTCGCCAGTTGTGGGCTGGAAACTCCCACCTTTTTTCTAACAACTGTATGGATAATAACACTTGCTAATTCAAAGGACACATGACCAGGCCTTGGGTAATATATATATATATCAATTGAGTAGAGTACACAACTTAAGGTATTGGAATTTCATTTAATAATTGAATAATAATAAGTTGAATATTTTTAAATAAGTTAGTTGTATGAAGTATATATTTACTCAATTTATTTACTCATGGGTACGTTCGACTAAAATATTTATATGACCAACAATAGTCTAAAGCAATGAAAGGCTTGTTCAAAAATATAATTGTGAAGGCAAAGAACTATAAATGTAAACCCCCAATTTTTTGGAATATGATTTACACCAATAATTTCAATTACCTAGTTTATTTGATTCTAAGGCAACTTAGATATCACAATTACTATCCAATAAGAGCATTTCCACCATAGACCTTATCCAAGCCTTCAACAACCTAACAAAGTCAAGCCAAAAAATGTTGTTCAACTCCGCATCATAACCTTGATTTTACAAAATATTAACTAGCCTTATTATTTAAGATTTTTATTCAGCAACAAGGTGACACAACTTCAAAATGTGACATTTACAACTACAAAACTAGTTGTAAATGTCATAGTCATACCCACCATTGCAATTGCATCTATGACCACAAAATAATATTTACATATAATATATATTTGTGTATCTATTTAAATGATTACTATTTATATAATAATATATATGATTTATCATTTTATTATTTTTCAATTATTTATATACCATATATGTACAGTTTGAACACAAATCATACAAAATTTATATATGACCATATAAAACATATTCATATTATACAATTTTATACATTCATTGTACATACCATTACTCAACATACGTCAACATTTACTATACTCACGGCCAACATGGTGGGAACAAGTTCATGTGACACAATGTTGTCACATAACAACTTTATCATGTTCCAATGTTTGAATATTAAAAAACACAAATTTTAGAATTTAATTTCTTTTTCAATACCTATTCAAATGAAAATATGAATATGAATTATTAAACTTTGAAGCATAATCTACATATGTGGACCAACTAAAAATTCAAACAAAAACAATTGTACATAGAAAATCACTTTTAAAATTTTGAATTTTTAACATATCCGTTATGTTTCAATACATGATAAACTTTAATAAATATATGTATAGTTATAATATAAAACATTGCATTTTTTTAAATTCTGAAATATATATATACACACAATATTTATATTTATTTTCAGTATGTGTTGTTTGCATTTTGTTTTCAAGTGTCAACTTTTAAACTCAAGCTCATGTTGTTTTTGTTCTAGGAGGCTTGTTTCTAAGTTCCAAATCTTGAACTCAAACTTTTAGAGCTCCTTGTTTGGTGTTGTTTGCATTTTGTTTTCAAGTGTCAACTTTTAAACTCAAGCTCATGTTGTTTTTTTTCTAGGAGGCTAGGTTATACTAGATTGTAATTTGTGTTGTAAACAACAAAAATTGGAAATTTGGTATGCATAACCTTTGTGCATGTCTATAATGTTCAAAAATAAAAAACTAGCCTATTCATAACTATAAAAGGAAGAGAAAATAATTAAATGTGTAATTGGCTATTGCAGTAAAAAAATTAATTTTGGGGATACAAATCCTTCTTTGTAAAAAAAAAGAAAATCCTTTAATTATTCCATTTTTGACTTTTAAACTCATGTTTTTCAATTCTTGATTTCAAAAGGAATCCTTTGGTCTTGGTTTTTGTTTTTTGTTTTTGATGGAACTCTAGTCTATCTAGTTTGAGATCAAGTTTTTGGATATCTAAAACATTTCATTCCAATCATTTTCATAACGGATATCTAGAAAAGAATATTCATGAATTAATTTTATTAATTTTATTATAATCCAACCAATTAATATAACATTATAATTGCAAATTGTTTTCATTATTTCAAATTTTTATAATTTTATATTTACTGAAATATGTTTAAATTATATACATAATAAAAAAATTGTAATAAAATTATAACTTAGAAATTTGTAAATTATATTTAATCATTTTTTTCTGAAATATCATTTTATATAAAAATTTAATATGTTGTAAATTTATGAACCCTACACCCATGGATAAATTTGGTTTAAATAACATGAAATTGTTTGAATTATGTTATTTTTGTTCAACTAAGTTTTTTGGTTATTAAAATAAGACATTTGGCTAGACTAAAGCTAAAGTTAATTAATTTTGTTTAATTTTGGTTAAAGTAATATAATTGAGGTTAAGGTGGATTATTTTGGTGAAATTATGATAAATGTTTTTATATTTTGATAAACTTAGCTAAAACTTGTTAAGCTTGGTGAAATGAAGATAAAGTTTTTAAAACTAAATTATTTGGGCTAAATTTGGCTAAACCTAGAAAAAATTAAATTAAATTTGGTTATGTATTTGGTTAAATTTTAATAAATTAGGCTAACTTTGGATAAACTAAAACATTTAGGTTAAACTTCAATATTGAAGCTAAATTTGGTTAAAATTGGAGAAATCAAGTTACATGAAGGCATTTAGGCTAAACATGGTTAATTAAACTTGGTCAAGTTTGATTTTTTTGGGAAAATACAACGTTTTAATGTATTTTGCTAAAATTAAGGCCAACTAAATTAAATTGAGTTAATTAATCTTAGTTTGGCTAAACTTGCCAAAATCTAAATGTTGTTGAAGTTGGTTACATTTGGTTAAACTAAATTAAATTAGCTGACATATGTTAAAATATGTTACATTAAGGTAAAATATATGATTAGTTAGAATAAATTAAATTATTTAAAATAAATTAGGCTACTTAAGGTGAATTAAATTTAAGTAAGATAAAATAAAATTGCATTAAATTAAACTAAATTAATCTAAATTAAACTAGGTTTGGATTAATCCATACTAAACTAGGTTAAAATATACTAAATTAATAATTTTTTTAATTTAATTAAATTAGGCTTCCAATACAAATTTGACCATGTTGATATGTATTTTAGATTTTTAAAACTTGTTCAAACAAGGTCAAGTAATTACTTCAATATTGTTACATTAGTTGTGTAGTCATGTATGTAGTCAGAATTATTTTTAGTTGTAATCATAGTCATATTTATAGTGATCAATTCACAATTATGACTATAGTCGTCAAAATGACTGCAATTCAAGTCAATGTACAATTACATGACTATTTTGGGTAGGAACCGCAACATGTCCTAATCATAGAAATCACATTTTGGCATAGTGTGATATTTACCATTATGACCTATACCCTTGTTGTTTCATAAAAAACAATGAGGATGAATTCATTGTTGTTGAAGGAGATTTGATTGTTGTGTGTTTTTTGTTAAAACAAGCCAAATTAATGTCAAGTTGTTTCCAACAATCTAACAAAGTTCTTACAATTGAATTTTTTTTTGCAATCTTGAAAGCTTTGTGAATTGTTTGCACAATCTCATAATTCAAGTGTAACCAAAAAGGAGGAGACCCAGAAAGCAACCGGACCCTTTTGTCGTAGCCCAATCCAGATTGAACAGCACTTCAGGCTGATCCGGATTCACACACACAATACACTCACATCTGCGATCCACATTCAGGACCCCAGTGCTCTATCTGCCTCACTCTGATTTAGA
>Ga0116230_10002241_pt1 | contig 18626 bp, 10 predicted proteins | sample S1TSphfallax_3_FD_88678 | JGI IMG/M metagenome (GOLD analysis project Ga0116230, IMG submission 88678) | Host-associated microbial communities from peat moss isolated from Minnesota, USA - S1T2_Fd - Sphagnum fallax MG | ecosystem: Host-associated > Plants > Peat moss > Unclassified | place...
GCCCCTCCCACCGCCATCGAAATGTGACGCCCCGCCCCGTCCGCAAACGGGATTGACACCCCCCCGCGGAGCGAGACCCTTATCCCTCCCACACCTTACGGCGGTCATAGCTCAGTTGGTTAGAGCACCAGATTGTGAATCTGGGGGTCGCGGGTTCGAGTCCCGTTGGCCGCCCCAAATTTAGTTTTCGAAGCCCAAGTCCCCGGCAGCGAAAGCCATGTCGGTACGGGCAGTTGATCTGGGACTCGAACCCGCAAGCGGGTTTGACGAGGCCCGCCCCTGCGGGCCGAGTAGGGCCGCCGCAGGCGGATCGCGCCAGCGACGATTGCGTCCAGCAATCGCCAATCCCGTTGGCCCGTCGAAGCCGATAAGATTCACCGCCGTCTTACGGCGCGTCCCAGTCAGCGCGCTGTGGCGTATGGCTTCGCGCTGAACGGAAAACGCCCCGAGGCCTGGACCGCCTTCCGCTGCGGCGTAAAGACCCACCAGTTCAACGCCTCGCCGGTCTTGGCCTCGTGAATCGTCGCCGCGAACACATCGTGCACGCAGGGGTCCTGGCGTTGCCCCGTGCGCTCGCACAACCGCACGTAGAGGGTGTCGGCGTCCTGGGCGGCCAATTGTTCGACCGTGGTGATGCCGAGCAACCGAAAGTCGCCCAGCGTCGCCTTGCCGACATTGCGCAGTTGCCCGAGACCGCTCATCGACCCGCAGCCTGCCCGGCGCCGCTCCGGTCGTCAACCGCCGGCTGGGCCTTGACCCCCGTTTCCGCGGGCCGCCCGCCATAATGATAGACCCAGTCCGGATTGATCGGAATATCCACCGGCCGCCCCGCGCGCAGCGCCCCCGCGTAACGTTCCCAATGGTAATCCAGCCACGCCTCTGCCGTGAACGACCGGGCGCTCGCCACCGCCGCCAGCACCAGCACTCCCACCGCGGCGATTCGGCTGCCCCGCCCAAAATTACGCGCATCGCCCGCGACGAGCAGAACCAGCCACAGCAGGAGGACCCGGATACAGTAGAAGTAACGGTCGCCGAACGTCGAATCGAGCATCGCCCGGGCATCCCCCGGATGAATTCGCCAGACCACCGCCAGAAAAAACGCCCCCATCGCTCCTCCCAGCCAGATCCGCCGGTTGCCCCGCCACCCTCCGCCCACCGTCGCTGCGGCCAGCAGCCCGAGCCCCACCACCCCGCCCACCATCTGGCCCACCGGATGGCTCGGCCAGAGGCCGCCCAATCCCAGGGTGTCCGCGATCAGCCGGTTGCCGATCAGCCGAAAATAATACCCCACCGACATAAAACTCGCCGCCACCTCCCCGCGGCTCGCCGTGGCCAGCGCCCCCACTTGCGCCAGACCGCCCAGGATCGCCCCAGCCAAAGGCACGCGATTCGCCGTATTCCGGCCCCAGATCAACCGTACCACCCACAGCGGCAGCAAGGCGGACGCAAACGGTGTCGTCCCAGCAATCAGCACCATCGCCCCGGCATAGCCCGCCAGCCCCGCCGGCCGCCGCGGCGGATCGGCCAACAGCGGCAGCAGCAAGCAGGGCGCGACGACCCACTGGATATTGGTCAGGCTCAAAAAGATCTCCTGGGAGAGATGCGGCGCGCAGAGCAACGCCAGCGGAAAGCCGAACCGCGCCACGCCCCGCTCCCCCGCTGACCAGCTTCCCACGAGCGCCGCGGCCGCCAGCCCGATCGCCCATGCCGCGTAATTATAAAATGCCGGCGCCGCCGCCGGATCGAAGCCGCCCGCCAAGAGCGCCACGCACCGGGGCAGCGTGTGAAAATATCCCGCATTGGGCCGCACCAGGCTGCGAACGCCCAATCGATCCGCTTGATCGAAAAAGACGACCGCATCCTCCGCCCACATCTGCGGATGGATCAGCGCATCCGGCCGCCGGGCAAATAAAAGCGCGCCGTAAACGAGCCACGCCGCGCCCAGGATCGCCACGCCTACCCGAGGTCGATCGGACGCGGACAGCGGATCTCCCGCCGAAACCGGGGTCAATGGAGAGGTCAAAGGCGTACGATTCACCAGCGCCCCGGAGTCAGGCAGACCCCGAGGCTTGAGCCGGGATCATTCAGATCGCGCCTCAAGATCAAGCCGAGGAACAGCGTGATCGGGGCTCGCCGCAATTCCAAAATTGCCCTCACTGCCAGCGAACGATTCCTTCCTCGCCGTGGCCCCGCCGATGACCCGCGACCCCGCCCCGCCCGCCGGGCCGCCCCTGGGAGCGCACCGGGGACCGGCCGCCGCACCGGAGCGCCGCTGGATCCGGCCGGACCTGGGGTGGGCCCTTCTCCTCGCCTGCGCCACCGCCCTCGCCTACGGGCCCGCCCTTCGCGGCGGCATCCTCTGGGACGACGACGCCCACCTCACCCAACCCGCCTTGCAGTCCCTCGACGGGCTCCGCCGGATCTGGAGTGAGTTCGGCGCGACCCAACAATATTATCCCATCCTGCACAGCGCGTTCTGGGCGGAGCATAAACTCTGGGGCGACGCCGTCCTGGGCTACCATCTGGCCAATCTGGTCGAGCATGCCCTCGCGGCCGGCCTGGTCGTCTGCCTCATGCGGCGCCTGACGCTCCCCGGAGCGTGGCTGGGCGGATTCCTCTTTGCGCTGCACCCCGTTGCCGTCGAGTCGGTTGCCTGGATCTCCGAGCAGAAGAACACCCTCTCCGCCGTCTTTTACCTCTCGAGCGCGCTCGTCTATCTCCGTTTCGACCGCGCGCGACGTCCGGCTCTCTACGTTCTGGCCCTCGCCTGCTTCGTCCTTGCCCTGCTGACCAAGACCGTCACCGCGACGTTACCCGCCGCCCTGTGGGTCGTAATCTGGTGGCGCCGAGGCCGGATCGAACCCCGCCGCGACGGGCTCCCTCTGCTGCCCTGGCTCGCCCTCGGCGCGGGTGCCGGCGCCTTCACCGCCTGGATGGAGCGCGCCTACATCGGCGCCCAGGGAGCGGACTTCGCGCTCTCGCCCGCCCAACGGATCCTCATCGCGGGCCGCGCGCTCTGGTTCTACGGGGGAAAACTTATTTGGCCGTCGAACCTGATCTTCATCTACCCCCGCTGGCACGTCGACCCCGCCGCCCTTGGCTCCTGGCTCTACCCGCTGGGCGCCATCGCCGTATTCGCCGCGCTGGCCTGGCTCGCCCGGCGCACGCGCGGACCGCTCGCCGGCGGACTTTATTTTGCCGGAACCCTCTTTCCGGCCCTCGGCTTTCTGAACGTCTACCCCTTTCTATTCTCCTTCGTCGCCGATCATTTCCAATATCTGGCGCGACTCGGCCTGCTCGTGCCGGTCGCGGCAGGACTGGCGGCGGGACTGACCCGGCTCGGCCGCCGAAGCGAACTCGAACGCACGGGGAGTGCGGGCAGCACCGAAGCCTGGTTGGGACCGGCCCTCGGCGCCGTCCTCGTAGTCCCCTTGGGCGCGATCACTTGGAGCAACTGCCACAACTACCGCGACGCCGACAACCTGAATCGCTCCGTCCTCGCCCGCAATCCGGACTGCTGGCTCGCCCATTACAATCTCGGCACGTCCTTGGAGGCGCGCCCCGGCGGCCTCCCGGCCGCGCTGGTGGAATATCGGGAGACGGTGCGGCTAGCCCCCAGCTTCGCCGACGGCCACAACAACCTCGCCGGCGCGCTTTACCGCGTGAATGGGGACTGGGCCGGTGCCTTCGCCGAGTACCGCGAGGCGCTGCGCCTCCGGCCCGCGGACGCCGAAGCCCACAGCAATCTCGGCGCTCTGCTCGCCCTCGTGCCGGAACGTCGCGCGGAAGCGATCGCCGAATACCGCGAGGCCCTGCGCATCGATCCCGATCTGGCCCCCGCCCATTTCAACCTCGGCAATGCGCTGGCGGCGTCCCCTGATACGCGCCCCGAGGCGATTGTGGAATACCGCGCGGCCTTGCGCGCGCGGCCGGATTATTTCGGCGCGGCGAACAATCTCGGCATCGCGCTCGCCAGCTTTCCCGACCGACTGCCGGAGGCGATCGAGGCATTTCGGCGGGCCGTGCGGATTGCCCCGGACAACGCGCGGGCGCATCAGAACCTCGGCATTGTCCTACAAAGGCTACCCGGCCGCCAGGAGGAAGCCCGCGCCGAACTGACCACCGCGCTGCGCCTCGATCCGGACCTACCTGCCGCCCGAGCCCATCTCGCGCAACTCGACGCCGGCGCCTAATCCGAATACGTCACGAAGCTCGGTCGAATTTAGCCCCCATCGCCGGGCAAAACGGGTCTCCTGCTTCCTCGATGGCCTGACGGATTCAGGCCACCTGCTCAGTCAAGCTGGGCCTGACTCGCGGCCGGCGACGGTCTTCGCCGGCGCCTCCGCCACCTGCCAGGCGAACAGACCGGGCACGAAGATCAACAGATCGCGCAGACGGCGAGCACCCGCGAGGGCGAGGCACGTCGCCGGGTCGAGCCCGAGCGCCCCACCGATCACGATAAAGCCGCCCTCCTGCACGCCGAGCGCGCCCGGGACGAAAAACGCCGCGCTGCTCACCGCCTGGATCAGCGATTCGATCACGAAGGCGCGGGCCAGACTGACGTGGGCGCCCAGGAAGTGCAGCGCCAGCCAAATCTCGAACGCCGTGGCCAGAGTCTGCAGCGTCTGCCAGACGAAGATATACCGCCATACCACCCCGCGGCGGCGCCAGATCGCCTTGATCTGTTCGTCGATGCCGGCCGATTCGCCAACCAGCGCGCTCAGCTTGCCGCTCGTCATCCGGTTGAACAGCCGGGACAGCCGCTCGAAGGGCCGCGCGTGCTGGAAGAGCGCAAACAGGATGAGGACCGGCGCCAGCGCCAGAACGCCCCAGCCCAATTCGCGCGCCAGGCGCATCGCATTGGCCGCGGTCAGCGCGAGGAGAAACGCGATGCCAATCAGCGTAAAGAGCAACTGACTCAGCAACGTCAGTTGCGTGTCGACGACCAGGCTGGCGATCGCCGTCGAAGCCGGCAGGCCCCGACGCCGCAACATCCTGAATGCTACGACCTCCCCCCCGATCCGCGCCACCGGCAAGAGGCTGTTCACCGATTCGCGAATCCACACGAGCTGCCACATCCGCGGCAGGCTCGGGCGGTCCTCCGCGCGGAAGAGCGTCTGCCAGTCCTTGGCGTTGGCCAGCATCGGCAGCACATGCGCCAAACCAGCCAGCACCAGACCCGCCCCGCCGGCGCGCAGCAACGCAAACACCGCCTCGGGGTGGTCGCGCCAGACCAGCCAGACGGAAACGAGCAAACCGAGCAGCGCAGCGATCCGTCCGAGCGATTTCATAGACGCGTCCGCACCCGCGGCGCAGCGGACCGGCGGACGTCACTCATCGGTAATCGAGGTCATGCAGCCGCTGCCATCCACCTTGAACCGGTGCCCGCGCCAGATCACCCGTTTCGAAGCGAAGCTGGCGACGAACACTCCGAAACCAAGCAGATCCGAGAGTGGGAGCAGCCAATAATCGCGCCGGGTTCCCCCCGCGCAGCGATCGACCTCGACCTTCAGGGCCACGCGCGCCGCCCACGCCACGGCCGCGAGTGCCCACGCCCAGCGGGCGCCCCCCGAGAACAACATCGCCAGCAGCGCAAAGGCCAGCGGGTGACTGAAGACAAAGCCGAAATGACCGCGCGGATCGACTGCTCGAATCGTGCGACTCCAGCGCAGTTCATGGGTGACCAGCTTGGCCAGACTGTTTTCGGGACAGGCATGCGAGACCACGAACGGGGGAATCACCACCCGGGCGCCTGTCTCCCGCACCGCCTCGCCGATCGCATGATCTTCGGCCAGATGGTTCATGAAGCGCTCAAATCCGCCGGCGCGCCGGAGTGTTTCCCGACGAAGTGCGATCGTCTGCCCGAAACAGGGCCGCGCCCGGCCGAGCGCGAGACCGGTCACGACCCCGGGAAGAAACTGATAGTTCGTCGCATTGGCCGAAAGGCGCGTCCAGAAGCCGGGATCCGGCTGACCCCGATAAAGACAGGTGACCATCCCCACCCCGGGCTGCTGCAATGCCCCCACGACCCTGCTCAGGTAATCCGGCGCGACGCCGACATCGCTGTCGGCGAAGACCAGAAGTTCGTGCTCCGCGGCGGGCAGCGTGTTCAGGAGATTGCTGACCTTCCGATTGGTGCCGTGCTGCCGCCCATTGGCGACCACGGTGACGGTGGCCTCCGGAAAGCGCTCACGCAACGCCGCGACGGCGGCCAGAGCCGGATCCGCGGGGTCGGCCACCCCGAAGAGCAATTGCACCGGCCCCGCATAATCCTGCCGGCAAAAGCTCGAAAGATTGTCGAGCAGCGCCCATTCCGCTCCGTGCAGCGGCTTGACGATGGTGACGGGGGGACAATCCGCGGGCCTCGGGCTAGGCCGCGCGAAGAACCGACCGACCAACCCCGCCGCCAACAGCGAATAGGCGATGCCAAAGACTGCGCCCGCAGCGGAGACCAGCGCCAGCGCCGCCAGGAGCGGACCGATCACGCCTCGTGCGCGCGCAGGAACCGGAAGAACTCCACGCCTTCCCGCAGGCGGCGCTTCATCATCTCCCAGCTCACCAGCATCTCGCGCACGATTTCCCAGATCTTCGACGGACGGAAATAGAACCGTTTGTAGAAGCTTTCGAGGTAATGGTAGATCTCCTTGCGCGAGAGATGATCGTAGCCGATGGCCGCCAACTGCACACCCGAAGCACTGACGAGATTGGCCGACCGATTCTCCTCGAGCCAGCCGTTCTCGACCGCCTGCCGGTAGAGCTCGGTGCCCGGATAAGGCGCGGCCAGGGAGACCTGAATCGTGTGCGGGTTGATTTCCTTCGCGTAGCGGATGGTCTTTTCGATCGTCTCCTGCGTCTCGCCCGGCAGACCCAGGATGAACGTACCGTGGACCTTGATGCCGAGCTTGCGGCAGTCCGCCGCGAAACGCCGCGCCATGTCCGTCTTCAGCCCCTTCTTGATATTGAGCAGAATCTGATCGTCGCCGGACTCGTAGCCCACCAGCAGCAGGCGCAGTCCGTTGTCCTTCATGATCTTCAGCGTCGAATACGGGACATTGGCCCGGGCGTTGCAGGACCACGTCACGCCGAGTTGCCCTAACCCGCGGGCGATCTCCTCCACGCGCGGCTTGAAATCGGTAAAGGTGTCGTCATCGAACATGATCTCCTTCACCTGCGGGAGGTTGTCCCGAATCCACTTCACCTCTGCGAGGACGTTGGCGACGGACCGCGTGCGGTAGCGATGGCCGCCGACCGTCTGCGGCCAGAGGCAGAAGGTGCAGTGCGAGCGGCACCCGCGACCCGTGTAGATCGAGACATACGGGTGTTTCAGGTAGCCGATGAAATAATTCTCGATCTTGAGGTCCCGCTTGTAGATCGGCGCCACGAAGGGCAGCTCGTCCATGTTCTCCAGGGTGGGACGCGGATCGTTGTGTTTGATCGTTCCGTCCGGCGCCCGGTAACTCAGACCCAGAATCTCCGCGAAAGGCCGCCCCTCGGCCACCTCCTTGCACGTGAAGTCGAACTCCTCCCGGCAGACGAAATCGATCGCCGGCGTGGCGGCGAGGGAGCCCTGCGCATCCACCGCCACCTTGGCCCCGATCATGCCGATCCGGATCGACGGCTTGTGCCGCTTCAGGTCCTGGGCGAACAATGCGTCGGACGGGAACGACGGCGTGCTCGTGTGGATGATCACCAGATCGTAGGCCTCCGCCAAATCGAGCGTCGCTTCCACCGAAAGACCGTCCGCCGGGGCATCGACGACCCGGCTGTCGGGCACGAGCGCCGCCGGCTGAGTCAGCCAGGTGGGATACCAGAAGGACTTGATTTCGCGCTTGGCCTGGTAGCGCGAACCCGCGCCGCCATCGAAGCCATCATAGGACGGAGCCTGCAGAAAAAGGGTTTTCATCGATGTCATGACCATAAAGGAGCGCCGTTCGCTGGCAACCTTGGGATGCCTTTTCATCCGGGAACCAGCAAGCCTCATTTGCCGGCGCGCCGGTTCCGCTCCGATCGGGATCCGGGTCGCGCTCGACTCCGCCGGCCCAGCGCGGCATCATCCCACCCGCATCCGTAAGCGGGAGCCGCCTCGGCCGTTGCCCCTCCGGCCCAATCACCCATGAAAATCACCTCGGCCGAATTCGAATTGAGCGCCGCGGAACTCGCCGACTGTCCGAAATGGGCGCTGCCGGAGTTTGCCTTCATCGGCCGGTCGAACGTGGGTAAGTCTTCCCTGATCAACCTCCTGGCCGAGCGCAACGCCCTGGCCAAGGTCTCGGACAAGCCGGGCAAGACCAAGCTCATCAATTTTTTTGTCGTCAACCGGTCCTGGAGCCTCGTCGACCTGCCCGGTTATGGCTACGCCGAGGGCTCGCAGCGGCAACGCGGCGAATTCACCCGCCTCATCAGCGATTACCTCCAGGGCCGGCGCAATCTCTACTATACCTTCCTCCTGATCGATTCCCGCCTCCCCCCCCAGGACATCGACCTAGATTTCATCCGCTGGCTGGCCACCCTGGAGCGGCCGTTCGGGGTGATCTTCACGAAGATCGATAAGGCGGGCACCGCCGTCCGGACCGCCACCGCCCGCGCCTTCACGGAGGCCGTCGCGGCCGAAGGAGGCGTCGTCCTGCGGAGCTTCGCGTCCTCCTCCCGGACGAAAATGGGACGCGGGCCCATCCTGCAGCAGATTCAAGCCGTTCTAACCGCGCAAAATCGCGCCTGAATCGGAACCGTTCGGGCCACCGCCGATCGCCTCGGACGGTGGCGGAACGGGCGCGTTGGCGAGGCGAGGGCAGAGGTGCCTCAATCTCAATCGATGGCACCGTCAACGAACCAGCCCGCCGGGGCTAAACCCACGGCGGGCTGGCAGGAACCCAAGACCCCGCCCCCAGCGGCGAGGATTCGGTGAGGGGAGATGTTCCCGTTTAGAAGTGCCGGGAGATCTCGAACGTGAATTGGCGACCCACGGCGAGCTGCAGGTACGCCGTCGTGTCGAAGCCCAGATTGTTCGGCGCCAGCGGCGGCTTCTCGTCCATGAAGTTGATGATGCCGACGCGCATCGTCGTGTCGCGGATCCAGAAGTTGGCGTTGTGCCCGATCTTGTAGCTCACCCCGACGTTGTAGTTCAGGGTGTCGTCCATGATGTACCAGTAGTTGTACTGTCCGTTCGAGTACACCTTGGCGAGCCACGACGGCGCCCCGAGCGAGTTATACACCGCCGCCGTGGTGGAGGCGCCGGTCTCGTCGATCTTGCCTTCGTAGAAGGCGGAGAGATCCGCCTCCCAGGGGCCGTTGCGCCACGTCAGCGTGGACGTGCTCTTCCAGCGGGTGGTGATGCCCTCCGCGCCGTTCTGATTCATGCGGTCCTGGAAGATCTGTCCCGTGCCCGGGATGATCTCGATGTCGTAGCTGCGCATGAGGTAGCTCCAGTCGCTCGTGAAGGTGAAGCGGCCCCAGGGGGTCCGGGGGAAGTCGTACTTCGTGCCCAAATCCCAGCCGTCGACGTACCCCTTCGCGAAGTTCTGATAGCTCGCGATGCGGTAGTTGACCTGGCCGACCGCCGCCTCCTGCAGCGAAGCCGCGTGGCTGGCGTTGTACGCCGCGAAGCTCGCCAGATCGCCCGCCGACGGGGCATACCGCACCACATAGGGGCTGCCGTGGTAGCTGGAGGTCCCCGCGCCGGCGTTGATATTGTTGATGTTCACGCCGGCGGCCAATTGCGACTGGGTGTAGTTCGACAGCAGCGTCTGGTCGTACGCCATGATCTGCGTCGAGGACTGGGATCCGACCAGGTTGTTCTGCGTGATCTGCCAGTAGTCGGCGGTGAACGAAAGGCCCTTGAGGAAGGGCACATCGAGCACGGCGCCCACGCTTCGACCGATCGAGGTGGAGGGCAGCAGGTTCGAGGAAGTCGCCTCGCTCTTGGCGACGTACTGGTTGTTGCCGGTGGCGTTGCCATAGTAGGTGTCCACCGTGCCGGGCTGGCTATCCACGCTGAACTGGGCCGGATAATAAACCAGGGGCAGCACGGGCGCCGAGAAGCCTTCGTTAAAGGACGCCCGCAGCATCAGGAAATCGACCGGCTTCCAGTTGACGCCCACCTTGGGCCGGGTCGTATTGCCGAAGTCGCTGTACCGCTCGAAGCGGCCCGAGCCGGTGACCTCCAGGGAATTGATCCCGAAGATCCCATTCTGCGGGGCGGCCAGAGGAACGACGGTTTCGGCGTAGCCGCTGGTGACTTTGCGACCGCCCTCCGAGTTGGGCTTCGGCGAGGCGGTGATGAAGTCGTTGTTGGTGGGATCGAGTCCCGAATTGGCCGGGTTCAAGCCCGCATAGTCGGGGCGCTTGTCGTAAAACGCCTCCTCGCGGTATTCGCCGCCCGCCGCCGCCGACCAAGGGCCGGCCCAGAGCTGCATGATCTCGCCGTTGCCCTTGAGATCGATCGAGCCGATGGAGGTCAAACCCCAGTGTTTCCACTCCGCCTCGAAGCCGTTGACGACACTCTTCGGGTTCGTGAACGGCGTCGTGGCGACCACGGCGCCGTTCTGGATGGCGAAGTTGTATCCGAAGGGGTTATAAGCGGTGGCGGTGGTGGTGTTGCCCAGCGCGGTCGCGAGCGCGCTCTCGCGGGTTTCATGGGAGACGTCCTCCGCGTTGGCGCGGGTGTACAGGACGCCGAGCTCCCAGTTCCACTTCTCCCCGATCTTGCCGCGGAAGCCGCCCAGCACGCGGTAGAGCCCGTCGTTCACGACGATGTGCTCGTTGCCCATTTCGATCAGCTCGCGGGAAACGAGGGTCAGCGGCTGGGGCGTGCCGACGAGGGTCGCCTGACCGTTCGGATTGGGTGCGCCGGTCGGCGAGTAGAAGTAGGAGCCGTACGGGTTGTACGGATTATTGGCCGAGACGACCTTGTAGTAATCGGCGCCGGGAGCGGCGAGGGACTGGGGCTGGCGCTCCAAATTCGTCTCTGCATAATAATAACTCACGTCGGCGAAGAACGAAATGCTGCCGACCACCTTGTAATCGATCGGCACGAACACATTGAAACGGGTCGTGCGCGGCAGCAGCATCTGCGAGGAATTCAGATTCTCGTAGAACCACGGAGTCGTGATCTTTGAGGGTGCGGTGGCGGTGATCGTCGGCAGTGCCGTCGGGCTCGCCACCGGGTAGAAATACTGCTCCTTGCCGGTCGCCGGCAGGTTGGGCACCTGGTACTGGCCGATGCCGCCGCTGCCGACGTAAAACTCCGCCCAAACCGGGTTGCTGCCCAGGCCGTTGAACGCGCTGGTCGCGACATTGAAGGGCGCCGGAGCCGTGGCGGAATGATCGCCATAGGAGGAGAATCCGCGCTGGGTGGCGAAGATCGCGTCGCGGTACATGAAGTCGAAGGTGACGCTGATGTGACCCTTGTCGTTCTGGAACTCCCGCCCCGAGCTGAGCGTGACATCCGTTTCGGTGCCGCCGCCGTGTTCCGGCAGGCCGTAGCGGAACCTGACCATATCGCCATCGAGATCGCGCTTCATCACGTAGTTGATGACGCCCGCGACCGCGTCGGTGCCGTAGATCGAGGAGGCGCCGTCGCGCAGGACGTCGACGTGGTCGATGCCGTAATTGGGATACTGATTCGCGTTTGGCGAGAAGTTATCCGTGGTGATGATCGGGTGCGGCACCATGCGGTAGCCGTCGAGCAGCAGCAGCGTGAAGGCCGGCCCGATACCGCGCATGTCGACCGTCGAAATATCGCCGCGCTGACCGGCGCCGCCGGTCGCGGATTCGTTGGAGGGCACACCTTCCACTTCCGGCAGCGAGAGGATCAGATTGATCGGCTCCATCGCCTGGACCGAATTGATGGCATCGGTGTTCAGCATCGAGACCGGCAGCACCTTTTCGACGTCCATCCGGCTGATGTTCGATCCGGTGACCGAAACAGCTTCGAGTTTGACGACATTATCGGCACCACCGCTGGTGTCACTGGAGGGGGCAGGGGCCACTTGGCCCCACGCCGACCAAGCCGGCAGAGCCGCGAGGGCAAAAGACAGGAATTTTCGTCCCGTCCGAATTCGATTATGGGTAGGTAGTAGAGTCTGACTCATAAAGAAAACAGGCTTAGTGTGAGGGAAAGAAGGCTCGAACGAACCGACCGCGTCTGCCTGAGGTACTAACGCAAACGAGATACAGTTCGGACCAACCTTCTGAAGGCCGCCAAATGTGCAGAAGCCGTGCCAGCCATCGAATTGTCACGAGGAAAAAAATGCCTAGTGTATCCTTTTGGAAATAAATCGGTTCTACCGCGGTCGTTACGGCCGAAAAATGAGAAACGGGTCCAACCGAGCCGTGCAGAACGCATGACTGTCAATTGATTCATTCCCTCAATTTGGTCGGGAAGTACCCCCTAAGGCGTGGTACGGGCTCATAAAGCCAGACGCCCGCCCCGGATAAACCGGGACGGGCGTGGAAGCGAATCCGATCGCGGGCGACGTGCGGATCGCCCGGAGACCGCGCGAACTCAGAATTTCCGCGTCACTTCGAACGTGAACTGGCGCCCAACCGCGAGCTGCAGATAAGCGGTCGTGTCGATGCCGAGGTTGTTCGGGGCCAGCGGCGGCTTCTCGTCGAGGATATTGATCACCCCGAGCCGCACCGTGGTGTCGCGGATCCAGAAGTTCTCGTTGTGGCCAATGTGATACGAGACGCCAAAGTTGTAGTTCAGCGTGTCCTGGATGATCGGCCAGTAATTGTACTGGCCGTTGGAGTAGACCTTGGCGATCCAGGACGGCGCACCGAGGGAATTGTAGACCGCCGCCGTCGTCGTCGCTCCAGTCTCGTCGAACCGACCCACGAAGAACGCGGACAGGTCGGCCTCCCAGGGACCCGAGTGCCAGGTCAGGGTGGAGGTGCTCTTCCAACGGGTGATGGCGTTCTGGTTCATCCGGTCCTGAAACACCTGACCCTGGCCGGGGACGGTCGAGATGTAGTAGCTGCGCATCAGGTAGGTCCAGTCGCTGCTGAACGTGAACCGGCCCCACGGGGTCCGGGGAAAGTTGTAGCTGGTCCCCAGATCCCAGCCATCGACGTAAGCCTTCGCGAAGTTCTGATAGCTCGAGATGCGATAGTCCACCTGGCCAACCGCCGCTTCCTGCACCGAGGCCGCGTGCGTGGCGTTATACGCGGCGAAGGCAGAGAGATCCGCCGCCGTCGGCGCATAACGAACCACCGACTGGCTGCCCTTGTAATTGGCCGTGCCGGAGCCGGCATTGATGTTGTTGATGTTCACGCCCGCGGCCAGTTGGGACTGGGTGTAGGCGAGCAGCACCGTCTGATCGTAATTCATGATCGAGGAGGCGCTGAGCGTGCCGACCAGGTTCTGTTGGGCGATCTGCCAGTAGTCGGCGGTGAAGGACAGCCCCTTGATGAAGGGGACGTCGAGCACTGCGCCGACGCTCCGGCCGATCGAAGTGCTGGGCTTGAGGCCGGTGGCCGCGTTCGCCAGACTCTGCGCCACATAGGTGCCGTTGCCGGTCGCCGTGCCGTAGTACGGATCGGCGGTACCCGGCTGGGTATCGACACCGAACTGCGACGGATAGAAGACCAGCGGAAGCACCGGCGCCGAGAAGCCTTCGTTGAAGGAGGCCCGCAGCATGAGGAAGTCGACCGGCTTGTAGTTCAGCCCAACCTTCGGGCGAGTCGTGTTGCCGAAGTCGCTGTAGCGCTCGAACCGGGCCGAACCGGTGACTTCGAGCGAATTGATGGCGAGAACATTGTTCTTCGGGGCCACCAGCGGCAGGACGGTCTCGGCGTACGCGCTCGTCACCTTGCGCGAACCCTCGGAGTTCAGCTTGGCCGAGGCGGTGATGAAGTCGTTGTTGAGCGGATCAAGACCAGAACCGGCCGGATTCACCCCGGCGTAGTCGGGGCGATGGTCGCCGAACGCCTCTTCGCGGAATTCGCCCCCGGCCGCCGCGGACCAGGGCCCGCTCCACAGGTCCATGATCTCACCCGAAGCCTTCAGGTCGATCGAACCGACGGAGCTGAATCCGTAGTGTTTCCATTCCGCCTCGAAACCGTTCACGACGGACTTCGGATTCGTGTAGGGCGTCGTCGCCGTGACCGCCCCGTTCTGAATGGCGAAGTTGTAGCCGAAAGGATTATAGGCCGTGGACGTCGTGGTGTTGCCCAGCGCAGTGGCAAAGGCCGACTCGCGAGTCTCATGCGAGACGTCGGTCGCCTCGGCCCGGGTGTACAGCACGCCCAACTCCCAGGACCATGTCTCGCCGATCTTCCCGCGGAGACCGCCGAGGATGCGGTAGAGCCCGTCGTTGACCACGATGTGCTCATTGCCCATCTCGATGATTTCCCGGGACAGCAGAGTCAGCGGCTGGGGTGTGCCCACCAGCGTGGCCTGCCCGGCCGGATTGGCCGCACCGGTCGGCGAATAGAAATAAGAACCGTAAGGATTGTACGGGTTGTTGGCCGACACGACCTTGAAATAATCGCTGCCCGGCGCGACCAGCGACTGCGGCTGGCGCTCCAGGTTGGTTTCGGCGTGATAGAAGCTGATGTCGGCGAACGTCGTGATCCGACCGATCACTTGGTGGTCCAGCGTCGCAAACACATTGAAGCGCGTCGTGCGCGGCAGCAGCATCTGCGAGGAATTGAGATTCTCGTAGTACCAGGGCGTCGTCACCTTGCTCGGCGCCACGGTGGTGATCGTCGGCAGCGCGGACGCGCTCGCGACCGGATAGAAATATTCGGTCTTGGCGCCCGCGGGAGCGATGCCTTCGCCGTTGTACGGACCGACGCCGCCGCTGCCGATGTAGAACTGGGGCCAGATCGGATTGCCGCCGAGGCCGTTGTAGGCGCTCGTCTCGACATTGAAAGGCGCGGGGGCCGAGGAGGAGTGATCGCCGTAGGCCGAGAAGCCCCGCTGCGTGGCGAAGATGGCGTCGCGGTACATCGAATCCAGCGTCACCGAGAAATGACCCTTATTGTCGGGGAATTCCCGACCCGTCGACAGCGTCGCGTCCACCGTATTGCCGCCACCGTGTTCCGGCAGGCCGTAGCGCAGCCGGATGGAATCGCCGTTGATGTCGCGCTTCATCACGTAGTTGATCACGCCCGCGACGGCATCGGTGCCGTAAATGGACGAGGCGCCGTCGCGCAGCACATCGACGTGATCGATGCCGTAATTGGGAAACTGATTCGCGTTCGGCGAAAAGTTATCCGTCGTGATGATGGGATGCGGGGCGAGCCGGTAGCCATCCACCAGCAGGAGGGTGAACGCCGGCCCGATGCCGCGCATGTTGACCGTCGAGATATCGCCGCGCTGGCCGGCGCCACCGGTGGAGGCTTCCGTCGTCGGCACGCCCGTGACTTCGGGGAGGGACAGGATCAGATTGATCGGTTCCATCGCCTGCACCGAATTGATCGCATCCGTATTCAGCATGGAGACCGGGAGAACCTTCTCGACATCCATGCGGCCGATGTTGGACCCCGTGACGGAGACCGCTTCGAGTTTGACGACTCCGTCGCCGCTCGCCGCACTCGTTGAGGAGGGGTCGGAAGCGATTTGCGCGTAGCCCGAGAACACCGGCAGAGCCGCCAAGGCGGCGATCAGAAGATTTCGCCCGGGAAGGACTCGGTGCGAAAACGGTAGTTTATAATTCATCGCTGGGTAGTTTGGTTGAGGCCCAGCGAAAAGCCTCCCTCCCCGCAGGCAGATGCCCCCAAGGTAGAGAACGAACGCAGAAAGCTGGACGGGGATGGCAATGCAGCTGGCATGCCATCGGACGGACAATCGTACACCGTACGTATGATTTTACTTAAATCGGGGATTAGGCCGCGGCATGGCGACGAGGTCGCACCCGCTTCGGCCCGATCATATCCCATATTTGACTTGTCGTATTTAAAGTTTTCGCATGCGTACGGCCATGACGCGTCGGCGCTATGCCCGGTACCTGCTCGGCCGCATCCTCGAAGCGGCGGCGATCGCGGCCGGCGCAGCCTCGCTCGCGGCCTGGCTTCAGCAGCTCGGCTGGCTGCGGCCGCCGCTCATCGCCTGGCTCGGGACCCCGCGGGCGCAGTCGCTCAGCCTGCAGCCTACGCTGGCCTCAATCGCCCGCACCGCCTGGCCCGTCGCGGCGGCCCTCGCCGCCCATCTTTTGCTGGGTCCCAAGCAGCGGCGGCCGACCTACCGCCGGGTGCCCGGAGCGATGTACGTGTATGCGGGCGTCGCGGTCGACCGCAACGCGGGCTGCCGCGGCGGCTACGCCACGGGCGCCACCGGCTCGGGGAAAACCCTGGCCTGCATCCTCCCCCGCTTGCATTCGTTGTGCGTCAATGAGCGCACTCCGCCCTGGGGCGGTCTGATCTGCGGGGAAAAGGGAAACGAATGGCAGACGCTGGCCGCGGTCCTGCGCTGCCACGGGCGGGCCGATGACCTCTGCGTCCTGCGCACCCGACCCCCGGAGGCCGCGCCCGACTGGCGCCCGGAGGTGAGGTTCAACCTGTTGTCGCTCGCCGCAATCCCCGCGGACACCTACGCGCAGGCGCTCGTCGCCACCGGTCTCGCGGTGGAGCGCGCGGACGCGCCGGACGAGTTCTTCGTGACCCAGGCGCGCGACAAGATCGCGTGGGGGCTGCGCCTCCTCCGCGCGTTGGCGGAACATCCGGGGCCGGCCGCATCGGCCGGCGCCCGGACGGCGCCGAATCTATCGCTGCTGTGCGAACTGCTGACCGTCCGCGAGAGTTACGTCCGGTTGCTGCTCGCCCACGACGAGAGCCTTCTGCCGGCGAGGGCGGCCGCGGCGCTGACGGAAGCCCGGTTCCAACTGGAGGAGAATTACTGGAGCCAGCCGCCCGACCAACTCGGCGGGGTGCGGAGCACGGTGCATAATTTCCTCGCGCCCTTCCTCGAACCGGAGATCGCGGCGGTGTTCTGCGCGGACAGCACGTTCGACCTCGCCGAGGTGGAGCGAGGCAAGGTCGTGTGCCTCGCGTTGCCGCAGCGGCATGCGGTGCCGCGGCGTTACGCGACGGCCCTCTTGAAGACGCTGGTCTATCAGATCATCCGCAATCGCTTCGACCTGCGGCCGGATGCGGCGGCGTGGCGGCAACGCAACGTTATCCTGGTCGAACAGGACGAATGGCAGCGGTATGCGATTCCGGCCGATGGCGATGTCGATCTGATCCGGGAGGCGCAGGGTACGACGTACGCGGCCTCGCAGACCCAGAACGCCCTCTGGTCGGGCTGCGGCGGCCGGGAACGCGCGTCGCCGCTCATCGCGAATCTGCGCAATCGCTGGATCGGGCAGGCCGGTTCGGACGAGTGCGCCGAGGAAAGCGTGAAGCTGATCAGCGAGCGGCTGGCCCGGGAGGTGTCCTATACCCGGAGCGAAGGCACCCGCACCACCCAGGTGTCGTTCGCCGAGCGTCCCTTCGTCAGCAAATCGACGCTGCGGACGCTCCCGCCCTTCCACGTGTACTTCGTGCCCGCCGAGGGGCGCTGGCTCTACAAGAAAGTGCTCGCGATGCCGACCACGCCGGACGGCGAAATTCCACCGTGGTGGTTCGGAGAGTGGAATCCCCTGCGCTGGGTGGCGTATTACCTGGGCCTGCCGGAGAATGTGGCGGGACGGCGGCTGTACCGGCGGGAGGAATTTGTGCCGCCCTGGCGGGCCAAGGCACCCCGCGCGGCCCAGTGGCGTCGGCTGTGGGGATTCGACGGCACGTTCATCGTGCTGGAGCAGGTCTCGCTCCGCCGGGCGCGACGGCTGGCGAAGCGGCCAGGATGAGCGAGGGCGGGAATGCCAAAAAAAGCGGCCGCATTCGGGTGGTCTGGCGTTGAGCGGTCTCTGGCCTTGGGTAATCGGCGCGCCGCTGCGAGCGCTCCAGGCCCCGAATAAAAATAAACATTAACACGCTATTTTAGACTTGTACTATCTTGACCCACCGGCTTCCTGGAGCCCCGTGCGCTCTCGGTTCTGCTCAGCGGCGATCATCGGCGGGTGGCTGGCCCTCGCGGCGGCGGCACGGGCGCAGAGCGCAACCCAGGCCTCGTCTTATGCGGACGCGCCGATCGCGGTGGGCGGCGGCGGATATACGCTCAACTTCAGCGTGCAATGGTCCTGCGATGACGCGCCGGCCGGTACGATCAGCGCCCCCGGACGAATCGACCTCATCGATGCGGGGGGCGGCACCGTGGCCGAACTCAGCGCCACCCTGGGCGGTGGCGGCCCCGTTGTGACCGTGAGCGGCGCCGGCGCCGTGAGCAATGTCAGCGGAGAACTCGATCAAAGCGGATCCGGCGGAACCCCGGCCAACGGTTTCGTCAGCGGCACCTGGACCCTGAGCGGAATCGCCGCGGGCAATTACACGCTGCGCTACTGGGGTTTCCAGGAGGCGAATTCCAGCAGCGATGCGAGCACCGTCTGGACCGCCACGTCGGATGCGGGTGGCAGCGGGCCGATCGCTTCGCCGAACCCGGCGCCGACCGCACCGACGGATTCCGACCCGCCAGAAGCGGCCGCGCCCGCGGCCGATCCGACGCCGGCCCCCGCTTCCGCCCCGCCGCCCAGCATCGCCATCTCTGCGCCGACCTCGATCGCCGCGGGTCAGTCGTTCTACGCCAGCGC
>Ga0116230_10002243_pt1 | contig 18610 bp, 15 predicted proteins | sample S1TSphfallax_3_FD_88678 | JGI IMG/M metagenome (GOLD analysis project Ga0116230, IMG submission 88678) | Host-associated microbial communities from peat moss isolated from Minnesota, USA - S1T2_Fd - Sphagnum fallax MG | ecosystem: Host-associated > Plants > Peat moss > Unclassified | place...
AGCATATAAACTGTAGTACATTGAATATTGAATTTTTACAGGCTCTATACGAAATTAATACCGTAATGATTGAAATAAAAGAAATATTGAAAAAAAATAATCTACCCGATAAATTTAAGGACTATGACCAGCTTTCTATAAAAAACAGTATTGAAAAATTAGTTCAAAAATTCAACATCAATCTAATCAAACCAAGAATTTCATATCAAAATAGAATCATTACATGGTTTAAAAAGAATAAAAATATTGCAATCGTTGGACTCGTCCTTGCTGCAATTGGGGGACTTTATATTTTCAAATACTCATCACTCCCAGCCTGGCTTAAAGAATATACAGAATCGTCAATCAGCACCGTTAGAAGAAATCTAGAAACAGGTATTCAATCATTTAAAGAAAGATTATATTCCTCTGTTGGAGGATTAAAAAATCGCTTCGAAAATCAATTTGAAAAAGCAAAAAATTTTCTAAAATTTAAACGCAATAGAACAAAAGACTATATACAATCTGCAATGGCACCGGAAGCAGGACAAGAACAGGACTATGCTTATAACAATAATGATCCTGAAAGAAAAGAAACAACAGGAGCAGATCAACAGTATAACAATCAAGAGACATTGGCATATGAGGCACAGAGATTGATACATGGAGAACAAAGACAAGATCAACAAGACACAATAGACAATGAAGGGATGACTGCTCATATAAATGGCAGCGACAATATAATAATGAATGAGAGGAGAAATATAGGAGCCTTATCGGAATATCTGCAAATGATGAAATATCAAGAAAAAGCAATAGAAAGAAAAGAAAAAAACCTCAAAGAACAAGCTGGAAAAACAGGCTCTCCATTAATTTCTAACTATTTTGACGAAGAAGAACTTGAAAGGCGAAATACTGATCTTCAAAACTCACTGCTAGAATATAACGCAGAAATAGCAAAAAAAGAAAGCCCAAATAATTCAGAATTATATAATAACGCAATAGATAGATACAGCATACGTAAAACAATAGAAAATGAAATGGACAATTTGTCAAGCAAAGAAGCAAAAATAGAAAATTTAGATAAACAACTGATAGAAGAAAAAGAAAATCTTCACGTCAAGCGGGCTCGTGAACGACAAGAGCAGGATTATAGCTATCAGCAAGAATTAGATAAACAAGGAAACTTAAAAGGAGCAGCAAAAGAATCAGCCATTGAAGAAGCACCTGAGGAGGCTGAAGAACAAGATGATGAGCTAGGTTATGATGACCGACCAAAAATCATAGAAGAAAATCAAAATTATTATCCAAACACTCAATATGATTACGAATAATCAACCCTATTGAAAAATACAATCGAGTATAAATCAAATTTATACTCGATTGTATCAAAGATACCTTTTATTCTTTCTCAGAATAAACAACCGTATCAATTGCTAAAAATCTCATTTCTGCTAAAATTGAATGAACAATAAAATAAAATTATCTCAAATAAAAGGATTTTTATGGCTTCAATAGATAAGCAATTAATACAAGAACTTCGCGATAGAACAGGTCTTGGCATGATGGATTGTAAAAATGCACTTGAACAAACAAATGGCAATATTGAAGAAGCAATTGAATTTCTAAGAAAAAAAGGTTCAGCTGTTGCAGCAAAACGAGCTGGTCGATTAACCGCAGAGGGAATCGTACATGCGTATATCCACCCAGGAGATCGTATTGGTGTTATTGTTGAAATTAATTGCGAAACAGATTTTGTAGCACGCACAAGTGACGTTCATCAATTTGCAAAAGATCTTTGTATGCATATTGCCGCATTACGACCTCTTTATCTTGATTCACAATCAATTGATCCAGTCTATCTTACAAAGGAAAAAGAAATTATTCGCGAACAGGTTTCTGCTGCTGGAAAACCGGCTTCAATCGTTGAGCAGATTTTACAAGGAAAATTAAATAAGCTGTATTCAGATATTTGTCTTTTGAATCAGCCATTTGTTAAAAATGACCAACAAACAGTTCAAGATGTCCTTACCCATTTAATAGCAAAAACAGGTGAAAATATTATCATTAAAAGATTCGCTCGATTTGAAATTGGTGCTTAAAACCATATACCATCATGAAGGAAAGACTATGCAAATCAAAGATATTGTTCTTGAAGAAAATAATGTTGAAAGCTTACGTATTCCTATGGAAGCAGAAATGCATAAAACTATTAAACATTTGGAACATGAATTAGTAAAAATACGTACCGGCAGAGCTCATACATCATTGGTTGAAGATCTTTCAATCGAATATTATGGCCAAAAAATGCCATTGCGCGCACTTGCATCAATTTCAGCACCAGAATCCCGTTTAATCACTATTCAACCCTGGGATGCTGCCGCTTTTGGACCGATTGAAAGCGCAATTTCCGAGTCAGACCTTGGTTTAACGCCAATCAATGATGGAAAAATTATTCGGCTTCAGTTACCGAATATGACAACGGCACGGAGAGAAGAGCTTGTTAAAGTATTAGGAAAAAAAATTGAAGAATGCAAAGTTGCAATCAGAAATGTACGAAAGGATTTTAATAATTTAATTCGTGATGCAAAACAAAATAAAAAAATATCAGAAAATTTTTTTAATAGACTCTCTGATACCCTGCAAAGTATCACTGAAAAATTTAATAAAATAGCCGAGACACATGAAGCAAAAAAAATTACTGAAATCACTACCATATAAAAAAAAATTATTCTAAACTAAATTATTGCGATCTATTGTCAAAATTTAATACCATGCATATGTGTTTTTTAACAAAGGCTTCATATGCATGTTTTTTTAATATCTTACTCAAAAAAATCATTTTTAATAATCATTATTGCACAATTAAATTTTATTTTTTCGTGCTATCACTCCCCATCTCATGATATTTTTGTTATTAGTAAACCGGTCGTTGATTTTTGTGAAAATACCCAAACAATAGATGCTTGCTCTGTTGGGGGTATGCTTCGCAGAAAAACCATGCAATCGAATTCATCAAGGTCTTTTTAATGAATGTTATTGTATTATTGAAAAAAATGATGAATGGGTAACTGTGATATCTGAATTACTTAAAAAAACAGAAAAAAAATATATTTCATTAGTTACAGAAAAAATTAATGGCACAATTCTTTCTTTAAAAAATCAAATTTGGTCAATAATTCCTGAATTAAATCCAAAAAAGAAACAGGTTACATTGCTCCATTCATGGAATAATTACTCAATAGGAACAAAATTCATTATTGATCTAATTGATCAATTAGAAGAAAGCTTTCAGGAAATAAAAAAATATACCATACTAATACGAAGCTTTACAACAGATACGTTTATAAAAGAAACTCTTGATCGGAGAATAACAACTGAATCTATTCTTGAAACACACCCTACTAATAAAAAGCGATTTCTTGCGTGCGCTCAAGCAATATTACAAAACATTGTTATAAAAAATCAGGTTATTCCTTACGTCTGGGGAGGCACAAGCTTTATTCACAACAACAACACATTCACACCATTCAAAAAAAATGGCCTGGCATCTTGAACAAACTAATCAAGAGCCCTACACTGGATTTGATTGTTCTGGATTTATATGGCGAATATTAGGAATGATTAATTGCCCAAAGCCATGGCGTAATACTAAAGCAATGAACCAACATTATACAAAAATAGCTTCTTATGATGAACTAGAACCTGGCGATTTACTCTGGCTCCCAGGACATATCCTAATTATTGAAGACGTAGGAGAAAATACCATCATTGAAGCACGCTGATATAATTCTGGATATGGAAAATTACAAAAAATCAGGATTAACGAATTATTTAAAGATATTTTAGATTTTAAAACTCTCTTTTCACTGATTGAGCAAAATAAAGAAATAATTTTAAATAAAATGAATACTAAAATTGGATTATGGGCCTTTCTTGAAATTTCATAAAATATTTCTCCTTGCACCTCTTTTCTTTTAAAAAAAAAATGATACAATTTTTTAACGAAGCAAAAATGGGCTGCTAGCTCAATTGGCAGAGCAACAGACTCTTAATCTGTGGGTTCTTGGTTCGATTCCAAGGCAGCCCACCATATTTTGTGCAAGAGTGGCGGAACTGGCAGACGCACTGGACTTAGGATCCAGCTCCCGAAAGGGAATGGGGGTTCAACTCCCCCCTCTTGCACCAACAAAAAAAGGAGTTTCTGTGGGATTAAGTATTGATAGCTCTACCTCTTCACTATACAAACAAAATCACATGCCTTCATTGTCATTTGCAAAGGAAGGACTTTCATTTATAATTACCGAGAAATATGGTGATTATTTTTATGACGCTCTCATTACAATACCAGCGGTAATGGTTGATGAAATATTTAACTACGCTGTTACACAACAAGCCCAAAAAATTCAATCAGTTGGGTTCAAAAAGACGCTTGATGGATATGTTGCAACAGCCTACAAACAAAGCGTTATTGAATACACAAAAGAATTTTTATTGAAATTTTGTGTTTTGGATTTTCTCTATGAACAATTGTTATACCATAAAATTAGCTGTTCGCAAGATCCTCGCCTTTTAGAAATCAACCTTAATCCAGGATATCCCGCTACTTGTATTTTTTCTATCAATACAACCCCTCCTATCGCATTACTCGACTGGAAATATTTTATTTTTAAAGCCCCCCGAAGAAAAAATTACAAAGATATTGATAGACAGGTTGATTTTTTTTTAAAAGAAGAAATTGCAAATCAATCCAAAAAGACTCTCAACACGGTTTCTCTTTTTGATTGGGTATATTTTACAGTACAAGCAGGCAATGGAAATCTTTTAGCCGAATTTTGGATACAGATTGCCGATGAAGAGATTGCAACTCCATTGCGTACCTTATTTCTTGGTCGTAAAAAAAACGAAACATTCACAACAACTAATACGGGTTTTGCTGAATATTTAAGCAATGGCATTATCATCGATTGGTCATTTGTTATTACTATTTATGACATTGTTCCGCACTCATTCTTCTGCTTAGAACTGTTTAAACAGTTTTTTAAAATCAAAACTCAAAAAGATACGCATAAAAAATTAATTGAGATTTTTTCATATCGAAATGATATTTCACAAAGACGATCAATGGTTGAAGAAGCACTCAGATTATTACGTACAAAACATGTAATAAATATCCCAAGCCACTTGATTTTACGTCAAAAAAAACGTATCCTTGAAAATGTCCAAAAAAATCCAGATTATGCTGTTTATAAACGTCAACCTCATTTTGAAAAATATTTGGAAGAGTTAGCATTAAAGCAATGCGAAGAAAGCATTATTGTTGATCAAATAGCGCACAAAGAAAACATAAGTCTTACTCATGATGATTTGAAAGGTTATTTCAATTTAACAAAACGAAACAGAACAAAAGAGTTTTTATATTTTCCTATTCCAGAAAATCATTTTAATGGTCAAACAATGCCTCTTGTTTTAGGTACAATTCAACAGGTTTGTTTACGAGAAAAAACAATAAATTATATCATTTACAATCTTACAAAAAAATAAAGTCGATCCTTATGAATATCTATGATCTTATTATTATTGGCTCTGGTCCAGCAGGACTGACTGCTGGAATTTATGGTGCAAGAGCTAATTTAAAATTATTAATTTTTGAAGGATCAAATCCGGGTGGCCAATTAATGAACACAACCTTTGTTGAAAATTGGCCTGGAAATAAGTCTATTCTTGGTCCCTCATTAATGATGCAAATGCGTGATCATGCAATCCATTTTGGGTGTACAATGAGCTCAGAAACAATAGTTTCTGTCGACTTTAGCAAAAAACCATTCAGTGTTGTTTCAAGTAATAATGATAAATTTTATGCACAGTCAATTATTATTGCAACAGGCGCATATCCAAAAAGGCTTTCATGCAATGGAGAATCATTATATTGGACTAAAGGAATAACTTCATGTGCTGTTTGCGATGGGGCATTTTACCCAAATAAAAAAGTTGCCATTATCGGAGGTGGAGATACGGCAATGGAGGATGCATCATTTTTGAAAAAATTTACTTCTGATATTACAATTATTCACATTTTAGATAAACTAACTGCTTCTCATGCAATGCAACAACGAATTATCAATGACCCATTAATCAAAATTATTTATCAAAGTACAGTCAAAGAGTTTCATGGGGATGGTACAAAACTTAATGCAATGACCATTTACAATACACAAAATAAAACAGAACGGGTCCTTTCGGTTGACGGTGTTTTTATTGCTATTGGATCAACGCCTAACACAAAACCATTCGTAGGCCAAATCTCATTGAATGAACAAGGATATATCAACGTTCATGATCAGGTCAAAACTTCAGTCGAGGGAGTTTTTGCAGCCGGCGATGTTCATGATTATCGATATCGTCAAGCAATTACCTCTGCCGGTGCTGGTTGCATGGCCGTTCTTGAAGCAGAACGGTATTTAAACCAAGGGTGAAATAAGCTTGTAAATAATATAAAGGTCTTTCTGTCCGTCCATGCAACGTTATAATTTTATTTACAAGTTTTAAGTAAGCTTTTTGTCTTTAACCTTTTATATAGCGAAAATTTTTGAAGTTTGCAATTTGTCTTAACATCAAAAATAGATTTATATTAAACAACTTTATAAGAAGGAAGACCTTAATGGTACAATATATAATGTCTATTATCTGCTTTTTTTCGTTGATTAATTCGATTAAAATAGATGCTAGCTTGGAACAAATGACTTTCCAAGAAAGAGAAAGCACATTTGAATTATTTATAAGTGAAGCTAACAAGAAATTTTCGGATCAATATGGATATGATTGGTATCTCACAAACATTGATCCCTATTTAAATGAAAAAGCTTGTGATGATACTATGCTTAAAAAAGTCTTAGAAAAATTTCGGGTACTTAATCTCAGAGAAAATCTTATTATTGATTTTTTGTTAAAAATTAATCCGACAACAAAGGCTCCATATGCACTGGAATCAAAAAATGGTAAAAAAGTGATTTTATTGCTTGATCTGTTTGTTCAAATTAAAGAAGCCGCTATTCTATAAGGATTGCTCGTGTGGTTTTTGTCGTATATTTTAAGCATTTTTTTTCTTTTGTCATTCAATAATATATTTGCAATGAATAATAATAATAAGCAAATCAATGATTCATTAGCAAAAGAAGACCTAGAGCTTCTATACGAAAATTTAATAGATGAGATGACTAGAATAATTGTTAATGAAACTGGGTATAAACCCTATCAAGAGACATTAGAAAGATTATTTTTAGAAACATGCTTAAAAGAGCCTCCTCAAGTTAATTATACTTTAAAAAAATTATCTTCTTCCTGTTCTAATATACAAATAAGATACTCAATTTTTCTTTTAACATTCCAAATTGTATCTTCTTTTTATCTTCTAACGTACTAAATTTATCAGAAATTAACCCTATAACGAATCAACTCTACATTGTAAAATCAGAAATCGGAAAAAACCTTATTCTATTTTTAGATCAGCTATATGATCTAACACAAGATGGGCCTATACCAAGAATTGGTCGATATGAAAAACCTAATTGATATGTGTACCATATATTCTATAATCCGACAAACAAAAAAATAGCTTTTCCCTTTCTTTGAGTCTTAATACAATAAAAGCCTTCAAAGAGGATTTAAATGCAAAATTATTTGCTATTTATTCAATAAAAGTAATAAAAATGAAGGAAGAGAGGTTATTCAAATTGAAAACCTCTCTTCCTTCATTTTTATTACTTTTATCATTCCATGAGAAGGTTGAATTGCAAAAAGCTCCGATTTTGGTAGAATAAGAGCTATATAGTATTGCACTCTATTACTAAAAGGACACCAATGTCAGTAACATTATTTAAAAAATCAATTAAAAAAAGATTACGCAAACATGGTTTTCGTAAAAGAATGGCTACAAAAGATGGACGTAAAATTATTGCACGCCGGCGCAGAAAAGGAAGAAAAGAATTGGCGGTTTCTTCATACTAATTGCAAATCGTCCGTGAAAAAGAATTCGATTTATAAAACAATAAGTCAATGTACCCAAAAGGATGTAACAGAGTTTTTTTTCCAAAGTAAAAAATTACCTCGTTCATCTTTTTGGGATGTTCGTTTTTTTCCAACAACTGAAACACCCAATCGGATTTTGATTATTATTTCTAAAAAATGCGGAAACGCACCAGAACGGAATAAACTGAAACGTCAAATTAAAACTATTTTTTATGAAGAAAAAATCTACGAAAAAGGTTTTTCATGGGTTTGCATCATAAAAAAACCACTCATGGAAAAATCATTTGATTATATAAAAAAAGAATTTATGGAGATTGTCACTCATGTTATCCAAAAAAAATCTCATTAAAACAGGTTTGCTCATTACTTTTTTCATTTGTTCATGGAGCAATCTATCTGCTACAAAGAGCTTAACAAACAGTATCTCAATTGATAATTGCAACCCAGAATCGCTTCGCTCAAAAGATCTGTTACTCAATTTAATTAATCTCATTAAAAAAGAATGGAATACAGAAACTGATTATAACGCTCAAGTTACCATTAAAAGTTTTATTGATGGTCTTACTGCCAGTTGTATTATTGAAAATCCGTATGTTCATATTATTGTAACAACATTCAACAAATCTAATAAAATTCATTGTACAATTGTAAGTCAAATGTTTACAAAAAAACAGAGCCTCTGTATAAAAGAAACTATGAAAAAACTATTTTGTGATATTGAATAAAAGGTATTGAAACAATAGTAATCAATTTCAAAAATAGAGTTCTTTTGATTCGCTTCTTCTATCTTGTCTATTTTTAATTCAATTGTTTTCTATTTTTTTTTGTTGTATAGGATCATATTTTTTGACACCGAATATCATTTTGATATTAAAAATTATAATCCAATAGATTCAACAAAATATCTTTTAAGCTCTATGATAAAGTGTATCTCTTACTACTATACTGTTACGCACAAACTGCTAGTATCGGCACAGTATTTACATACCACTATCTCATAGAACTATTAAAAACACAGTAGCAACTCGATTACCTGTCATAAATCATAAAACAATAATCTTTTATTAAATTAAAAGAAACAAAAAAAATCTTATACTATTGTTGCAAAAAATTTTTCATTCCAACAAAATTACAAAAAAGCAGTAAATCATCTTATATGAGACTGTTTTAAGTATTATAAAAGCTCACTTGCCATATCACTCAACTCACTACGTTCGCTAATTTCAAAATAAATTGAACCAAAAATTTTTTTACCCTTGAATCTTTCACTTGCATACACAAGACCATTACTTGCAAAATCAAGATACGGAGAATCAATTTGATACGGATCTCCAGCAAGGATTATTTTTGAACCCTCTCCAACCCGCGTTACAAGTGTTTTAATCTCATGAGGTGTAAGATTTTGAGCCTCATCAATCAAAATAAACTGAAATGGTATTGACCTGCCTCTCATATAAGTAATAGCTTCTAGTCCTATTTTTTTTCTTTTTACAAGGTCCTGTAATGATAACGCAGCACTATTAAAGTCTTGATGTTTCTTTTTAAGAATTGATTTTTTCTCTTTTTTAATATTATTTTTTTCTTCTTGTTTATTGACAATCAGGCCAATATGCTCTTCAACCCGTGCAGCATGAGTAATAAATTCAATGTTATCATAAATAGGCAACATCCAACTATACAATTTTTCTTCTAAAGTTCCCGGTAAATACCCAATATCCCTACCCAAAGGTACGACTGGTCTTGAAATAAGCAATTTTTCATACTCTTGATCAATTAAAACTTGGTGCAACCCTGCCAATAAAGCAAGAAAGGTCTTTCCAGTTCCGGCTGGTCCAAAGAGACACACAAATTGTATTGAAGGATCAACTAACAAATTCATAGCCATTAATTGTTGAGGATTACGAGGGGCAAGCGGCCATTGCAAACGAGGCGGCAAAACAAGTTGAAAATTATTTCCACCACAATAACGAAAGATTTTGTTATTGTGAGGATTGTTTTTACTTTCAAGAAGAACAAATTGGTTTTCAACAAGTTGATCAACATATTCTTTTAAAAAAGGAGGATTGTCAGAACGCAGATCATTTGCCGCAACTGGTATCCGTATCCAGCCATGATAAAATTCATCTTGAGAAACAGCGTTTTTAACATAATCTTGGACATCAATACCAAGACAGTCACCTTTAACCCGAGCATTTAAATCTTTCGAGATAAAATGTACCGCATATCCTTGATCTTTAAGCCCAAGAGCCATTAATAAAATATCATTATCAGCACCAGTCAAAAAACCCTTTTCAAGCAAACTATTTTTTTGATCAATAGGCGGAAAAAACACTTGTACAACCGAGCCATTATCAAGCTTAACACCATCACGTAAAGAACCCTTTTTACGTAAATCATCAAGTAAACGAATTGTTTTTCGAGAATTTCTTCCGCGATCAGTTCCCTCGTGCTTAAACCGATCCATCTCTTCCAAAACAGTAACAGGAATTGCAACACGCTCACCATCAAATGCGTATAATGCTTGAGGATCATGAACAAGAACATTGGTATCCAAAAGATAGATAGATTCAAGCGTCTTTGATTTCTTATTATTTTCATGTTTTTCGTGCAAACGTACCATGCAACTCCTTTTTTTTAATTGTATGGGCAAATCTATTCCACTATAATAACACTGTATTATCAAATCTATATATTGCAATAATTGCAATAATAAGACATAATTAACTTGATTTATTCTCATATATAAGATTATTTTTATTACAATTAGATTAATGAAATATCAAAAACAAAAAAGATTATCTTGTAACATACTTTTTCTGATAATTACGATCGCCACTATCAATTTTATTAATTGTGCAATGATACAAGAAAATAATAACACTGCAGATTTCGATTGGCGGAATGCAAGAAAAAAACAATATGAAAAATATTGCAAATCTTCTATCTTGAAAAATTTTGCGGAAGAAAAATTATCTTATGATGGTTTGAATAAAATTCAACATCCAGTTGATTTATTATTTCGTGATAAAGAAAAAACAGAAACGTGGATATTAAATTTAAACAAAATACATACAGAAAATCAAGAAACCGCTCAAAAAATAGAAAAAAATTTTCAATCTCTTGATTCTCTTTTAGGTGAAGATTTTGTCACAGTTTACGCAAATTGTCTTTCTATTCAAAAAGAAAATTATCAAAAAAAATACTTAGAACTTAAAATAAATTTTTTCTCTGCTATTAATAATGATGATGTATTGCCTTTCGTTCCTCCTAATTTCAAGCAATACTTCTTAAATAATGAGGTTTCCCATTCTTTATCAAAAGAAATATGTGAGACTTTCTTTAAAGAACAAACAACAATAGAAGAAGACTTTATCCCAAATTTTTCAGAAAATATTATTACTATTTTTTTGAGATCAGAAAATAATGAAGGAAAAAAATACTTTTTTACTACTGATGATTCTTTCCAATCAGTAGTAACAATAAAATATTTTTGCTTATCTATCATTCAAGCAAAGGAGTTATTTATTACTTTCAAAGAACTTTTAAACTCGTTACATGAAGTCGGCATTACAGACGAGAATATAAAAAAAAATATACAGCAAGCATTGATTAATAAAGTAAAACTTTTTTATCAAAGAATGACAATAAACAAAGAGGTCTTGAACAATGAAGAAATAAGAACAAGCATGGAACTGGAAGCAATGTCAATCCTTCGGATACAATTTTTTGATCCCCTGATTAGAACATATTTTTTAAAAACAAATCAGGTTAATTATTTTGAATACGAGATTGAAGATATACTTACAATAATTGGCAACAGGTTGTTCAGTCCTGAAATTACATTTCAGCTGATTCAAGAAATGAAAACCGTTATATTCGAGGTTATAGATGAAATTAAAGAAACAAAAGTCACAGCAGCAATGATTTCAGAGTCCATACATTTCAGATTTAGTATACTTCAATCAAAAAAAGAAATTACTCAAAAAAAAAGAATTTCCTATTTCAATCCCATCAGAAATTGAAAAAGAAGGATTTTTCAATGAATATTTAAATCAAGATAATGATGAACAAGATAATCATGAAAATATTTTTGAATTTGAAGATTTTGAAAAAGATTCTGACGATGATAATAAAAAGCAACCAATAACTAAGGGAAATCAACCAAAACTTGGATCGGGAAATAATACAAATTCACAACCATGGTATAAACAACCAATAGAAACGGCAACTTCTCAAAAAAAACCGCAATCTTTACCACAAGATATCGAAAAAAGAGATTCATTGGAAAATAGAATACAGGAGCAGAAGATAGATGTTCCACTTGATGATCATTTTGAAAAAATTGAACACTGTATAACTAACAAGGCTATACCTCAATCAGAAACAGAAATCAAGAGGCAATCTCCTATTCCCTTGAAAAAAGAGTCTTTTTACAAAAAACTATTCTCAAAAACAATGCTATCAATTTTCATTGTCAGCAGCATCGTTTTGTATATGCTAATGAATAATAAAAAATTCTTCTCAAGGATTGGTCAGTGAGTAAATCTCAATATTGTACATTATTAAGGCATTCAACGGCACACCTTCTTGCGCATGCAATTTCAGAACTTTTTCCTGAAGTACTTTTTACGATTGGACCTGCAACACAAGATGGTTTTTTTTATGATGTTTTACCAAAAACCAACTTAAAAGAATCTGATCTTATAATGTTAGAACAAAAGATGCAGGAAATTGCAGAAAGAAACTTGCCAATTGTACATACTCAAATCGATAAAAATTATGCTCGCACATTGTTTGCAAATAATCGATTCAAAATTGAATTAATCGACACAATACCATCAGAAACTGTTGGGCTTGCAACACAAGGTAACTTTATTGATCTTTGTAAAGGGGGCCATGTAACCCATACGGGCGAAATTAAATATTTCAAATTAACCGGCCTTTCAGGTTCATATTGGCGAGGTGATCGAAACAATCAGGTCTTACAACGGATTAGCGGAATCGTCTTTGAAACAGAAAAAGAGCTTGATGAATACAAAAAAAAAATTGCTGACGCTGAACTGTATGATCATCGACGAATTGGGAAAAAATTAGAGCTTTTTTCATTTCAAGATGAAGGACCTGGATTTCCTTTTTATCATCCGAAAGGAAAAGCAATTTTAAATGTCTTAATTGATCATTTAAAAAAGATACTTCGGTTATATCAATATTCAGAAATTACAACACCATTAATGTTACGCGACGAACTCTGGAAACAATCAGGCCATTATGATTTTTATAAAGAACACATGTATTTTTCAACCGTCGATGAGCAAAGCTATGCAGTACGGCCAATGAATTGCCCAGGTGCAATCTTGATTTATAAAGAACGTCCTCGTTCATATCGAGATCTTCCGCTACGCCTTGCAGAATTCGCGCTTGACCATCGCTATGAACTTTCTGGTGCAATGCATGGTCTTTTTCGCGCACGAGCATTCACGCAAGACGATGCTCACATCTTTTGTCGACCAGATCTTCTTGCTGATGAACTCAAAAAAACAATACAACTATGGAGTGATGCTTGGAAAAAATTTAATTTCACCGATGTTTTGGTAAAAGTTGCCACACGGCCAGAAAAAGCTCTTGGGTCCTTGAAGTTATGGGAAATAGCAACGCATGCTCTTGAGCAAGCACTCATTGATCAAGGCTATCGATATGAAATTGCTTCAGGAGAAGGAGCATTTTATGGACCTAAAATTGAATTTCATATTCATGACTCAATGAATCGATCGTGGCAATGCGGCACTATTCAAGTTGATTTTGCACAACCAGAAAATTTCGATCTGTATTACATTGCTGATAATGGAAAACGTGAACGCCCTGTCATTATTCATCGTGCAATTTATGGCTCATTAGAAAGATTTCTTGCTATTTTACTAGAACATTACAAAGGAAAATTACCGTTCTGGCTTGCCCCGATCCAAATTGCAATTTTATCTATTACCGATAATCAAATAGATTATAGCATTGAAATTTACAAAAAACTTAATCATCAAGGTATTCGAGCCATTGTTGATCAATCGTCAGACCCAATTAACGGCAAAATCAAAAATGCGCTCGATCAAGCAATTCCTTGGGCTCTTATCATCGGTAAAAAGGAAGTCGAACAACAAACAATAAGCCTACGACTGCATGACGGAACACAAAAAAACGGTCTTTCGTTGGAAGCATTATATCAATTAATCGAAAATCATAACTAAAAATTTTTGATCTTAACGGCTTATCAGAACCCCAACACGCGGACAAAGTTTCAATAATGGGCATTCAGAACACAAGGGAGAACGGGGAAAACAGATATTCTTCCCCCATGCAACAAAAGCCCGATTAACCTTATTCCAATCCTTTTGAGGAATTAATCTTTCAAGTGCAAAACGGGTTGCATCAACTGTTTTTGTCTTGACAAGTCCTAACCGATTACTTAAACGATGCACATGAGTATCAACACAGATCGCAGGAATCAAAAAACCTTCTGCTAAAACCAATTGTGCCGTCTTTGGACCAACACCAGGCAATTGCATTAATTGATCATATAAAGAAGGAACAATCCCTGCATATTTTTTCACTAAAATATCAGAGATCGTAATAAGAATTAATGCTTTTTTACGATAAAAACCAACCGAGCGAATAATTTTTTCTATAATAGAAACCGACAAAAGAGCTATTTTTTCTGGAGTATCTGCATATTCAAATAAATGACAAGCAACCTTAACCGCACTCTCATCTTTCGATCTTAAACTCAAGAGACAAAAAACAAGTAACAAGAAAGGATTGCGCCCGAATTTTTGAAGAATAACTTGAGATCCAACAGGAGACAAAAAAGAAGATAATCTAATAATTTGCTCAATTATCATAACAAGATATACTTCAAATTGTAAACTTTGTAAATTCTAACTGTTTATAAAAAATAAATTTGTTAAAAGCAAAATATCTGCTAGGATCCAAATTAATGAGTTGGCGGACCAGGAGGACCACTTGGATCATTTTGTAAAGATAAAAAAGATTGGCATTGAACTTTTGTAAACATAAACAAATCCTTTAATCAGTTTAAATAATGTTTACATTCTATTAGGATGTGTTATGAATGTCAATTTTTTATCGGATTTATTAACTAAAATTGAGATTTTTTTTATTAAAAATCAGATACTACTACCTATTATTATTAGCTCATTTTTATTAAAATTTTTGTTTCTTTTATTTTTAATATATCACTGGTATAAAAAAACCGTGTTAATCAATGCATTATATTTTTGGATCACTGTCCTACTTCTAACCGCTATAATTCCTGATACAGCATGGCTTTTAAAATTATATAGCTTGCGGTTTCCACATTTTTTTGCTTATGCAACAGTAATAAGCTATATCCGAATTTCCTGGATTGCATTTATTATCCAATATCAATTAATTGGTATTATAATGAATAATGTAATAAAAAAAAAAGTTAATTTAAAAAAGTTTTTTCTTATTAATACCCCAAACTTTATTTTTATCGTAATATTATTAATAATTTTTCTAATTGATAAAGACTGCCTTAATGAGCAGAAACGATTTTGGTTAGAAGACTCAATACAAAAAATTATTGTTATTTACCTTACTTTATTTTTCATTCCTTATACTATTTGGGAGTTTTATAAAGACGCTAAAAAAACAATCTTAATAATCCAAAAACAATTTAAAATTTTTATTTTCTTTTGGATTATTCCACAGGTATTTGCTGACTTTATCCATCTCAATCCATTTTCACTGGATTGGCCAATAACACAAAGCTATACCTTTGTTGCAATCAGCACCATGTTGCTTAATTGTATGATCTATTTTTGTGCACGAAATATTATTCGATTACGCTTTTTAAATTTCAAAAAACATCTTGATCATGTTACCCTTGGTTATGAATTTGAAGAAGTTTTTCAAAAAAGTCTTATTGAATTGGGAGCAATCAGCAACTTGGATGATCTTGGAAAGCATATACAAATTTTTTTTGAACGCCTTCTTGCCATCCCTCAGAATTGCATTACAAGTCATATCCAGGTTAATAATCATAATAATGATATACCAAATAATTCCGATGGAGTATGCCAAACACTTAAAATCTTTCATCAACAACTAAAACAGGATCCTGATACCATTATTATTAATTTTCTTGCCGAGAATAAAATAGCAATCAGACATGAACTAGAATTCAATACGTTTTATACAGAAAACCTTAATGATCAAAAATTGCTGGATCTTTTGACTGTTCTCAAAACTGATTTAATTATACCAATTTTTTATAAAGATTCGATTTTGGGATATATTTCAATACGTGATGATCAAAATCAGCATTATACTTTATTAACCAAAGCCCAACAAAAAGCAAGCATAATCTTTGCAAGTTATTTAGGAACATTTGTACAAATTTTACAAAATAATCGACTTGAACAGATACAAACAAAAGCATATCAGATTGAAAACCAAATCTTTGAGTTCACGCAACAGATATATTACTATCAGGAAGGAATTGCAAAAATCTTAAAAGAAATAAATACCCCATTAGGATTATTTATCTACCAAAAAAATAATCTCATTCCTTTATATAAAAATATATTTATCTACCATATAAAACAGGATGCATTCCATAAACAAATTATATCAATGATTAGACATACGATTGATAATCAATTAGAACAGTATGAAAGTATAGTATCAACACATGAAAATGATTTTGTATGCAAAATTTTGATGCTCCCATACAAAAATCAACTTTTAATTATTTTGAACACTAAAACAGGCTTAGAAAAAATAGAATCGCTTACAAATTATAATAATTCAAATCTCTTTTCTCCTTTTGCCTTTTACCTTTATTGCACAAAAAAAGGACAATCGATTCAACAATTTTTACCGGGTAGCAGTGAAGCAATTACCAAATTCAAAATTAAAATAATGCAATCAGCATTAAATAAAAAACCGATCATGCTTTATGCAGAAAAAAATGACTTGAAAAATATCTCATTACTTCTTCATACATTAACAGAACGGTCCAATTATGCTTATTTTAATGCAAAAGAGAGTACTCCCTCAGAACATGCAGAATTAATTTTTGGTGTTCAAACATTATATACTGAAAATCAGATGCATCATGGACTCCTTGATCATTGTAATAACGGAACACTCACAATAGAAAATTTGGCTTGGATGTCCCATGGTATACAAAATGATCTTACTCATTTTTTATTATCAGGAGAATATTTACCGTTAAAAGGGTTTCATAGTCGAAAAAGCAATGTCAGAATTATCTTTATTACCGCTTATGATGAAATGAAAAAACCGGCACCTTATACTATTTTTTCAAACCTACAAGAAATATTTTCTGACCAAGTTATTTATTTTCCTCAATTAGAACTTTTGTCTGAAAATGAATATGTCGAATTTATTAAAACAATGCTTCAGGCCTATCTTTCTGAAACAGTTTCACTAGAAAAAGAGGAAGCTCTCATTCATAGTTTTTTGATTAAAAAAAGTCAAAGTTTAAGTGAGCTACAAAAAGAAATTCAAGAACGAATTAACCATTTTCAAGAAAATTCTTATCAAAAAAAATTCACTTTTAACGATGAAATCACCCTTGATCATATTATCCAAAAAGGTAAACATGTTTTAAAAAATCCTGATGAACTCAGTCTTTTATGGAATAAATTCAATAAAAATCAATCTCATATTGCATCACTACTTAAAGTAAATCGATCTTCAGTGAATCGGCGCATTAAAGAATACAATTTATAAAAAGGAATGATTGTTATGATAAGTTATGAACAATGCGTTAATCAAGCCGAAGCATTTATCATCTATTTGACCACCGTTCGTCGACTCTCATACCATTCATTACGTGCTTATAAGTCAGATTTAAAACAGTTTTTATTTTTTTGGCAAAGATTACCCGATGCTGAAAAGACTCATTTATCATTTCGTCAAATTATTGAACAATTTTTATTGAACCTTTTTTATAAAAAAATTACTAATAATAGTATTGCACGCAAATTTTCTTGTCTCAACTCATTTATCATTTTTTTGAAAACAAAAAATATTACGGTTACACTGAAACTTAAACGACCTCGTCAAGAAAAAAAACTACCTCGTTATATTACACAAACCGCACTAATAAAACTTCTTGAAACAGTACCGGAGCAATCATTAAAAACCACTCATCCATATAGAGATATTGCTATCCTTGAACTATTTTATGCAACCGGGATTCGTTGTAACGAATTAACAAAAATTACTCTCCAAGATATCAACTATCAAGAGAAAACAATAAAAATTTTTGGCAAAGGGGCTCGAGAAAGAATGGTACTTTTTGGATCAAAAGCATTAGAAAAAATAAAACATTATTGCAAAATGGAAAGAAAAGAAATTGTCAATTCCACTGAACCATTATTTTTAAACAACCAAAATAAGGCATTAAGTTGTCGAAGCATACAAAGAATTATACATCAATTTCAAAGCTTACTTCCACCAAATCAAATTATTTCAGCACACAAGATTCGTCACTCATTTGCAACACATCTTTTACAAAGAGGGGCAGATTTGCGAACAA
>Ga0116230_10002244_pt1 | contig 18608 bp, 10 predicted proteins | sample S1TSphfallax_3_FD_88678 | JGI IMG/M metagenome (GOLD analysis project Ga0116230, IMG submission 88678) | Host-associated microbial communities from peat moss isolated from Minnesota, USA - S1T2_Fd - Sphagnum fallax MG | ecosystem: Host-associated > Plants > Peat moss > Unclassified | place...
TATGCCTGACATTGGGGCTCAACTGTACATGTAAGGGGTTTGGGTGTCCAATTCAGGCACCTTTTCATGTTTCTTCCTATGTGGGAACAGACAGCCAGCTTCTGTGCTTCAGTTGTAATGTGAACTGATAGTGGAGAGAACATGCTTTTGATGTGTGTCAGCGTGGGGAACGGCTCTGGAACAAGCCCTAGTAGAGCACTTTACCCCCTGGAGGAATGGCAGCTTGCCCTTGCAATCTCGTCACATTCCTAGGTGGAAGGGGCCCTACACGTAGGTAGTACATTAAGTTTGGATACACACAATCTCTTGGTTTTCTCCACCAGACAGATATGGTTTGTTAACTCTGGTTAGCCTATTCCACATTGCAAAAGTATTTTGTGACCTACCAGAACATTTTTTTATCACACCAAAATCAATTAGGAGTTTTACATCTTCTGGGCTATTGATACGGTCTCCAATGAGTTGAAGGTATTCTGTGTAGGGTAAAGCCCATTGGTGGGGGGCATTCTCAAAATAAGGGGCCTAGGACGAGGTGATAGGTGAGTCCGTCCTCGCATTTTGGGAATGTCCCCCACCAATGGGCTTTACCTATCATAAAGAACAAGAAAAAATTTATCATGAACCAAACCTATGTAGATCATGGGACGTATTAATGGCAGAGTTCTTATGCCTACTCCTCAATAGTGGGAGAGTTCTTACACCTACAAGTAGGCATAATTTCCCTCCCAATTTCTAGGAGGGAAATTGATGGATAGAAGGTGCCTTCCACATAGACTACAAATTTTCTAGCAGTGCTTTACGCAAGTGTATTGATTATGAACCAAAACCATAACCAGAATCTATACTGGTACCTTTACCGTGTTGAGTAAGGCCTCATAGAGCTAAAAATTAGGTTAGCTGAGGAAATGTTAAATTGAAACTCAAAGATCCTGATTTAGTCTAGGGATGGGACATGAGACATCTTTACAAGCAACCCAAAATAATTTGAGGTTTTTCCCACGGTACCAATGTAGGTGCTGGTTCACCCAAGGCCAGGCATCATTGTCAAAAGTTATGTTTCCAAAGATCCCTTTGAATTGAATGCCAACTTTCTTCATTGGGGCGGGGGGTGGTGACAATCAGTTATATTTTTGCAATCTTCTTGTTATCACATGGCCATGTTTATTGAATGGCAATCCAACACAACAAAACATTTTGACTGTAGTGATAGGACTGGGCACTTTACGAAGGGTTCTTCCTCTTGAATTTGTCCTACCAACCACCCTTGTTGATAGCTATTTTTCAATGCCTTTTTCCCATAAGTTGCATTCTTTTAATTCTCCTTGGTATATAATATTACAATTTCATCCATTTTTCCTTTATTAAAAAGCTTTAATTGAAGTTATGGACTAAGTTAACTATCGCAGGCTCAATGCCTTACAGAAGCTCAAACAATTCATCCTAATTATTTCATGCCACTTCCCTAATTTCCATCCTAGCTATTTATTTATAGGTCAGGTCTTTGAACAAGAAACTAGCAAATATTAATTGTTAATTGAATTGTCAGTTGAAAAAACCAACAATTTCATCACAAGAGACAACTACCCTAATTAAGAATTGACATACTTAATACATAATTATTTTTGAACTTGGGTTAAGTTAAATTTTTAACTTTTTAGATTTATAATCATGTAATCCTACTAATGGTTGTATTACAACTGTATAATTGGTCAAACAAGGTTAACTATATTCAACATGATTATTAGTTGTGTAATCATATTATTATAATTGACCTTTATGAACCTTTTGTACAATGATCCATTCTGTAACAATGACCTTTGTAACAATTGCATATATATGAACATATGATTAGGTTTAACATTAGTTTAACTTCTAAAATTAACCTTTATTAAATTTAGTTTATAAATTTAGCATTTACATTAGCCTTTAGATTTAGCTTTAAAATTTAATATAGGTTTGACCTTTAAGATAAGCTTAGTTTAAACTTATAGATTTAACTTACACTTAGCCTAAATTAAATAAAATTAACCCTAATTTAACATAATTAAACTAACTTCACTTTGTTTAACCTAGTTTAACCTAGTTTAATTTAAGTAGCCTTATTTAACCAAAGTAGCTTCATTTAGTTTAAATATAGTCATAAAATTTAATTTAGTTTGATTTGGCAATTTAGACCAAATTTAACTTAATTTACTTAGGTTTAGCCTAAATAAAATAGTTTCATCGAATTTAATTTAATTTAACCTGATTTACCTTAATTTATCTTAGTCTCATTTAAATAACTTTATTTTTTTAAATAATTTAGTTTTGCCTTAATTTTGTTTAAGTATATTAACAATGGATTTCTTATAATCAAGTTCTAGAATCTACACCATTACTAAATTCTTGTCTACCATGCTACAAATAATACCACATACTCGGGTAATTCAAGCAAATTACAAGGAGCCACATATATAATCATATTTTACAAGGTAGAAGATTAAACATGCATACCCAACAAAGAGTAATCCCAAGTAGTATGAAGCATTATTTATGAAAACAACCTCTTATAATGAAAGCATGTCATTGATTACAAGAGAGTATGTGCGAAAAAATAATAATATCATCTATTGCTTTCATATATTATTTTTTCCTCTTACTATTAATAGGTAGAAATCTCTAAACTATTTAGTTTCATAGGCTTCTTTGTGACTACTAATTATTAGTGATAGACTTATTGTCCTTTATCCAAGGGGTGAAGCTAATGGAATTAGGTAGTTTGGGTTAGTGAGTGGTTGGGGGTAATCCACCCAACCATTTAGGAGATTTCTAAGAAGGAATTAGAATAAGGGCCCTATTTTTAAAAGTTCAATGTGGGCCTTATGTGTGGTATGTGGGGAAGGGGATAAAGGAAGTGGGAGAGGATGAAGGGATTCATTAGATATTTGTGTGGGATATGGAGAAGTCTCCTAGGATAGTGATGGAAGAATGAAAAAAGGTGTACATACTTGGTATGTGATTTTAATGGAAGATGCTTGAAGGACTCAAGTCTCTTGTGTTGCATTATTATTGTATGAAGTGTGGGAGGTGAAATAAAGTATGTTATGTAAGTAAGATACTTCCTGGAGTTGGTATCCCTACACTTTTTTTAAAATATGGAAAGTAATGGGGTTGACCATGGGTAGCCATTAAAGCAACAAACTACTAGCTGCCATAGGAGGGTAATAACTAATCCTTGGTGGTGGGAATCAAAAAAGGCACTAACTAGCAAGTTATTCATTACAGAGTGGAAAGTACTATTGTGGGCAAAAAATAGGAGCTCAAAGGGAAAACAATTGGTTATAGAAGGTACAGAGTATAAAAAGGATTTATTGAGGGTTGTAGGTGGTAAGCAGAGCCACTAAATAATTAGTAAGTAGGGGGAAGGAGGGACAATAATGATAGAAAGGTCTAGAAACCCACTAGACAATATCTTGATGGTGTTGAAAGTATTACAAAACTAGGGAGAGTAACTATTCCCAAGTTCTCTCCCCCTTTTTCATTTGTTCCCTTCCTTATGTTCCATCCCTACTCCATGGTTGAGATTATTTATAGGAGGGTAGGTTTGGTCATGGATAATAGACCCTTACCTTCCTTGTTCTTAATATGACCTCTTACTTCTTACTTGAATAGTTGTAATAAAATAAGATAGGGAAGGTAGTTATTTACATGGAGAAATAAGGTATCAACCTTGTCCTTTGGTCTTACCCCCTAGAAGATGGTAATGATCAAGGGCTACAATTTTAACCCTTAAGACTTACTTCTATTCACTTTTTTTAGACAGTTAGAGCCTTACAACATATTGATAGTCCTAGCCACTTCAATAGGCCCTAAGTAGTTACATAAAATTCAATAACTTTCTATGAACACCTCCTTCCAAGATTCAATAGGGTGACTTCCTAACTTCAATAATAACATTAACACCATTCAATAATCCCTTTTATTATGTTAAATAGGGTCACAACCACACCTTAGTAGGGTATCTTTTAAAGATTATTACAAGACTACAATAAATTATACTTTAGTAACTTGCTAACCTTAATACATTTTTTCCACAAAAATAATTTTTCTTAACATTATCCAATCTCTTAAGATTGTAGTATATTTACAAGGTCTTCATCTATCTAAACTTTCACATTATCCATTTCATTGAAACACTCACCAATATCAAGAGATGTCAATTGGAGTCAAAAAATCGTGAATTTCATCATTAGATTCCACCTTTACTTCGAAACTCTCATTTGGTAATTTCCTTGAAAGGAGTCATCGATACATCTTGTCTTTGCTTGACATTAGTGGATGTGAGAGGCACTGTTAGAATTGGTGTGTTGATAAGTTTTTAGGTTTTTTCTAAAACTGCCTAATTAGGTGGTTTGTTTGATAAATAGGTACATGCAATACCACTAGATTCTTACCGAAATGAGCTTGCACTACATGCAAGTTTGGTCCCTTCATTGTGTAGCACTAACCAATCACATTCATTGTTTTGTATGATAAACCATTGAACACACACACCTCCTTAAATCTTGCAACTTCTACATCCATTACCATGTTTTGATAATGTCATTTTAAACTCTATTCTCAATCATATTTGGCATTGGATCTCTTTTGACCATGATGAAGGTTAGCTTATGATTAATTGTTGTCATATGCTTGAGATACTACTTGTATGCCACCTCCAATCGGTAATAATATTGTAGCACGTACACTCCAAAACAGCCTATAGGATGTTCTAGCAATCCATAGCCATGTCCATCATTGAAGATAATGTACCCACAAAGGATGTTGTAGGTGAAATACTCATGAAATTCTACATCTTGTGTCTTCCACATACATTCAAAATCATCAACCATGATGTTGCCGTTGAACATTGGTGGGGCATATCCTACCAAGATGCACATTTGCAAGCATTATATGAAATAATATGCTTCTAGATGGGGGGTGATTGGTAAAATGTACTCCAATTCCTTCAAGATGTGCAGCACATCATTTGACTACACGGCTTGAGTCCAATCCAACCTCTGCACCTAATGTAAAGGGAACAATGTTTGTTCGTTCATTGCATATACAAAAAGAACATGAGACTACGACAATGATCCATCATGGGAGAATGCTCACGTTGTGGAAAATCATCAAGTTCCTACTATAGACTCTTATATTCTTCCATGTTCCCTACCTCCTTGTGGTTTTTCTTTCCACACTTGCCACCTTCTACTTGCTCCTTCCTTCTAGGCAAGTGTGTGCTAGAGATTTCTTACATGTCATCCTAATTTTCCTCCTCTTCTTCCATCTATGTTTCCTCATATTCCTCTTCCCTTTGAAAGTGCGCATGTGCAACATTGAACTCTATCACCATATCATGCTCCTTCTAGTAATATAGTTGCACCATCAATAGTTGGGCTTCATTCAACACAACAAAGAGCTCCTCACCTTGATTTTGAAACATTTGATCATACATGACAACCTTAGCTAAATTTTCCACTACTAGCACCTTCCACTTGGTAATCTCCATTTCATGTTTATGCCCTACTTCCTTTTGCATACCTATTTACTTCTCTTTGAAAGCTACAAGTTGAGTTTGCTTCTCAAGATTTTGTATTTTTTCTAGAAGAGATTTTTCATGTGCTTAGTTAATCTTTGTGCTAATTTTTTCTTCTTCTTTTAAATTCTACATTACCAACTCTAGACTCATGGATTTCATTTGCCAAGTCTCGTCATTAGTTTAGGTCTCAAAGAACTTCCATTTTATTGTTTTTAAGCACACCTTGACCAACTTTATCTCCTCCTTGTGTTTAGTTGTTGTTGTCATCACCTTTCCTTCATGTTGCATTATAATTGTTTTCATTTTTTCTATTATAAGCATGCTATTAGTTTTGCTACAAAGCATCAATGCTCCTTTCATTTGATCCTCCTGCACCTTGGCCTTTTCTAGCTTTTATTGAGTCTCATGGAGTTCTTGGTCCAATTGTTTATGAATCTTAAATTATTTATTTCCCATTCCTATTATTGCTTCAAAATCTAAAGGATCAATGTGTCTTCAACACATTTTCATTCATACAAAACTACACCTTGCAAACGTTCCACTTTTAAAGGGAGTTGTCAATTCTTTTTCCCATGGATCTCTTCACATCCCTTGCCTTTTTAGTTGAAGTGTGAACGAACTCCACCATTTGCACTTGCATGGAATCCTTGTGGTTTAAGGAATATTCCACTTTGACTTCTTCATCATACACCCCTTAATTGGTAAATGGACTCATGATTAACATCACATTGTTTAATAAATTTAATCACAACTCCATCAATAGGCATTGATGTTTCATGTACAATTTGAACATCTTTCCCAAATTCCATTATGTCACAACATTTGGTTGGTCATTAGTTAAGATGCCCTCCAAAATTGGATGATTAACAATGACAACTCCTAAATTTAATTGATATTTGGTCAAGATGCCTTTCAAATTTGATTGACCAGGGGTGACTCCTTTTGAATCAATTGACCAATGCTATCGATGCCATCCAAATTTAGTTGGTCTTCCTTATTATTAAGGTTGGTTCCATACCTTCCAAACTGAGATGCATCCTTCAAAGAGAAATCATGTAGTATCTCATCCAATTCAATCTATTGATGAGCCTATGCATTGGTTTGAATGGTATCCCCCTCCTGGATTGATGTTATCACTTGAATTGTTTCCTCTTACATGAATTCCTCTACAACATGTGGAATTTGTTTTTGTGACAATGGCGTTCGTAAGTTGATGCCTATTTTTGATGGCATCAATGGTACATAAAGTGTCTTTTTCCTTGTGTTCTTTAGGTGCTAAATGTCCAATTTGTAGTTTTTTGTCTTCTTTTGTCTATTCGAATGTAGTATAATGTTTCACCACCACGATAAGAACTCGACTGAATGAATTGTTCCCTACCTTTTTTTAGACCATAATCATTTCCTTTTGCAACCACACTATGAACCACTCAACCCAATCACAAAAAAATACGTGGAACAATATGTGGCACCAAGTCACAATGGTAATCACATGAAGATGCAACTTACATGAACATTTCATCCATCCAAATTAGTTTATGTGGCACTATCATTTTGCAACTGCTTTTACAAATAAATGATGTAGTCACATTAATTATATAGATTTTTTTAATATTTAATATTTAAAAATAAAATTGATATTTTTGTATATATATATACATATATTCAAATGTGTGTGTGTGTGTATATATATGTGAACTATAATTTTTTTACTTTTACATTTATAATATATTAATATTTAAAATAAAATTATGATTTTTAAAAATGTAAAAATATATTATATATTTTTCACATCTTAAACTTCTATTTGATTTTAAGAATTATATTGAAAAAAAATTCTTAAAATATAATATAGTTTACTACCAAAATTTAATTTCAATATATGATATATAATTTAGTCACATATAAGGTTTATAAATGGATCATAAATTAACCTTACTACCAAGCCTAATAGCTAGATTAATTACATATTCTACCTAATTAAATAAATAATTTATACAAAAAAATTATCACATATTAATTACCCCTACTATTTATTATTTAATCCATGTACATACTTCTTATAATATATCCTACTTAATTAATTAAACATAACATTATTTCATTCAACACAATAAAACACCTGCGAATAATTAGCCTATTTATATATTAGTACCCAATACCTACTACTTATCACCTAGCCTACTTAATTAATTAACTAATTAAAAAACACTATGATATATCAACACAATAAAATTTAGTGTTGGAAATTCCAAATAATCATCCATATTTACCATTGCCATGGGTCCTCTAAAGTTTCACAAAACTCCCAAACCCTATTACACATTTAATGGTTAGTTCATTCAAGAAAGTTAAGGAAAAAAACTAGATGACAAAATCCAACAATTTCATTGGCCAACTCATTTTTGTTACATTTAATTTCATGTACATTTGTAATTAGGATTTATAATCACAATTGAAGTTGAATAAAATGCCACGTGGTGTTTAATGGTTAATGAACCACATCCCAAGTCACAAAAACTACATTTTCATCTAATTTGAAATGCCACTAAAAATAGATGATATATGTTCACTTTTCATCATCATTTTCATCCATACTGACATTAGTCACAAGTCATAATTGCATATGTAACTACAAACCATTTTTTAGTTGTTTTTACAACTACAAGTTATTTTTACCATGGTGCCATGAAGGATAATCACATCAATAGTCGAAAAAATGGTTGATTTGGACATAAGTTGCAAATGTGTAGGTTGGTATGGACAAAATTCTTTGTAGTGTTCCTACAAAATATTCCCCCCATTCTTCATTATATGATTATCTTATTAGTACAACGATACCTTTTACTAACAACTTGAAAATTTATCTAATGGCATGATAGTCCCATGATCTCCTTACAATGCAAAACGTTTCTTTCAATAAAAACCTAGAAACTACAAATGATCTCTTTGATCATAGGGAGCTCGCAAAATTCATTAAGTTTTGCCTTAACCATCCAATTGTGATCCTCCTTTATAATTGCCCACATTGTAATGTGCATGCATGTCGGAAAATGGATTTGATCCAACAATGCAAGTTGAATATCCACAGTTGTATCCTTAGTTTCAAATCATTTCATACACTTGGCTCAAGAAGATGTCCCACCTTCGAGTTTATGTTTCACCATGGCTAACTCCAAGGACTGTTCCTTGTAATAATTGAATTTCATGTTCCATAATACGAGAATTGTACTCCTAATTGGTAGATGCAATAGTTATTTAATGATGCCAACAAAAAAATAATGGAGACCTAAATGACATATCGACTGTTCTATCCCTATTCTCTTTTTCATTGTTTTTTCTTCTAGGAATCCATTTCATTTGGCGTGCCAATATTTCCAAATTCTAAGAAAATTTTACTTGGACTCCAGGTCAATGTATTCATTTTTTTATAGTAATAAACACTCGAAAGTTTATAAGTTGCAAAATTCTTTCAATGCATTTCAACTTTTCCCAATGATTTACTACACTAAAATGAAGGTGAAAAAATATATATTGTACCCAACATTTGAACATTTGGGTGTTTATCGTTTTATCTCCCATTCTAGCTCTAAATTTGAAGATAACCAAAGATTTTCTTGTGAAGATGTGTATATACTAGATGTTCCTTTCCACTTTTAACACTATTGTTCTTACTTGTCTTTTAAATTGTGGTTAAAGAAATTCTTTGCTTTTTTATTTCATGTTTTTTTAAAAATTCAAAGTATTCATTATGAAGCTTTTCCCACTATATTACTACTTCCATTGCAAGGAATCCTATCCATTCCAACCCATGCATTTGCAACTTGTGTCAAATCAACCATTTTTGTGACTATGGATGCAATTATCCTTTGTGGCACTTGGTAAAATTGCCTTGTAATCACAATGATTACAAAGTGATTTGTAGTTGCATATGCAAGTTATACTTGTGACTAATGTTGATTTGGATGAAAATGAAGATGAAAAATACACTTATATCATCCATTTTTAATGGCATCCCAAAATAGATGAAAATGTAGTTGTTTCTATGACTTGGAAGGTGGTTCCTAGGCCATTGGACTCCATATGGCATCTTCTCAACTTGATTTGCAAATAAATCCTAGTTGCAAATGCACATGTAATTAAATGTCAAAAAATAAAGAGTTGGCTAATAAAATTATTGGATTTAATGGTCTAATTGTTTTCTCTTCATTATTTTGAATGAACTAACCATTAAATGTGTGGTAATGTTTGGTGGGTTTGTGAAAATTTTAAAGGATCCATGGCAATTAATCCTAAAAATAAGGCTAAATAATAGGTCATGTGTATGTGGGTTAAGTAGTAGGGATTTTATCATGTTGATATTTGATTTTTTGAATTAATTACTTAATTAAATAGGCTATGTAATTTATTTATTGAATAAGCTAGGTACCAAAAATAATTTATGATCCATTTATAAACATTATACAATGAATAAATTATGTTGATACAATTATGATCTATTATAAGAAAAATTGCATGATAGAATTTTTAAATCAAATAGAGGTTTGAGATGTGGAAAAACAAAATTTTTATTGCAATTTATTATAAAATATTATGTGTAAAAAAAATTTATTGTTCCATAAAATCAATTAATTATATGGCATTAATTCGTAAATACATATTAAAATTGATTATCTAGATTAATATTTACATAAAAAATAATATGGTTAATGTAAGAGCTTTTATCATATTTTTATTAAAATTTATTTATGATCCATTTATAAATATCATATTTAAATTAAACTCTAATGGTAAAATTATGATATATATAAAAAATGTATAATATAATTTTTAGAATCAAATGAAAGTTTAAGATATGAAAGATATATTATTTATTTATTATTATATTATTCATTTATAAATCATGTGATTGAATTTATTTTTTCCATGGAGTGGTCATTGAGATTATATTCAATAACTGTATAAATTTATTTTATTTTTTCAAATCATTTTATATTTTAAAGAGGAAAACATATATTTATGTACATTATTGAAAGAACTTTAAAGAATATATTTGGATAATGTTGCAATGTTTAACATCCAATGTTGTTGTCATCATGACAACTCCACAATTATTGTACAAATCATCACCATAGATCATTTCCTTTTTCATTACAAACTACAAATTTGAAGCTTGAAAAAATTTGAAGTTGGCAATACTAGAAGAAGATTTTTGGACAATTGTGTATTTTGCTAAACATGTGTAATGATTTTTTTTGAGGATGGCAATTGTTAAAGATATTTTTATGTTAGATTTGTTATGGCAAATTGATTCCAATTGATTAGAACTATTTTTCTTCCAAGTTTAATGTTACATCAAATATTGAAGAATGTTGAAGAAAACATAATATTCTTTACTACTACTATTTATTTCAAAGTTTCTTTAGCTCTTTATTATTTATGTTAATGTCGAAAATTATGATTCTAGAGTTTATCATGTTATTGTCAAGGTCAATGAAATAGAAATGTTGAATCCAAGCTCTATCAAGTTCAATGCTCAAATGGTAGATTGCTTGAAATTGATTAGAATTGTTCTTCTTCAAGTTTAATGCAACATCAAGTTTATAAGTGAAATGAAGAATGTTCAATGGAAGTTAGGCTTGATTGCTATTATTTAGTTAAATGTTGTTGTATAGTTTAATGAAATTGAAATGTTGAATTGAAATTCCATCAAATGGCAAACTAATTCAACTTGAACTATTTTTCTTCATATCAATTGCTAACTACAATTAATCTTCATTTGTGTCTTAACTATTTAACAATGCCAAATTATTAAACAAGGGTTTAGACATGATGATTGGTGGAGGCATTTGCAATTGTACTTTTATGAAGGCATGACACATTGCAAAGCTAAAGTTTGATAGAACACTTACCATATTCTTATTCATCTTATGAACCTTCTTATTTCTCTCCTTCACATACTTGAGATGCTTGAATGTCTTCTCATGAGGCTTGGTCATGTTCTTGTCAATTTCAAGTTGATTTGTGTTGATGTGGTTCGTGGCATCCACAATAATCGTGTTGTTGTTATCAGTGGCTTCAATGACCTATAGGAATATTGATGATATTTTTCTTTTCACTCTAATGATTCCAAAAGTTATAGGTTTTGTTGCTTTAAGTGTTGGATGTGTCTTGGGTCTCAATCAAGTGTCATAGAATCATAATCGTTAAGGTTCACAAATGCATGAGATACATTATGAAGGTTCAACATTACTTAGACTTCCAAAGGATTGTGAGAAATCATTTAGGTTGATTTCATTATTTGTAATAGCTCCATGATTGTTGTTCTAGTTGAATTGAAAAGCCTTTTGGCACATCAAAGATCGATTAAGTTGTGTAGGAAAATGTTTTTCCTCGTATTATTTATGTTATACATAGATTCCATCACTTTCTATTTATAGATCCTTCAAGTGGTTTGGAACATTAATGTTTCTATCCCCATGGAAAACCTCAATCACATTATAACAATCTTCATTGAATCATTTTGGCAAATGAAGTTTGTTCCGCTCTTCCATTGCCAAATCCTAGTAGGAAGTGTTATGACCAATGCCTTTGTAGTAATCAAATATCGTCTTGTGATCACCATTATTGCAATTCCATTTGTCCTTGCACTTCTTGTCAATTCCTAGAGTTTTTGAATGTGTGATTAGTTGTAGGTCCTCTAATAATTTGTTCCATTACTACATTGTAAGAATTGTGTTTGCTTGTGGATCAACAACTTCTTTAAAGTGATGTGCTCCTTGTGTTTACAGCTAATCAAGGCCATCACCTTCTCATGATTCCAATTCATGTCAATGTGCTAGTTAGAAGAACCTTTGTTTCTTCTAACTCTATTTTTCACATTGTTTAATGAATTGTCTCTTGAATTTTTCATTACATCCATTTCCTCTTTGTTCTAGTTACATTGTTGTGAGGTATTTCCACCTCCTTTGCTTCTACCACATCCTCTACTATTGTTTGGTGTTCAATTAACTCTTGTTGAATTGTCCATTTTTGCTACAAAATCTATGACGATGGCATTGTGAAAAATGTAAACATGAAGATGGAAAATGTAAAGAAATCACTGCAGTGATGTTCTGAAAGGCATATAATTAAAAAAATGGTAAATGCAAAGAAACAAACACAATGTTATAACACAAAGAAATAGATGTAAAGGTGCAAGTGCAAAACTTAGATACAAATTACGATGTTAAGGCATGGGTGAAGCACAAATGCAAAACTCAAGGGTGATGGTGAGGTGTGGGAAAACAACCATTATCAATAAGTGACATTGTTAATAAAATATTAAATAAGATTCCAACTATTAGGTGATAGGTGGCATTAAGGATTGAGATCTTCACTTTTTGAATTTTTAAACCATCATTATAATAAATTAAAACCTTACTTAACTTTAAAAGTTAGATCTATGATGATGGTGCTAGGTCATTTGCAACATTAGCTATTTACAGATAAATTTTCTCCCTATTTGAACATAGTTAATTATCATTTGTGTTATCAACCACATTATCTTCATATTTAAATGTACCTTTAATCTAATAAATTTTTTTACTATGTCTGTTAGTGGGATTTTGTTGAACCAAAATTATATATGAATTGTTTATAATAAACAACCTTATTTTTTAGTAGTTATTTATCAAATTATCATTTTCTAACCCCACATGTGTTTTAGGGTTTTAAATACATATGTGAATATATCCCATTTCATGTCCTTGACAAACTCCATGAAGCAAAGATATTCACTATTTAACTTAATTGGATCAAAAATTGTAATTGACACCCATGTACATAACACCCAAAATGTGGAAATATTTTTTTTAACACCAAAAGAAATGGGGTCCCACCACCAGTTTTATTTTAACAAATTTGTCACTTGGAAATTAATTAAACACAAAGGAGATTTGTGAAAAAAATGTTTTTCAATCGCCAAATTTTGAATAATTCTTCTTGTGAAATATGATGGCTAGTGTGGTTACATCACAAATTGAAAAAAAAACCCCACAATTTCAATGTGTCAAATTCAAAAAAAATCAAAACATTAAAAAAATAAAATTATTGTAAAACAAAAACTTGTGATGTAATATTTTGTGATTGAAAATAAATATTACCAACTATTTTTATTTTGATGTATCATTAGATTCTTTGTTTTTTTCCCCAATCTACAAGTTCACAAAAGTGGAAAATATTTTTTTGGAAAAAAGTCTATTTTATTTTTTATTTTTTTGAATTAAAAAAATCCTAAAATATAAAATTGCACAATATATGTCCAAAATTACTATTAAGAAAACATACTACAAATTATTTTCCCTAAGCATTTCCATTTTGAGTATTGGGTGTGATTTATTAGAATAATATAGACATTATCAAAACATGATGCAAAATATAAATGGATATGTAAGATGAAATACACCATCCTAACATTTGCAATACAAATGTTTTTATTAAGGTGGAAAATGGGGTGACATTTTATCAAAACCAATGACAGCAAGGATTTACATTGCTTATTGATTTTGGACACCATGTCTTCATATGCTTTTGAACACAATGGTAAGGGTATTTCACTTTGCAAATTATTCCACATTTGGAAAACATAATTATAGGTGCAAAATTCATTTTTGATCACACCACAATTGATTAAATGTTTCACATCTTTTAGCCCCTTGATAAAGTCTGCCATGAGTTGTAGATATTCGCCAAATGCACATTTCTTGGAAGCAAGGTATTCATAAATTGTCTCATACATTGTTAGATTGCAAAAAAAAGATTTAATGTTGTCCTACAAGATTACAATTGTGACCAATGAACAATGTTTACAAAATTCCACTTTATCCAACATTTCTTGGATTCTTTTGATTTGAATGCCAACTTTCTTCAAAGTTGTTATAAACTATATGGTAATTTCTAATATTCCAACATCCTTCTTCCAATTTTCACCAAATAATATTTTTTAAACACAATTTAAAATGTGTGGGCATTCTTCCAATTTGCCTTGAAGATACACCTTTTGGCCAAATGGTCTTTAATTAGTACAAAGATACTCCCACACATTTTGAAAACATTTTCTTTTAAGATCATGTCCTTCACTAATTTTTGTTCCATTAATGTCAAATTTTGTATTATCAAAATTTCATTGATTTTGCTCATTAAAACTACAAGAATTTGATTATATGGCAAAAAAATAAATACTTGAACTTTATCTTTTTTTTCTATAGAATAATTTCAAGTATAAAAATTCACATTTTTTCTAGGCAAGGCTAGCAAATTCGGACATTCTTTTGAATAATGTTTCATCTCTCGACATTTGTAACATTGAACTATTGATAAGTCCTTTTCCAAGTTTTTGGTTTTACTAACCCTTGGTTGTAGTAGATGGAGGTTGAAGTGGTTCATTTGTTTTATCATTTGCTCCATGGCCAACGCCATGTGAAAGTTCATTTCTTACTACCTTCATCATGATTCAAGTTTACTAAAAAAATTAACTGTTTTGGCCATGGATTGCATAGTTGGTCGTGGAACTTCTTCCATGTTCTCAATTCTTTTTGGCCACCTCTGCCACTTCATTAAATGTCTCCACTTGTTCATATTTCATTTGTTGTCACATCTTTGACAACAATCCAATGGTGAAATGTTTTATCACCAATGTATTGATTCCAACAAAGATTAAATCAATTCATTTATGGCCTTGTGTTTTAAGACACCTTTCAAATTTATTCTGTAATTTCATTATTTTTTCCTTATATTCTTTCACCAATTTTAAAGCCCCTTGAATTAATTGATTCAATTCAAGTATTAAGTTTTAATATATATTTTTCATAGATTTATTTCATCAAGACCTTAGTTATGTCATTCCACGATCCTTTAAAAAAAAAAAATTATTATTCAAACCAATTTAAATTTAGGAAAAAAATTAATCAACCATTCTATAACTATTCAAAGCCCAGTACCAACAAAAGCTTTCTTATATTCCCTTAAAAATACTTTAGGTTCATCGCCCTTGCTTACCTTAAAAATTGGAATAACCATGTTGATTGAAAAACATTCTTCTAAGAAATAAAACACACACCAAATTAATTAACTCCTTTTGATTAACTATCATTTAACTTTCATAGTTTCTCTTCATGAATCCAAAATTTCTCAATAGTTCGAACCACATTCATAATAAAATTCTCTTTATCCTTTCAATCTAATTTTCAAAAACAGACCAAACATTTCCAACCTTGCAATTATCTTATTTAAATGTTTAATTTAAAAGACAACATTTACAATATCATAGTCATCAAAAGTATCAATGACACTTCCACTCCATATGACATGCAAATTATTGGTTCTAACATAGTCTAGAATTACATCCTTCTTGTTAAACTAAACGAGTAAATGTTGTTTTGCTGAGATCACCATTTGGCATTGCCTTATAGGTTCAGGGTTAAGTTGGGGTTCAAATTTTTCCCATCATTTACGTAGTTACAACATTAACGCTTTTAGTTCATATATAATTTCAAGCTCTTCAACAAGTCTTTCAATAGGCAAACTTGGCCCAATAACTTTTAATGTAAATGATGGACAATGCCTATTTTTCTATGTGCCAAGAGAGTTGGAAGCATCTCTTAATGTTGACATTAGCGTTCTGCTCAAAAGATTAGTCCTAACATTCAAACATATATTTATTTATTTATTTATTTTAAAAACCTACAACATTTTTTACATTGGAAATTCAAAAGTTTCAAGAATAAGGTCTTAACAAGGTCCAATAAATATGAAATTATTTATGTGCAATGAATGCCTATTATTGTTTATGGATTTTTTATTCACATTCTCTCATATGGATTAACATGTTGTGCATGTAGCCTTTCTATGTGAAACTTGTCAAAATTTCACAAACTTAATTATAATTGGTGCCTAGGATTATAAGCAAGATCTAAAAGAAAACATGGGGTGAAACATAATGATTCATGTTTATGATTTTTATGATATTATTTTACATGTTCAATTATGCATAAAATTTGGGTTGGCTTGCCTTTCATAGTTTCCATCGTCACAAGTTGAACCTCTTTAGTCCATTTTCATTCATAATATGGGGATGAACAAATCACCTTGCATTTGACATCCTAAAACAAAACAAATGATTTATATTTTTGCGAAATTTTTGATAACAAAACTAAGTTTCATAACACAAAACATAGATTCGGGTCTTAATTACGAAATCAAATATTGTAGAAGACAAATGGGTATAGGACCAAAACTATTTATTTTTATTACGTAGTTATGAAAAGTTATGTTCTTGTTTGCAAAAATATCTATTCACTTATTTATTTTTCATTTATAATTATTATGTCACAACCATTTTCCTACCATGGATTTTACACATTTTGCTAAATTTTTTGAAAATTAATCTTTCAATTACCTTTACAAGTTTATTTTATGAAAGTTTTAATTCTTATAACAAGTTGTTCTCACGAAGTGAAGGTGTTTCAAAGGTTCCAAACACCTATTTATATATTTAATTTAATTTTTTTTTTTTTTAATGTTTTACACATCACATGGCTCATCACATGATATTCGAATCATGCAAATTAATTTTGTGCAAAGATTTTTGTAATGAATTATCATCTTTATATCATGCATATTAATACGTGCAAAAACTTTTAAAATAAATTATCATGTTTGAGTCATGTACATTAATTGAAAAAATGATTAATTATTGATGATTCACCAAATCATTATTAAATTATAAAAATTCATCACCCAATAAGTTACCAATGTTAATTCCTAAGTAATTGCATAACTAACGAGCTATTAACATTAAATTATAGACAATTCAAGTTGTCCAAGCAAAAAGTGAACAATAAATAGTCCATTCTCCACACCAAACACAACTTGAAAACACCCCCCCCCCCAACCCCAAAAGAAGAAAAGGAGCCTCCTATACTCCGCGATGCAACTTCTCATTGGTTTTGCATGAAATTCTATTCTTAAAATTGGCTGCCACTATTTTTGGCCTCGACTAATAGCCCTGCATAAGAACACCCTAACTATTGAGTTAAAAATTAAACACAACGTTGTGGGCTTACCCAAACCTCCGTTGGGTTCTTATTTTTGGAAACCCAGTAACCTGAAAGGCTATACTGACAGGTCTTTTTAATACTGGCACAATTTTCCCCAGTGTCTTGGCGTGCCTTGCTCGCAAGGCTTTTGGATTCTCACCCTCGTCTAGCTTGGGCTGGGCTTATCCCCCAGTTGTGGACTTTTGGGACTTGTTGGAATAAACTGTGTCAGTCGGTTATTTTGTTTTCTTCGCAGAGGACTTTACCAGAATTGCTCCACCTCGTGTGGGCCCTTCTTCCTGTAAAGCCCACAGCATCAGGAATTACTGACCACGTCTTTCTAATACTGGCAAGATTTATCCCCGCATCTTCGGCTGCCTTATTTCAAGGCTTTTGGATTCTCACCCTCATATCTACCTTGGGGTGGGCTTATCCCCCAGTTGTAGACTTTTGGGACTTGTCGGCAAAAATTCCCCCCCTTGTCTTTGCGTGCCTTATTCCAAGGCTTTTGGATTCTCACCCTCATATCGACCTTGGGCTCATGGGGCTATCCCCCAGTTGTAGGCTTTTGGGACTTGTCGGCCAAAATGCGTGTGTTTTTTGTTTTCTTTGCTGTGGGCTTTACCCCAATCACTCCACCTCATGCAGGCCTTTATTCTTAGCCCTTATTCCTGGAAAGCCTATGGCATCAGGCTTAACTTACCAGGTCTTTGTAATATTGGCAAGATTTTCCACCGCTTGCCATGGCTGGCCTTTGTTTTGGGATTCTCAGCCTTATTTACACTGGGCTTAGTCTGTCCCCACTTGTGGACAGTTAGGACATGTGGGAATATAACTTGTGGGGCTTTTGTTTTTCCCCCAGACAAAGTCATGCATTGCATGATTCTAGGCTGGAAGACTGACATGATGAGGCTGATGCTAGCCTTTCAATTCACAATGCCATTCAGCATCACTCAAGGCCAAAATTTTCCAAA
>Ga0116230_10002247_pt1 | contig 18600 bp, 16 predicted proteins | sample S1TSphfallax_3_FD_88678 | JGI IMG/M metagenome (GOLD analysis project Ga0116230, IMG submission 88678) | Host-associated microbial communities from peat moss isolated from Minnesota, USA - S1T2_Fd - Sphagnum fallax MG | ecosystem: Host-associated > Plants > Peat moss > Unclassified | place...
CCACATAACTGCCCGTACAGCCCGTTATGCCGCTGTCGCTGAACAGATAGAGGTTGGTGCCGCTATCAATATAGCTCTGATCGAGGCTCTGGCCGTTGAAGGTCGCGGTGATAAACCCCGTTCCAAATCGGGACGTATCGGTCGTCGTGGGCAGCACCGTGGCGGATCCCAAGCCGTTGTTGCTCTCGGTGCCGATGCCGAAATAAAGCGTTCCCGTGAGACTTGTCTCACCCCCCGCGGTGGCGGCGGGCAGGCTCACCAGAACCCCATTATTATCCACTTTGAGCGCGGCGGCGAAGTTTGGAAGCTGCTGAAATGGGGCAGACGAAGACGATGTCCGGGTGATGATGCCGGAACAGCCGCTGGAGGGGCAATCATAATAGATCGCTGCCGAGTAACCGCCGCTCAGCGTGCAGCTGGCGCCGCAATCGGTGGGCGTGAGGCCGATCCCCAAGATACCATTGGCGCCCGCGGCGTTCACGGTGTTCTGGTTCGTACCGGCTCCGCTGCTGCACTGCGAGGGGATGGTGGTGAATTGGGCCGTATCCGCCACCGCCTGGAAGGGCATGCTGGAGACCTTTTCACCCCCGACCGTAACGTCCCCCTGGCGGACGGATCCAAACATGTAGCTGTCGACGAAACCGTAACACTCGCCCACCGAATTTCCTTGAGTGTCGGTCTCCAGGGGAAGGGCGGAGAGGAGGCTGGCATTGAGCACGGGCGCAAGGATGCGCAAGCCCACGGAGCCCGTATCAATCTCGACGTGATCAATGGTCTGACAGTTCGTCGTGCTGCCCGGAGCGCATAGCGTCACCGTCACAAAGGCGACGTTATCCGCAATATAGGGGTTTGACCCGGACTGGAGGCTCGAGGGCCCGGAGTCCACGGTGATCACGGCGCTGTTGGTGGAACTGCTCCCGCCCGAAGAGCCGACCGTTCCTGACCCCGTACCCGCTCCCGCGGTCGAGGAGCCCGTGACGTTCGAAGACGAACCGCCGCCGCCGCTGCACGCGGCCAGGAAAAACAGGACGGCCATCAGGCAGGCGGAACGGATCATGGCGTGGCCGGGTCAAGTTCGCTGAGGACAAAGTCGCCTGGCAGAGCCTTCGGCAGATAGGCGTAGCCCCAAAAGGCGCCATTGGCGCCACCGCTAAAAACCACAAGATCAGATTGCCGGGCGACCAGGGCGCGCCTGATTCGACGCCCTGAAACCGTGGCCGTGCGCGCCTGAAATCTGGAGAAATAGGGGCCCATGAGCTGGCGCAGATCGGGTTTGGCGCGGCCGCTCCAGCTGATCGCGAAAACCGCCCCACCACTCGCCGCGAACTCCTTGCGGACCGCGCCATTGATCAGGGTGAGCCGATGGACCTGGTGATCGGCCACCGACGTCGATCTCAGTCGCGCCGAGATCTGCGCCCGATCCGCGACCACACTATCATAGCCGCCGCCGAGGCTCGCCGAGGCACAGCCCGCGCTAAGACATCCGAGGGACAAGCAGATCGCAACAAGGCCAAGGCGCATGCCGAAACTCCATACCCCAAAGGAAATTTGCTAGTCCGCGATCAGCCCAAAGAGGAGTCCTTCCACCAGCACCGCGGTGAGATCCTCCGCCGACGCCCAGTCCCGCTCCGGCTTGGTGATCATCAGAGCCACCAGGCCGTGACAGGCCGCCCACAGGGCTTGATGCACCGCATGCGGATCGCCGGTCTTCAGCCGACCCTCCGCCGCGATCTCCCGCACCACGGTCAGGAACCGCTCACCGCACTTGTCGCCAATCTGCTTGGCCGTGGTCGGTCGCTCGCGCGTTCCGGCGACCACCGGAGAGCAAAACACCAGGAGATAGGCGTTGGGGTTACGAAGGGCGAATTCGATATAGGCTCGCAGCATGAGCCGCGCCCGTTCGACGGCGTCCACCGGCAGAGCGGCGATCTCGCTATTGAGCGCGAGCAGCTCCTCCAGCGCGGCTGTGCAGATTTCGAGCAGGATCTCGTCCTTGTCCCGAAAATGCATATAGAGGCAGGTCGACGAAACCCCGACCTCATCGGCGATCTTGCGGATTGTCGCGCCCTCATAGCCCTCGTCGATAAAGATGCGCTCGGCCGCCCGCAGGATTTCCGCCCGGCGAAGATGCCCGTCCCCCTTGGCTTTGCGGCCAGATCGAGATGGCCTCTTCAGCTCCGTGGCGAGATTCAGGGGATCAATCATGGGAATCGTTTAAGGGGAATTCCCCACGAGCCGCAAGGCCGCCCGGCGCCGCTTCCCAGGTCGCCATGCCCGTGGCCCCCATTCCTCTGGTCGTGAGCGTGGCGTGCGGGTAAGCGGCAAGAATGAGGCCCGCCACCCAGCCCATAATCGCCGCCGCGCCTTTGGTGCTTCGGGCGCCCGCCTGGAATGACTATACGCTCCATGACACTGGCGGCGGGCGCAAACTTGAGAGCTACGGCCCCGTCCAGGTCATCAGGCCCGAACCGCAATGTTTGTGGGCGCCCGCCCTCGACGAGGTCAGTTGGGGCATGGCTGACGCCGTGTTCGAGGGGATCGGCGAGGACGATCAGGGAAGTTGGCGCTTTCACGGTGGCCCCCCGCCCGAGGCGTGGCCCATGTCCTGGCGCGACATCCGCTTCCAGGCGCGCTTGACGGCCTTTCGCCATCTGGGGGTCTTTCCGGAGCAGGCCGCCAACTGGGCCTGGCTGGCGGACAGCCTGGCGCAAGGCCGGCGGGGCGCGCGGATTCTCAATCTCTTCGGCTATACGGGCGTCGCCAGCTTGGTGGCCGCGGCCGGCGGCGCGGCGGTGACCCATCTGGACGCCTCCAAGAAGGCCGTGGGGTGGGCGCGGGCCAATGCGCAAACCGCGGGCCTCACCCAGGCGCCGATCCGCTGGATCTGTGAGGACGCACGGGCCTATGTGCGGCGTGAAGTGCGACGGGGTGAACTCTATCAGGGACTCATTCTCGATCCGCCCAAATACGGCCGGGGGCCATCCGGTGAGGTGTGGCGGCTCTATGAGGATCTGCCGGACCTGATGGACGGCTGCGCCGCGCTGCTGGCCCCCGATGCGCGCTTTCTTCTGCTCAACGCATATTCGGAACGCCTGACCGGTCTCGCCCTGGCGGGCCTGATGGCGCAATCTCTGGTGGGGCGCGGCGGCCATATCGAGTGGGGCGAACTGGCGCTCACCGAAGCGAGCGGGCGCTATGGCGTGGGCGTATCCTTCTTCGCCCGTTGGCAAGCCGCGTGAACAGGCGCGCCGTCAGTTCCCTCACTAATCCCACGGTAAAATCCGTGCGCGCCTTGCACACGCGCCGCGAGCGTCAGGAAACCGGGCTGTTCCTCGTCGAGGGCCTGCGCAGCGTCGCCGAGGCCGTGAGCCTGGGTCGCAGGCCTCGCATACTTCTCCACGGAGAGGCGGTGGCGGATCACCACCTTTTGCGCCAGGCCGCGGCGGCCTCGGCTGAGACGCTCCTCGTCACCGAGGCGATCCTCGCCAAGATTTCGCGGCGGGAAAATCCCCAGGCGGTTCTGGGCGTATTCGAACAGGCGCGGACCGCGCTGATGAGCCTGGACCCAAAATCGGCGCGCTGCTGGGTCGGGCTGGAAGCCGTCCGCGATCCCGGCAATCTGGGGGCCATCATTCGCACGGCGGACGCGGCCGGCTGCGGCGGGGTGATCCTGATCGGCGAGTGCTGCGATCCCTTCTCCGTGGAGGCCGTTCGCGCCACCATGGGCTCGATCTTCGCCGTGCCCATCATCACCGCCGACGTGGCGAGCTTCCTCAAGTGGCGGTCCACCTGGCCTGGAACCGTCGCCGGGACCCAGCTCACCGCCCAGACGGATTTCCGCGATGCGCCCTATGTCGATCCCACCCTCGTATTGATGGGCAACGAACAGGCCGGGCTTACAGCCGATCTCGCGGACGCCTGCGACGTCACGGTTAAGATTCCCATGCTGGGGCGCGCCGACAGCCTCAACCTCGCGGTGGCCACGGGCGTGATGATCTATGCGGTGGCCGCGCCGCGGCGTGGCGGTAGCCAAGACATTGCATATTGACAACTTGCATTATGATATGACACTATAGGGTTAATGACCCTCGACGCTTCCATTTTCGAGCCTCCCGCTCCCGCTGCGCCCGCCGCCGCCGAGCCGCGCATCGCGGTGGCGCAGATGTGGCTTTGCATGTTGGGCGGACTGGTACAGACCGCCGAGCGGCTTTACGGCTTTCTCGTCCGTGAGATGGCGCCCTACCCGAACGGGCCCAAGGGGTCGATCTTTGCCGAGCGCTGCTTCGGCGATACGCTCGGCGCCTTTCAGCGCGTGGTGCGCGCCTTACGCTTTGCCGATCTTCTGCGGCTGAAGCTCGAGAAGGAGATCGCGGGCTTGAGGGCCGGTTTGCCCCTTGGCCCCCATGCGTTCCTATCCAGAGTGTTCCGCACGCGCGCGCTTTCCAAGAATCGCCGGGCCGAAGAGGCCAATGGGCAGGAGGCGTGGGGTCAGGAAGGTTGGGAGAACTTGGCGGAGCACGAGGCTCCCGCGCGCTTCGATGCCTTAAGCGCACCAGCGTGGCTGAACGAGGACGCCAGGTTCCAGGCCCTCCTCAAAAGCTCGCTCAAGAAAGCCATCGCGACGCTCTGCGATGATCTCGGTCTTAAACCCGATCGGAGCCTATGGACCGACACGGGCTTTCCTCCACCGCCCGACGGCGGGGTCGAAGACTGGGTCGCCTTCTTTGACCTGGGGCCCGTGACGCCACCGGCTGGGCACATTTGGGATGGCCGATTGGACGAAGCCTGGCGATCAGCCTGGCCGCCGCCAGACTTCCACGCTATCTCGCCAGCCGCGAACCCAGCCGCGCCACGGCCGTGGGATCGGGGCGGATCGCCCTAAGCCCCCAGCCCCGTGGCTTTGGGCCAAGACCATCGTATGGTGGTCTGGCGACATCGAGCTATGGAGAGCCGCGTGCGGGAAGGCAGCCAGGAAAAACAGTGGCGTGAGCGCGCGGCCGTCGTGATGCCCGGGGGGATGTACGGCCACCAATCCACGCGGCTTCTGCCCGAAGATTACCCGCAGTTCTTTTCCCGGGCGAAGGGCGCGCGCCTTTGGGACGCCGACGGCCGGGAACTCATCGACTTCATGTGCGCCTATGGGCCCAATCTCCTGGGCTATGGTGATCCGGCGATCGACGGGGCCTTCATGTCCCAGCTGGCCGTGGGCGACACCATGACGGGCCCCTCGCCGCTCATCGTGGAATTGGCCGAGCGCCTGGTGGGCCTCGTCACCCACGCTAACTGGGCGCTCTTCTGCAAGAACGGCGGCGACGCCACGCAGATGGCCCTGATGATCGCCAGGGCTCATACGAAGCGGAGCACGGTGATCTTCGCCAAGGGCGCCTATCATGGCGCCCATCCCTGGTGCCCCACCCGCTCGGCCGGCGTGACGCCCGGCGACAAGGCTCATCAGATCTTCTGCGATTATAATGATGTGGCCAGCCTTGAAGCGGCCGTGGCCCAGGCGGGCGATGATCTGGCGGCGATTTTCGCCACGCCCCTCAAGCACGACGCCTTCGTGGACCAGGCCCTCGCGGAGGGGGACTATGCCCGTCGGGCGCGGGAGCTCTGTGACGACATGGGCGCGCTTCTGGTCGTGGATGATGTCCGCGCGGGACTGCGCGTCGCGCGCGACTGCAGCTGGTCGAAGCTTGGCGTCGAGCCGGATCTCTCAAGCTGGGGCAAGTGCCTGGCCAATGGTCACGCCATCTCAGCCCTGCTGGGCTCGGACAAGGCCCGCCGCGCGGCCAGCGCCATCTACGCCACGGGATCCTTCTGGTTCCAGGCCGCCCCCATGGCGGCGGCGCTCGAAACGCTCAGCCGTGTCACCGACACCGACTATCTTGAGCATATGGAGCGACTGGGGATCTCCCTGCGAACGGGGCTGGCGGCGCGGGCCAGGGCGGCGGGGCTCGGCTTTCGCCAGACCGGCCCTTTGACCATGCCGCTCTTCCTCTTCGAGGACGACCCTGATCTTCGCCTCGGTTTCGCCTGGTGCTCCCAGATGCTGGCGCGCGGCGTCTATACCCACCCCTGGCACAACATGTTCCTCTGCGCGGCCATGACGGCGGAGGATATCGAGATGACCCTCGACGCCGCCGAAGATTCGTTCAGGGCGATCAAGACCGGCCGCCGCGTTCTCGAGCCCAACGCCAAGATGAGCTTTCTCCTCGCCTGACCGGCGGGCTATAGCCACACCGCATGAGCAAGGTCCTTGTCACCGGCGGCGCCGGCTATATTGGCGGCCATGCCGTCCTCGCCCTTTTGGACGCCGGCCGTGATGTCGTGGTCCTTGATGATCTGTCGACGGGCTTTCGCGAGGCGGTGCCGGGCGCCGTGCACCTTCATCAGGGCGACGTCGCCGATAGCGCTTTGGTGAAGCGCCTCATCGCCGCCGAAAACATCGATGCGGTCATGCATTTCGCCGGCAGCATCTCGGTGCCTGAATCCATGGCCGAACCCGCTAAATATTATCGCAACAATACCTGCGCGACCCTGAGCCTCGCCAACGCCTGCGTCGAGGCCGGGGTCGCGCGTTTCATCTTCTCCTCAACCGCCTCGGTCTATGGCGAAACCGAGATTTGCCCCTGCGCGGAAGATGCGCCCCCCGCGCCGGTCAGCCCCTATGCCGCCTCCAAGCTCATGAGCGAGCGGATGCTGGCCGACCTGGAGAGCGCCCATCCCGCCTTTCGTGTGGCGCGCCTGCGCTATTTCAACGTCGCCGGCGCCGACCCAGCGGGGCGCACCGGTCAGCGGAACCCCAATGCCGCGGGTCTGGTGAAACTCGCCGTAGAGACCGCCGTGGGCAAGCGCGACACCCTGGAAATCTTCGGCGATGACTACCCCACGCGAGATGGCACGTGCGAGCGGGATTACATCCATGTGTCCGATCTGGCTGCGGCGCATGTGGCGGCCCTCGAATATCTGGAGAAGGGCGGCGCCGGAACGACGCTCAATCTTGGCTATGGCCGGGGCTATACGGTGCTCGAACTCGTCGCGGCCCTGGAAAAAGTGCTCGGCAGGACGCTCAACAAGCGCAGGGCCGCCCGGCGTCCTGGTGATCCGCCGCGATATTTTTCGGATGTGACCCGTCTCAACGCCACCCTCGATTGGCGCCCCGCCCATGACGATCTGGACGAAATCCTGCGCTCGGCGCTCAAGTGGGCGGGCGCGCTCGCCTGATCAGGAGCGCGGCTTGGCCCTCAGGGTCGGCGGGGCATTGGCGGGGTCCTCGGGCCACGGATGCTTCGGGTAGCGCCCGCGCATCTCCTTACGGACCTCGCGCCAGGAGCCGGACCAGAAGCCTGGGAGATCGCGCGTGAGTTGAATTGGACGCCCGGCCGGCGACAGAAGTCCGAGCACCAGCCGAAGATCACGGCCGACGATCGGATGAGACCGAAGTCCGAACAGCGCTTGCACGCGCACATCCACGCGAGGGCCACCCTCCGCCGCATAATCGATCCGGTGAACGGAGCCTGCCGGCGAGGTCCATGATGCGGGCGCCTCGGCATCGAGCCGCCCCGCAAGAGACGGGGGAACCAGACACCTCAGCCCGCTCGCGATATCGGCGTCGGTCAGGTCTCTGAGCTCCGTCCGACCGGCCAGGAGCGGCGCCAGCCAGGCCTCCCGCTCTGCGAGAAGCGCCTTATCGGAAACATCGGGCCAGGCGGGATCAGACTGGCGCAGAAATGCGAGACGCGCCCTGAGCCCTTGGGCGACCGGTCCCCAGGGCAAAAGGGTCAACCCGGCCTGAACGATGTCCTCCATCAGGGCGCCGACGATTAACTCTGGACTCGGGGCCTCAAGATCGACCGCCTTAACAATCAGGGCGCCAAGCCGCTCCAGTCTTCGCGCGCGTTTCCCGCCGGCGGGGGTGGTCTCCAGTCTCTCCTGGGCCCGGAATCGCATGGGAAACACCGCGCGGAGGGCGTCGATATCCAGCTCGGCGGCCAGCAGGATACGATCCCGGCTCGCCCCACCGCCCAGTTCCGCCACCGCCAGCCATGGTGACTTGGCTAAGGGATCGGACGGATCGAGGAACGCGCCCCGGCCACTGGCCAACTGGAACTCTCCCGCCGCCGCCCGTGCCTTGGCCACACGCTCGGGAAAGGCGGCGGCGATCAGCAGGCCGTCGGAGAGGGGTGGATCCCCACCGGGCGCCCCGGCCGCTTGAGCCCACCGTTCCGCCACAGCCAGCGCCGCTTGAGCGCGGCCCCCCGCTATGCTTCCAAACGCCCGCACGCGACGGCTGATATCGGTCTCGGAGCCGCCGAGCCCGCGTTCCGAAAGCACCATCGCCAGGCGCGCGGCCCGCCGCGCTTGGCCAGATCGGGCGCCGATCTGGACCATGTGCGCCAGTCGCGGCGGCAGCGGCAGCCGTGAGAGCGCCTCGCCATGGGGGGTCAGAACCCCATCGGCGTCTAGGGCGTCCAACGCGCTCAGCAAATCGCGGGCTTCAGACAGGGCGCCGGGTAGCGGCGGATCCAGGAAAACGAGCCCGGCGGCGTCGGCGGCGCCCCATCTAGCCAGATCCAGGGCCAGGCGCGAGAGATCAGCCTCAAGAATTTCGGGTGGGTCGAAGGGGGTTAGCGCCCGCGTCTCCTCCTCATCCCAGAGCCGCCAGCAGACGCCCGGCGCCGTACGCCCCGCGCGACCGCGACGCTGATCGGCGCTGGCGCGGGAGACACGACCTGTGGTCAGCCGCGTCAGGCCAGCGCCGGGGTCCCAGCGCGCCCGGCGCGCCAGGCCGCTGTCGATCACGATCCGCACCCCCGCCAGGGTGAGGCTGGTTTCCGCGATGGAGCTTGCCAGGACCACCTTGCGCCGTCCCGGGCTCGCTGGCGCGACGGCCCGGTCCTGGTCGGCCACATCCAGGGCGCCATACAGCGGAAGCACGTCGACGCCGGGGGCAAGCGGCCGCTCCAGCAACTCCGCCTGGGTCCGCAAGATTTCTCCCTGACCGGGCAGAAAAGCGAGGACGTCTCCGGCTTCGGATGCGAGAGCGCCGCGAATCGCCTTCGCCATCTGAGCCTCAAGGCGCAGGCGCGGATCGCGACTGATATATCGCGTCTCCACCGGAAAGGCGCGGCCGACGCTTTCGATGACGGGCGCCCCGTCGAGAAGCCTCGCGATCCGCGCGCCATCCAGGGTCGCGGACATGATGAGAAGGCGCAAATCGGGGCGCAACAAAGCCTGACTGTTTCGCGCCAGAGCCAGCCCGAGATCGGCGTCCAAGCTTCGCTCGTGGAACTCGTCAAAGAGAACCGCCGCCACGCCATCGAGGCCGGGATCCTCCAGGATCATCCGCGTGAAAACGCCTTCGGTGATGACTTCCACCCGCGTCCCCTGCGAAATCCGCGACTCCAGGCGCACGCGATAGCCGACGCACTGACCGACGTTCTCCCCAAGGGTCTGCGCCATCCGCCCCGCGGCCGCCCGCGCCGCGAGCCGCCGGGGTTCCAGCACAATAATCTTGCCGTCCCCCCGCCAGAGCGCGTCCAGGAGCGACAGCGGAACCCAGGTCGTCTTGCCCGCGCCGGGCGGGGCCACGAGTACGGCGGTATTATGCGCCTGGAGCGCCGCGCGCAGATTCGGCAGCACCTCGACGATCGGGAGTTCACCGGCGTCCGGAGAAGACTCTCCTCTCATGGATGTGAGGCCGCCATAGCCCTACTCGGTGTGCGGGAGCTCCATGGGCGTGGGCCCGCCGCCCGTCACGATGATTCCCTTGCCCAGCTTCGAGTTCCAGATCCCATAAAGGAAATAGAGGAGGATCCCGACCGCGAGATAGATCAGGAAGAAGTTCCGCGTCGCAGGGGTCGTCATCAGACTGAGCAGCAATACGAGACACATCACCGCGCCCAGGACCGGCACAATCGGAAACAGGGGTGTGCGGAAGGGACGTTCTAGCTTGGGATCGGAAACCCTCAAATAAATGACGGTGATGCACACGAGGGCGAAGGCTGTCAGAGACCCCACATTGGAGAGATCCGACAGGGCGTCGAGCGAGATAAAACCTGCCGCGCCCATGGCGAGAATTCCCACGATGATCGTGTTGATCCAGGGGGTCCGGAAGGTCTTATGCACGGCCGCGAGCGCAGTGGGCAGTAAGCCATCCCGGGACATGGTGTAGAAAATTCGAGTCTGACCATAGAGCAGCACCAGCATGACGCTGGTCAGACCCGCGATGGCCCCCACCTTCACCAGAACCGCGAACCATGGAAGGCCGATTGCGTTGACGGCGATGGCGATGGGCGCGGCGTTATCCAGCGATTGATAGGGCACGATACCCACCAGAACGGCCGAGGTCAGGATATAGAGGACGGTGCAGACCACCAGGGCGCCCAAAATCCCGATGGGCATGTCCCGTCCCGGGTTGCGCGCTTCGGCGCCGGCTGTGGAGACAGCCTCAAAACCCAGATAGGCGAAGAAGATGATCGCGGCGCCGTGAATGACCCCGCCGATGCCGTATTTCGTGGAATTGTCCCCGGTGACCACGGCCAATAGGGCACGGCCGATCTGATGCCAGATGTCCATATTGGTTCCCGGCGGCCGCACGGGAATCTCGGCCGGTACGAAGGGGCTCCAATTGGCTGGATGCACATAGTGCGATCCGATTAGGATAAAGGCCAGGACCACGGCGAGTTTGATGAACACGATCACGTTGTTGACGGTGGCTGATTCCGAGACGCCTCTCACCAGAAGCAGGGTGACCAGGCCGATGATGACAATCGCCGGCAGGTTCATCACCCCGTGCGCGATCACCACGCCAGCCGCGTCCTTCACCGCGACGCCAGGGGCCGCTGTCAGGGCAGCCGGAATGACCAGATGGGCGTCCGCCAGAAGGCTGACGAAATAGCCGGACCAGCTGACCGCGACGGTCGAGGCGGCGAGACCATATTCGAGCACCAGCAGAAGCCCCATCACCCAGGCCGCGCCCTCGCCAAGAGAGGCGTAGGTGTAGGAATAAGCTGAGCCGGAGACGGGGAGCGCGGAGGCCAGCTCGGCGTAACAGAGTCCCACGAGAGCGCAGAGCGTGCCGGTAATCACGAATGACAGCATGATGGCGGGGCCGGCGAACTCCGCCGCGGCGCGGCCGGTCAGCACGAAAATCCCGGCGCCGATAATGCAGCCGATACCCAGGAGAACGAGGTTCAGAGCCCCAAGTGTGCGTTTCAACTCACCTTGCTGATATTCGGCCTGTATCTGGCCAACAGTCTTTCTCTGGAAAATCCGCCCCATCCCCAGGCTCTTTTGCGGAACACTCACCATCTAGGAGAACCTCACCCCGTCTCGAAGGCCTTTCTGGCCTGATGAGCGGGACGCTAGCGGCTCTCTCACAACCCGGCAATCTCCGGAGGGCGCCCAAGGTGAAATGAGCCGGATGCCGCTTGCGGAGGCTCGCGCCGCTGTTATTTCGGTCTTTTCGGTGGCTGATTATCGCGCGCCACGCGCCTTAAAGGATGACCATGCCCTCACACGTCCTCGCGCCCTACCCCGCCCTGCGGCCGCGTCGGCTGCGCCAGGCGGATTGGACGCGGCGGCTCGTGCGCGAAAACACACTCAGCCCGGCGGATCTAATCTGGGCGATGGTGGTGCATGAGGGGGAAGGCCGCGTGCCGGTATCCTCCATGCCGGGTGTGGACCGGCTTTCGGTCAAGGAGGCCGCGCTTGCCGCGAAGGAGGCCCGCGCTCTGGGCATTCCGTGCATCGCGGTCTTTCCGCACATCGACGGCGGTCGCAAGGACGCGTCAGGCAGCCTTGCGGCTGATCCCAATGGCGTGATCGCCCAGGCGGTTAGGGCCATGAAGGACGCGGCGCCCGAGGTGGGCGTCATGTGCGATGTGGCGCTCGATCCCTATACGGACCACGGCCATGACGGCCTGATCGCGGGTGGAAAGGTCGTCAATGACCCCACCATTGAGCGGCTCGTGGAGCAGGGCCTGATGCAAGCCCAGGCCGGCTGCGACATCCTCGCGCCCTCCGACATGATGGATGGTCGGATCGGCGTGTTGCGTCAGGCCCTGGAGGCCGAGGGCCATCACGACACCATGATCATGTCCTACGCGGCGAAGTACGCCTCCGCCTTTTACGGCCCCTATCGGGAGGCTATCGGCTCGGGAAAGCTCGGCACGGGATCGGTGGGAAACCCCATCGACAAGGCGACCTATCAGATGGACCCCTTCAACGGGGACGAGTCGCTGCGTGAGGTCGCCCTCGATCTTACGGAAGGAGCCGACATGGTCATGGTCAAGCCGGGCCTTCCATATCTGGACATCGTGCGCCGCGTGGTGGAAGCCTTCTCCGCGCCAACCTTCGCGTTCCAGGTCAGCGGCGAGTACGCCATGATCACGGCGGCCGGCGCCAATGGCTGGATCGATGAGGAGCGCGCCATGATGGAGAGCCTGACCGCCTTCAAACGCGCCGGCTGCGCGGGCGTCATCACCTATTTCGCCCCGAGAGCCGCGCGCAAGCTCGGGGCCTGAGCCGGCGCCTCAACGCGTCAGGCGCGCCGCCAAGCTTGAGGTGTCCCAGCGCCGGCCGCCCATGGCCTGAACCTCGGCATAGAACTGATCCACAAGCGCGGTCACCTCAACCCGGGCTCCATTGGCGCGGGCCTCGTCGAGCACCAGACCCAGATCCTTGCGCATCCAGTCCACGGCAAACCCAAACTCAAACTCGCCCCGCGCCATGGTGGCCCAGCGGTTGTCCATCTGCCACGATTGGGCGGCGCCCTTGGAAATCGCCTCCAGCACAAGACCGGCATCGAGCTCGGCCGCGCGCGCAAAGGCGACCGCCTCCGCCAGGCCCTGGATCACCCCGGCGATACAGATCTGATTGACCATCTTGGTGAGCTGACCCGAGCCGGGGCCGCCCATATGCTTGATGGCCTTGGCGTAGGACGTGATGACGGGCGTGGCCCGCTGCAGGGCGCCGGCCTCGCCGCCCACCATGATCGAGAGCTGCCCGGCCCGCGCGCCCGCCTCACCCCCGGAAACGGGGGCGTCCAGAAAGTAACGCCCGCGCCGCGCGGCCAGATCAGCCAGCTCCCGCGCCACCTTGGCCGAGGTGGTGGTGTGGTCGACGATCACCGCGCCGGGCGCCAAGACCTCCAGAGCTTCATGAACCACCGCGCGGACATCATCATCCGCGCCCACGCAGATGGCCAGAACCTCGCGGTCCGCGGCGGCCTCGGCGATGCTCGCGCCCGCCCGGCCGCCGTGCGCGGCGACCCAAGCCTCCGATTTGGCGTGGGAGCGATTGAACACGCTCATCTCGTGGCCAGCGGCGGCGAGGTGACCGGCCATCGGGCCGCCCATGACCCCCAACCCGATAAAACCGACCTTCATGCGCTTAATTTTCCTTCCCACAGCCGGCGGCGCCATACCCCTTGCGCTCGCTTAAGCCTTGGCTCCTAATCATGTCTCGAAGAACATGGCCTCGCGAACAGAGACGGTCGATTCGTGACTCAGCATATTCCGACACGGCAGCTCCGGTTCTTCCTGACCGCGCCCTCCCCGTGCCCCTATCTGCCAGGGCGGGAGGAACGCAAGGTCTTCGCCCATCTGCCAATGCTCGAAGGACCGGCTGTTCACGACGCCCTGACACAGGGCGGATTTAGGCGCTCTCAGAACATCGCCTATAGGCCGGCCTGTGAAGGGTGCGTGTCCTGTCTTTCCGCCCGCCTTCCAGTGCGCGACTATCAACTGTCTCGCTCCGAACGACGGATTCTCGCGCGCCACGAGGACCTGACACGCCATATTGTCGAGGCGGAGGCGACCCGTGAACAGTTCGACCTCTTGCGGCGCTATCTGCATTCTCGTCATTCCGGGGGCGGCATGGCGGACATGACCTGGTCCGACTTCGTCGCCATGGTCGAGGATACGGCGGTGCGCACCTATTTGGTGGAGTATCGAACGCCGTCCCAAGACGGCGGCCCGGGCCTGCTCGTCGCCTGCGCTCTGGTGGATAGGCTCAGTGATGGCCTGTCTCTCGTCTACAGCTTCTTCGAGCCCTCGGCAGCGCGCCTGAGCCCGGGATCATTCATGATCCTGGACCACCTGATCCAGGCCAAGACCCTGGGACTACCGCACGTCTATCTCGGCTATTGGGTCCGGGGCAGCCGGAAGATGGATTACAAGGCCCGCTTTTCGCCCCTTGAGGTCCTTGATCCCAATGGCTGGCGGCTGCTCTCGGCCCGCGACCGCGACACCCTGACCGACCCGGCGCCATGAGCGCCGAGGTCGAGGACGGCGCTTCCGGGACGGCGGCGTCTCTTTTGGGTCTGTTGGACATAATGGCCCGGCTGCGCGACCCCCGGTCGGGCTGCCCGTGGGACCTGGAACAGACCTTCGCGACCATAGCGCCCTATACGGTGGAGGAGGCCTATGAGGTTGCGGACGCCATCGCCAATGGAACGATGGACGATCTCGCCGATGAACTGGGCGACCTGCTCTTCCAGGTCGTGTTCCACGCCCAGATGGCGAAGGAGGCGGGGGCCTTCGACTTCAAGGATGTGGCCGACGCCATCACCGCCAAGATGATCCGGCGCCATCCGCACGTCTTTGGCGATGCTGAAGCGCGCAGTTCAGCTGAGCAGACCGAGGCCTGGGAAACGATCAAGGCTCTCGAGCGCGCCGGCCGCGAGGCCCCCGCGCCAAGCGTTCTTGATGGGATTCCCCTCGGCCTTCCCGCTCTCACCCGCGCGCTAAAGCTCTCGCGCCGAGCGGCGCGCGTCGGGTTTGTCTGGCCTTCCATGAACGAGGTTCTCGCCAAGCTGCGAGAGGAGATCGTCGAACTGGAGGCCGAAGTCGCGGCTGGGGATTTGGAGAAGGCGCGCCGTGAGCTCGGGGACGTGCTCTTCGTCTGCGCCAATGTTGCGCGTGAACTGGAGGCGGACCCGGAAGCCTGCCTTCGCGAAACCAACGACAAATTCGTGCGCCGGTTTGGCTATGTCGAACGTACCCTCAACGCGGTAGGATCATCGCCTCAGCAGTCAGAACTCGCGGAGATGGACCGGCTGTGGGACGAGGCGAAGGCGGCAGAACGACCTTAAGCGCGGGCCTCGCGCCCGTGCGCCTCGGGCCTCAAACGCTCGAATTGGCCCAAGGCCTGAGCATCAAGGCGAGCCGTCACGGTCAGACCATTGTCAGCCTCGTCGCGCGCCGTGACGCGACCATGCCGATAGAGCCATGCCAGGGCCTCGCCATCACCGGGCTGAAGCTGGAAGACACGCTCTGGGCTCTCGTCCAGCGTGAGGCCAATGGCTGAGGTAAGGAGGTCGATTCCCTCCCCTGTCTCGGCCGACAGGAGCACCGCTCCAGAGCGCCCGGCCCGAGCCCGAAGGTCCACGAGATCGTCTGGCGACACCAAATCAAGTTTGTTCCACACCTCGATCACGTGGCGTTCGGACGCCTCTTCCGCGCCGAGCTCCTTCAGGACCGCATTGACGTCATCGCGCTGGGCGTCGGAGTCGCTGGAGGCGATATCGCGCACATGCAGGATAAGATTGGCCTCGCGCACCTCATCCAGGGTGGCGCGAAAGGCCTCCACCAGCTCGTGCGGCAAATCGGAGATAAAACCCACCGTATCGGAAATGATCGCATCCCGTCCGCCGGGCAGGCGCAGGCGGCGCAAGGTAGGATCGAGGGTCGCGAAGAGCATCGCCTTGGCGAAAACCTGGGACCTCGTCAGGCGGTTGAAAAGGGTGGACTTGCCCGCGTTGGTGTAACCTACCAGAGCCAGGATCGGGTAAGGCACGCGCTTGCGCCCCCGCCGCTGTAGCTCCCGCGTCCGGCGGACGGAGGCGAGATCGGCTTTGAGTTTGACGATACGTTCGTTCAGCAGGCGGCGGTCCGCCTCGATCTGTGTTTCACCCGGGCCGCCCAGGAAGCCAAAACCACCCCTCTGACGCTCAAGGTGGGTCCAGGTGCGCACGAGGCGAGATCGCTCATAGTCCAGCCGAGCCAGCTCGACTTGCAGCCGGCCCTCACCGGTGCGCGCCCGTCGCGCGAAAATCTCCAAGATGAGCCCCGTCCGATCAACGACCTTCACCGACCAGGCGCGCTCAAGATTGCGCTGCTGGACCGGGGTCAGGGCGTCATCGACAACGACCAGCGTCACCTCAAGCGCCTGGCAGAGATCCGCGATTTCAAGAACCCGGCCCTTTCCAAAGAGGGTGGCGGGAGCCACTTTGCGCAAAGCGACAGCCCTGGCGTCCGAGACGACAAGATCGAGGGCTTCGGCCAGGCCCACGGCCTCGGCCAGACGCTCATCAGGTGTCCGCGCGCCGGAGCCGCGCGCATGTACGGGGTGGAGAACGAGGGCAACCTCGGGAGGCGCCTGGGTGGGTGACGGGGTCAATCGTCGCCTTCGTCCGTCGGCTCATAGAGCTGCACCGGACCCGCAGGCATTATGGTGGAAATGGCATGCTTATAGACAAGCTGCGCCTGGCCATCGCGACGCAGAAGAACGCAGAAATTATCGAACCAGCTCACGACGCCCTGAAGCTTCACGCCATTCACGAGAAAAATGGTGAGGGGCGTGCGCGCGCGACGCACACTGTTGAGGAAAGCGTCCTGGAGGTTCTGCTTCTTATCGACCGTCAATTTAGAAATTCCCATTTTATGGTGGTCGGCGCCTCGCGGGATGAGGCAAGGCCGGGCGCCGTCTTCACGCGGCGTCTTGCCGCGCTTGCTGGATATAGACATCTCTCAGCCGCTTCGCCACAGGGCCTGGCGCGCCGTCACCCAGAACCGTGGCGTCGATGCGGGTCACCGGCAGCACGAGGCTGCCGGCGCCGGTAATGAACGCCTCTCGCGCCTGTTTGGCTTCGTCCACGGTGAATGCGCGCTCCTCAAACGTCAGCCCGAGCTTTGCGGCGAGGGCCAGGACGGATTTGCGGGTGACACCGCGCAGGATATTGGCCTGTGTGTCCCGGGTGCGCAAAACGCCCTGGGCGTCCACGATCCAGGCATTGCTCGACGCCCCCTCGGTGACCAAACCGAGATCATCCACAAACCAAGCCTCGGCGGCCCCCGCTTCCCGGGCGGCCTGCTTGGCCAAGACATTGGGCAGAAGGCCGATGGTCTTGATGTCGCACCGGGCCCAGCGTGTCTCCGGCACTGTGATCACCTTGACGCCATCGGCCGCGCGCGCCTCACTCTTGACCATGTCCACCGACTTGGCTGTGACGACTAGGCTCGGACGGAGGGCGTCCGCGGGAAAGGGGTGGTCGCGCGGGGCGACGCCGCGGGTCACCTGCAGATAGACCATCCCATTGCGAACATGGTTGCGGCGGATGGTTTCGCGCAGGATGACCCCAAGCGCCGCCTGGCTGAGCGGGACAGGAATCCTAAGTTCGCCCAGACTTCGGGCCAAACGTTCAAAATGTCCCGCGCTGTCCGCCAGACACCCGTCGAACACCGCCCAAACCTCATAGACGCCATCGGCGAATTGATAACCACGATCCTCGATGTGGACGCTGGCCTGAGCATGACGCGTGAAGCGCCCGTTCACATAGGCAATCCGGCTCATCCGTCAGCCGTCTCCTCGACCATGCGAGAGCCGGAAAAACCCAGGGTCTTCAACTTCCGATGGAGGGCGGAACGCTCCATGCCGATGAATGCGGCGGTCCGGGAGATATTCCCGCCAAAGCGCATGATCTGGGCTTCCAGATACTCCTTCTCAAAAAGTTCGCGCGCCTCGCGCAATGGCAGAGCGATGATGCGCTCAGCGCCGAGACCCCCCGTCGGCGGTGTCGAGCTGGCCTCGGGCGGCAGCATATCGGCCGAGATGGCCTGGCTCGGATCCCCCCCGGCAAGGATGAGAATGCGTTCCACCAGGTTTCGTAGCTGGCGGACGTTTCCCGGCCAAGACTGGACCTGGAGCGTCGCCAAGGCGTCTGGCGCGAGATTGCGCTTGGCGAGGCCAGACGCCGCGCTCAATCGCTCAAGATAGTAGTTGATCAGAACGGGTATATCCTCCCGCCGCTCCGAAAGGCCCGGCACACGCAGAGGTACCACGTTCAGGCGATGATAGAGGTCTTCCCGCAGGCGCCCCGCGGCGATCTCGGCGCTAAGATCTCGGGATGTCGAGGAAACCACCCGCACATCCACCTGCACGTCGATCTCACCGCCCACACGCCGGAACCGCTGCTCCACGAGCACGCGAAGAATGCGGCTCTGGGTTTCGCGCGGCATTTCCGCGATTTCGTCCAGATAGAGGGTTCCGGTATGCGCGCGCTCGAAGACCCCGATATGGCCCGGACGCTCGCCGGTGGGCTCCTCGCCGAACAGTTCGCGGTCCATGCGTTCCGGCGTCACTCCCGCCGCGCTGATCGCCACAAAGGCGTTGGAGGCGCGCGGGCTGGCGGCATGAATGAGGCGCGCGGCGGTTTCCTTCCCCGCGCCTGGCGGGCCCGATATCAGCACCCGGCTATTGGCCGAGGCGATCTTGGCGATAACGGCGCGAAGTTGTTGGGCGGCGGCGGACGATCCCACCAGCCCTTCGGGAACAACCGCCTGGGCGCGCAGGTGACGATTCTCGCGGCGCAGGCTC
>Ga0116230_10002248_pt1 | contig 18598 bp, 13 predicted proteins | sample S1TSphfallax_3_FD_88678 | JGI IMG/M metagenome (GOLD analysis project Ga0116230, IMG submission 88678) | Host-associated microbial communities from peat moss isolated from Minnesota, USA - S1T2_Fd - Sphagnum fallax MG | ecosystem: Host-associated > Plants > Peat moss > Unclassified | place...
CTGGATCGGACAAGTGCAGTGGTGAATCTCCACCACTGTATCATTTTGGCACCCAGTGCCTCAGACATCCAGATCGCCCAGGAAGATTTTCGCCAAGCTCGCCGGCTGTCTCCACGAATGGTCGCCGTGACCTTGGTAGGCGCTCCGTCCGTCCAGCTCGCTGGCCCGAGTTGCTGGCCCGAGTTGCTGGGCAGTGCGTGCAGACGGACGTGTTGTCGGCCACGATGGGTCGATGTCTCTCGCCACGCTGACCGCGCCATGAGCCCGATTGCGTCGGGGCCGCCCCGTCGCACGCTGATCAAAGGCGGCCTGGTGCTGCCGATGACGCCTGGATCCGGTGTCATCGAGGAAGGCTCGGTGCTGATCGAAGGCGAGTGGATCATCGCCGTGGGGCCCGACGAGCTGATTGAAGCAGACGAAAGAAACCACGATGCCGAGGTGATCCATGCCTTCGGTAACGCCGTCCTGCCGGGCCTGACAAACGCTCACCTCCATTCCGGCCTGCTTCGTGGCACTGCCGAGTCGCTGTCGCTGTGGGACTGGCTGGAGACCTACGTCGATCCCACACACCGGGTACTCACGCCAGAGATCGCTGCCATCGCTGCTCGGCACTGCTACGCCGAGTCCCTTCTTGCCGGCACGACATCGGTCGTCGACATGTGGCGCTACCTCGAGGGCGCTGCCGAAGCAGCGGGGGACCTTGGCATCCGTGCAACGCTCGTCCCCTACGTCGCAGACGCAGAGGGTTATGACTACTTCGAGACACTCGATACGACGAGGATCCTGCTCGACGGCGTCGGCACCGCAGTCGAAGGACGCGTTCGCTCGTGGGTCGGAATCGAGCATCTCTTCTACGCCACCGAGCGGTGCTTCGCCGAGGCGGTGGCGCTCGCCGAGGAGTACGGCGTGGGGTTCCACACCCACTCGTCGGAGTCGATCTGGGAAGTCCAAGAGTCGCTTCGTCGCTGGGGGCGTCGGCCAATCGAGGTCATGTACCAGCTCGGTGTGCTCGGACCGCAGACGCTTATCGCTCACTGCGTCTGGCTCGACGACCGCGAGATCGCGCTCCTCGCCCAGACGGGGACGTCTGTTGCGCACTGTCCCTGCTCGAACATGAAACTTGCCAGCGGGCCAGCTCGCGTCGCAGCGTTACGCAATGCCGGGGTGACCGTCGGGCTCGGCAGCGATGGCGAGAAGGAGAACAACAACCTCGATATGTTCGAGGAGATGAAATTCGCATCACTGCTGCAGAAAGTGAGCACGCTCGATCCGACTGTCGGCGATCCCTGGGACGTCCTTTCCATGGCGACCATCGAGGGAGCAACAGCGATTGGGCTCGGTGAAGTGACCGGAACACTCGAGGTCGGAAAGCGCGCCGATATCGTCACCGTGGACCTGAGCGGTCTTCACACGACGCCGTTGTTGCACGGCACCTTGTCGAATGTGGCTGCGCATCTCGTCTTCTCTGCATCGGGTAGAGACGTGCGTGACGTCCTCGTCGATGGCCATGTCCTGGTCCGGGCGGGCATTCCGCTCACCTTCGATGTGCATCGGATACGCGCAGAGTCTCAGCTCGCCGCAGAAGAACTCTTCGAGCGACGGGCCCGGCTCGATCCACCCGTTCGGACTCACCGGCTGGACTGATTGTCGCCTCGCTGAGCTGCGCTCTTTGGCCACGCGTGCTCCACCGAATCCGGCTGAAGCCGCTCGTTGCTCGTGCGGTTTCGTCGTCGTCGTCACGGGTAGCTCTGCCGACATGGAAAACGAGGCCGGACAGAAACCATCGCAAGTGAGTAGCGCGACGTCGCACGAGCCCCGGCTGGTGCAACCCTTCTTGCACGGTGCGCGTGTTGTCGTGCGTGCGCCAAGTTTTGCTGTACTTGCTCCTGAGGGAGAGTTCCAAAGTGGCGCCGAAGGTTTCTACCACGAGGAACGGCGCGTGCTCAGCAGGCTCGCCGTCTCGGTTCAGGACTCCTCGGTCGTAGCAGTCCGATCCCGTCAGCTCGACGAACACGCGGCGAGCTTCCTGGCCGTCGTGCGCGACGGAGAGGAGATGACCGCTGACCCGGAGGTTTTCCTGGAGAGGCGGATCGCGGTCGGCGCTGGCCGCTTCGAACACCGGGTGCACATGAGCAACGCTGGCCCCCGGCGTCTGCGTCGAGTGCTCGATCTCGCAGTGGGAGCGGATCTCGCGCCGATGAGCGATATCAAGTCCGGATACGAGGGCGAAGAACTCCACCCGATCTGGGATGGTACGGCGCTTCGCTGGTATGGAGGTGAGTCCAGTGTCGAGGTGGTCGTCGAGCCACGTCCCTCGCACGTCGACGCCAAGAGCGGTCGATTGAGCGTCGAGGTGGAGCTGGGGGCCGGTGAGGGCGTTGACGTGACGCTCGTGGCATCAATCGTCCAGCCACAGCAGGCCCCGCTCTTCCGGGTCCCTTCGGGTCCAGCGCCCTGGGACCAGGTGGAGGTCGACGGTGGAGACGCACGTCTCGGGCTGCTCTTGAAGCGCGCCATGGAGGACCTCGCAGGCCTGTTGCTCGAAGACGTCCAGTCAGACCCCCGAGAGCCTGATCGCTTCGTAGGTGCCGGTGCGCCATGGTTCCTCACGTTGTTCGGGCGAGATGCCATCTGGGCGGCGCGGATGTTGCTTCCCGTATCCACACGTCTTGCCGCCGGGACGCTCCGCACCCTTGCACGCCGACAGGGCCAGATCACTGACGCTCGAACGGGCGAGCAGCCGGGCAAGATCGTGCACGAGCTGCGGCGCGAAGCCCCCGAGCATCGAGGCGGCGCCTCGTTGCCGCCTCGCTACTACGGGACGATCGACGCAACCCCACTGTGGATCTCGCTGCTCCACGATGCTTGGAGGTGGGGGATGCCCGAAGACGAGGTTGCGTCGCTCCTCGACGCAGCTAGCTCGGCCCTTACATGGATGGCCGCTGGTGGCGATGCAGACGATGACGGTCTGCTCGAATACATCGATGAGTCGGGAACCGGCTTGAGCAACCAGGGCTGGCGCGACTCGACAGATTCGATCCGCTGGCAAGACGGGCGGCTTGCCGAGGCGCCGATTGCACTCGCTGAAGTCCAGGCCTACGCCTATCGAGCTGCACTCGATGGAGCATCGCTCCTCGATGCCTTCGGTCGCCCCGACGGCGAGAAGTGGCGGTCATGGGCCGCACGTCTCAAAGAGCGGTTCGACGCCACCTACTGGCTCCTCGGCCCGCTCGGCCGCTATCCGGCAGTGGCACTGGATCGCGACAAGCGGCCGGTCGACTCTGTGACGTCCACCCTTGGCCATCTCCTTGGCAGCGGCATTCTGACCCCTGCCGACGAAGCCTCGGTGGCTTCGTATCTCGGATCCCCAGAGCTGGACTCTGGCCTGGGACTGCGCACGCTGAGCACGGACTCGGTGGGTTTCAATCCGCTCGGGTACCACACGGGTTCAGTGTGGCCACATGACTCAGCGATCGCTGCTCGCGGCCTGGCCTTGGCAGGGCGAGGCGATCTGTCGGTATCGGTCATTCGTGGCCTACTCGATGCAGCACCGAGCTTCGAATACCGACTGCCGGAGCTGTTCGGTGGATTTGGCAGAGACGCTGCCCCTCCCGTCCCCTATCCCGCAGCATGTCGGCCACAAGCGTGGTCGGCGGCCGCGGCCGTGTCGATGCTCCAGACGCTCCTCGGCCTCGACGTGGACGTCCCCAACGGGACCATGAAGGTCAGACCTCTGCTGGGAGGATTGACCCCGCTATGGGTGCGGGGTCTGCGCATCGGCGACCATCCCTTGGAAGTGCGCACCGACGCGAACCACGAGGTCGTGCTTGTCACCGACGCGCCCGTCTCGTCAACTCCGAGATGACCGGGTTCTGCATCAGCTGGCCCCGCGTTCGCCGAGAGCCAATCCGCCACCGTCAGCGCAGGTAGCAGCTTCGTGGTGTGCAGGGTTTCACCGGCACCCACTCGTGGGAATGGAAATCTCGCCCGAAGCGCATAAGCACATCTGCTTTGGCTCGACGGCGAAGCAAAGGCAGCGGGGAGGGGTTCATGATGAGATGGAAGTTCGGGGCAAAGGCAACGTCTTTGGCGGGGGTCTCGGCAGTTGCACTTCTTGCATCGGCGTGCGGTTCAGCGTCCTCAGCAAGCTCGTCAAAGGCGTCGTCGAGCTCCAGCGGCCAGTCTGTCCACTCCGGAATACCCAAGGCCAACAAGAATCCGATCACGATGGAGTTCGGCTCGAGCGGACCGGCGGAAACCTCTGCTGAGAAATCGGCTGCAGCAGCATTCACAAAGATGACCGGGATATCGGTCACGGTCATCCCTGAGGCGAACCTTACCCAGTCACTCGCCGAAGGCTTCGCTGGGAAGAACCCGGCGAACCTTTTCTACCTGTCGCCGACGCTGTTCGAACAGTACGTCACGAAAGGTGTCCTCTACTCCTATGGGAACGAGCTCGGGAACAAGAGCTCCTTCTACTCGAGCCTCGCGTCGGCATTCACCTATAAGGGCAACCTTGTGTGTGACCCGAAGGACGGCAGCCTTCTCTCGCTGTACATCAATACGGCCGACTGGAAAGCAGCAGGTCTATCGTCCTCGCAGTACCCGCAGAATTGGAGTGAGCTCGCGGCAGACGCCAAGAAATTGACGACGCAGGGTCGAGCGGGCCTCGTCGTCGACCCGAACGAATCACGACTGGACGCGTTCTTCTACCAAAATGGTGGTTCAGTCCTGAACGCTTCGGGCAGCAAGGTGCTCATCAATAGCCCTCAGAATGTGAAGGCACTGACGTTCGTCCAGTCCATGCTCAAGGCAAAGACCCTCGTCTTTCCATCGCAGGTCAATGATGCCGACGAGATCAACGCCTTTGGTCAAAACCAGGCTGCCATGGTTATCACCGGCAATTGGATGTCTGGCGAGATGGCGGCGGACTATCCCAAGATCCGGTACACCGCTCATCTCCTTCCTGCCGGTCCCAGCGGTACCCGTGGGACACTGACCTTTACGAACTGCTGGGGCGTGCCGGAGAACAACAGCAATCTCGGTGGAACAATCGAGTTCGTCAAGTACCTCACGAGCCCCGCTCAAGAGCTGCGCTTCTCACAGGCCTTCGGCACGATCCCTTCACTCCAGACAGTCAGCGCCGAGTATGCCAAGAAGTACCCGCAGAACGCCGTGGTGCTCGAAGGCCTCAAATACGGCCATCCGGACATCTCGATAGCGGGCAGCACCGAAGCACTGACGTCGTTCAACTCGGCGCTGACGAACCTCGCCACGGCGAGCCCATCCAGCATCCTCGAATCGGCTCAGACGAACCTTCAGTCCGCCATAGCCCAAAACAGCTGATCGGTGCCGCCGGTGACTAGGGTTGCGCTCGGTATCAGGAGCCGGCGGTCGTCGATCACTCGAGTGGAGGTTGCGGAGGAGACGCCGTGATCACCGCCGGGGTCCGCACGAGTGGCCGAGCGCGCGTGCCAAATGCGCGACCTGGATCGAGCTGGAAGGACCAAGTCGCAGGATGGCTCTTTTGCAGCCCTGCGCTTTTGCTGGTGATCTTCTTCCTACTCGTACCCATTGGCTTGGCAGCATGGGTGAGTCTGAGCAACTGGGATGGCATTGGAACGCCACTGAGCAGCGGGGTTCACTTCGTCGGTCTCACGAATTTCCGTGAGATTCTTACCCAGCCGGGTCTCGCGCAGCAGGACTTTGGATTGAGTCTTCGGAACAACTTCTACTACGTCCTGCTCGTGGTACCTCTACAGACGTTCATCGCCCTCGTGCTGGCAGTCGTTGTCAGCCGGAAGAGGTTGTTCGCTCGGGGATTCTTTCGAACCTCATTCTATTTCCCATCGGTGACCAGCTCCGTTGCGATAGCCATCATGTTCCAGTTCTTGTTCAGCGGGAGTGGAGCAATCAACTCCATTCTCGGATATCTGGGTCTGCACGGGCCAAATTGGTTCGTCGATCCCAATGGCATCATTCAGACAATCCTCGGCGACTTCGGCGTACACAATGGACCGGGAGCGCTGGTGAACCATGGTTTCCTTGGTGTCTCGTGGTGGCAATGGATTGCGGGCCCTAGCGTTGCCATGGTGGTGCTCATCATCTTGGGCATCTGGACGACGGTGGGAACGTTCATGCTGATCTTCCTACCTGCGCTCTATAACATCTCCGGTGACATCGCCGATGCCGCTTCAGTCGACGGGGCATCTGCCTGGCAGAAGTTCTGGCGGGTCACGGTACCGATGTTGCGTCCGACACTGTTCCTCGTACTGACTCTCGGACTCATTGGGTCGTGGCAAGTGTTCGATTCGGTGTTTCTCATCAGCCAGGGAAATCCGGCTGGAACGACGCTCACACCGGCATTCCTCGCCTATCAGACGTCGTTCTCCGACCAGCAGTGGGGCGAGGGAGCAGCGATTGCCTTCTTGCTGTTCGGGCTCATCATCGCGATGACGCTGATTCAGCGGTGGTTTCTACGCGAGCGGGAGGGTTCGCGAAAGCGGTTCCGGGGACTCCTCCTTCGAGAAAGGCTTGCAAGCAACGTCACATCGAGAAGCTCTGATGTACTCGAAGCCTGACTGTCCTACTCGAAGCACGGCTATGACCCGCCACTCATGGCCTGAGCCTTCGAGCATGGCCGGAAGCTGGAGATGATGACCACCCTCGCCAGTCAAGCGAGCACCGACGCTCCCGTGCGCCATCGCGTCCACCTTCCGGGGTTGAACTGGGAGAACAGGAGTCCATGGCTGCGCGCTCTTCTCTACATCTTCCTGCTGGTGATCGCAGTCATCTACATCTATCCGTTTCTCCTGCAACTCGGCACGGCGTTCAAGACGTCACCTGATGCAACGAGCCACGCCGCGAACCCACTTCCACAGAGCTGGGTGACAGGTGCATTCGCTTCGCTCGATGGCGTGGGCTTCGCGAAGTGGTTCGAAAATTCAGCCTTCTTGGCCGTATCGGTAACTGCGGGCCGGCTGCTGTTCGACTCCATGGCCGGTTACGCGCTGGCGAGAATTCGCTTCCGAGGGCGCAAGGCGCTCTTCTCGGGATTTATCGCAGTGCTCGCAGTTCCCGGTGTCGTACTGCTGATCCCGAAGTTTCTCGTCTTTAGTCAATTGGGGATTTACAATACCTATCAGGGCATGATCATCCCCCTCATGACCGACGCCACTGGCGTGTTCATCATGAAGCAGTTCTTCGAGGCTATTCCCGACAGTATTGAGGAGGCTGCGCGAATAGATGGGGCTGGGCTGGGTCGGATCTACTGGTCGATCATCCTTCCGATGGCTCGGCCAGCTCTGCTGACGCTCACGATTCTCTCCTTCCAGGGATCCTGGAATGACCTCTCGGATATTCTCGTTGCGCAGAACAGTCCCGGGCTCGACACCCTCACCACTGGAGTCGGAGGCCTCGTGACCGGACAGCTCGGTGCGGGGACGCAGTTTCCACTCAAGATGGCAGCAGGCCTGATTATGACCCTTCCGGTGGCGATCCTGTTCTTCACCTTTCAAAAGCACATCGTGCGAACCGGTGAGGGAGCGGTCAAAGAGTGAGTCGGCCCTGCGATGTCCTAAGCGGGCTCGATCGCCGAGAGCTCCCTGTTCGTTAGCCATGATGGGGGCGTGCCGACCCTCTTGAAGAGCCTGGGCCCCCTCGACCGGCGCATCGTTGCGCTGGCACTCCCGGCACTTGCAGCTCTGCTTGTCGAGCCGATCTACAACCTGACGGACTCGGCGATCGTCGGCCACCTCGGCGCTCGGCCTCTCGCTGCGCTGGCGATTGCAGGAGGGGCGCTGACGATCGTCGGATGGACGGCATCGTTTGTCGAGATGGCCACGGTATCGATGGTCGCCACTCGCCGGGGTGCTGGCGATGACGCGGGCGCAGGACGCGCCGTCGGCGCCGCGTACGCCGTTTCCGCTGCGCTAGGTCTCGTCGTCGCAGGCTTGCTCGCGCTGTTGGCTCCGGTCCTCGTCGCACTCCTCGGTGGCCACGGGGTGACGGGGTCGGACGCCTTGCTCTACCTCCGCATCTCGTCGGTCGGATTCATGCCGCTTCTCGTGTCACTGGCAGGAAACGGCCACCTCGTGGGAGTACAGGACACAAGGACGCCGTTGCTCGTTGCGGTGTTGGCAAACGGCGTCAACGTCGCGCTTGAGCTCGTGCTTGTCTACGGACTTCAGCTCGGCATCGCCGGTTCGGCTTGGGGGACCGTCGCTGCGCAATGCGTCTCGGCCGTGCTGTTCGTCGTGCTGTCTCGACGCGCCGTGATCGCACCTCGGCGACCCACCAGGGAGGAGATAGAGCGCCTTGCGCGTGACGGTGCACGGCTCACGGTGCGCACCGCAGCGCTCGGGCTCACGCTGCTCACGACGACGGCCATTGCCTCGCGACTGAGCACCGTGGTCCTTGCTGCACACGAGATTGGCTTGCAGGTCTTCGAGCTCGGTGCGCTGGCACTCGACGCTGTCGCCGTGCCGGCGCAGGTGTTCGTCGGCGAGGCCCTCGGCGGCGGTGATCACGGACAAGTTCGCAACGTCGGACGTCGCACATTGTTGGCGGGGCTCGTCAGTGGGCTCGCCGCAGCAGTGCTACTCGCAGCCGTCTCGTGGGCTCTGCCATCGGTGTTCAGCTCGAACGCAGCTGTGGAGCACCAGGCGACACAAGCATTGCTCGTCTGCGCCGCGCTGCTGCCGATCGGCGGAGTTGCCTTCGTGCTCGACGGTCTGCTCCTTGGCGCCTCGCGCTATGACGTGTTGCAGCGGGTGATGCTCACCTCACTTCTTGGGTTCGCCCCGATGGCCATTGCTACGGGTCTCGACCATCGACTCGGCATCGTCGGGGTCTGGTTGGCGCTGCTCTGCTGGATGTCGCTGCGCACCGCGATTTTGCTGCGCTGGTGGTTATCCGGCCGCTGGGAACGACCTGGCTGAGCAAGCCGGCTCCGCTCGTCGTCGTTGCCTGAATCACCGAGGGCCGATGGTCGAGACCGATCGGCTACTTCTTGAGCTCAGTCGAGACGCCAGAGTCTCAAGGCCTGTCCATCGATGGCGATGGCGGCAAGTTCACCCGCAGACTGGTTCATCGCGTAGGGCGCAAATCCCGGTATCGAAAGCCGGAGCTCACCTGAGGCTGGATCCCAGACCGTCGTGTCTCCATCACGGCTCGCGTAGAGCAGAGATCCATTCGAGAAGAGCGTCCCGGCAGGACTAGGGAGTGTCCGAAGCTCGGTGGCGTACGAGGTACCGACGATCGTCCAGTCCCGACCGTCAAGATCGTCATCACCGTCTTCATCACCGTCGTCGGCGTGGGGCCTGGGGTCGAAAAGCCGCACACCAGGGGCCATGTCTTCGTCGTCGTTACCTATCCCTTCGATAGCAACGAGGCCGTCACCGATGAAACACATGCCGTGGCCCCAGTAGTAGTCACGGGGACACAACCAGGCCTTGGTCGGACCGTCTTCGCTCTCCCATGGGTTGTCGTCGAGCCACTTCCTGAGCGACCACACCGCTGGAATACCGACGGGATGCCAGACCCACCCGTCGTCGAGCAGGTGCGAGCCGTCAGGGCTGAGGTACAGCGCTCCGTGGAAGTAATCGAGGAAGTGCTCCTCGTCGTCGTTCTCGGGCTCTCGTTGCTGGGGCTCTCGTTGCTCGGGCTCTCGCGCTGTCAAGAGTGCGCCTGACGCTGGATCGCTCACGTCAAGACGGTTCCAGTCTGTCCGGTGCACGAGGATGTCTCGCCCGTCATGCTCTGCGAAACACGCCGAGAACCGGACGGTGTCCGCATGGTAGGAGCCACCGTCGAGCTCCATCGTCGTCGTTGCCGTGCCCAGCTCGAACACCGATCCCTTGGATCCGAAATCGTTGACGATTGCTCCAAAGCGACCGCTCGGGGACACGTGCAGGCGTGGTACCGGCTCTCGCCGGCGCCACTCGCCGGGCATGGGCGCGGGTTCCAACGGAACATCCACCTTGCACAGCACGCTGGCACCGCCCGGTCCGTGATCGCCGTCGGTGGAAAAGGCCAGAATCACCCCCGTGTTTGTCAGGCCATACCAGGCTGACTGTGCTTGACCATGCGACGGCACGGTCGCTGGTATCGCGCGCGGCGCAATGCTGACGAGGGACCCGGTGCCGCTTGGTAGGGCAATCGTGCGCGGGGCCGACGAGGTGGTTGCGTGGTCATGCACACCGCCACCTTCGCTCGTCATGGCGGGCACGCTACTGTCGTGCACGCCGTGGAAGCCCCCGAAATCGTCGGCGATGGCGCCTGGATCAATACTGCCAGGAGGCGTCTCACGCTGCAGGGACTGCGTGGCAAGGTCGTCGTTCTGGATTTTTGGACGTCGTGCTGCATCAACTGCCTGCATATCCTCGACGAGCTGAGGCCGATCGAGGAACGGTTTCCCGATGACGTCGTGGTCATCGGCATCCACTCACCGAAGTTCACTCACGAGGCCGACGAGCAAGCGGTCCGAGATGCCGTTTCGCGCTACGACATCGTCCATCCAGTGTTCAACGATCCGGGACTGAAGAACTGGCGAAGCTACAACGTCCAGGCGTGGCCGACCGTCGTCGTGATCGACCAAGACGGTCAGATCGCGCTGCAGGTCGCTGGCGAAGGGCACGGGGAGTCGATTCTCGAGACGGTAGAGCGGCTGCTGCTCGACAGGTCTTCGACGGCCTCCTCTGACGCAGCGGCCAAAGGTGGCGCTACGCAAGGCGACCCCGTTGACACCAGCTCGCTCCCAGACACCGGCACGCTGCACTTTCCCTCCAAAGCCATCGCAACGTGCCATCCGAGGTTCGACCGCGCACTGCTCGTCACTGATGTCGGGCACCACCGCATTGCGGTGCTCGATCCGGACACTCTTCACGTCGTCGCGTCGATCGGTTCCGGACAGCGCGGTCGTAACGACGGAGACTGGAGCAGCGCCAGTTTCCATTCACCCGAGGGAATCTGCGATCTGCCGCCGGACATCGCCCAGATTGTCGGGTACGACGTGCTCGTTGCCGACACGGCCAATCACCTGTTGCGCGGCGTTTCCCTCACCGAAGGATCGGTCCGGACGGTCGCGGGAACTGGCCAGCCAGCGCGGCTCGGCCAAGGAGAAGGACCGGCGAACGAGCGCGACCTCGCCAGTCCATGGGATGTGCTTTGGTGGCCCGCACTCCACAAGGTCGTCATTGCTAGTGCCGGACTGCACCAGCTGTGGACGTTCGACCCACTGAGTGGAGTCGTTGCATGGCTTGCGGGCGATGGTCGTGAGGCGCTGACTGATGGCCCGGCCAGCACCGCGAGCCTCGCACAGCCGAGCGGGCTTGCTCTCAGCGGTGATGGTGCGGGCTTGTGGTTCGTCGACGCTGAGACATCAGCTCTACGCGAGCTGCGCCGAGGCGAGGTGCGTACCGTCGTGGGCAAAGGGCTGTTCGACTTCGGACACGTGGACGGTCCGACGAGCACGGCCAGGCTGCAGCACCCCTTGGGGCTCGCTGTTCTTTCGGAGGGGGAGGTGCTGGTCGCCGACACCTACAACCATGCGGTGCGCATCATCGATCCGACGACTTCTTCGGTGCGCACGGTGGCAAGCGACCTTCGTGAAGTCTCTGACGTCTGTCTTGACGGCCAGACGGCCTGGGCCGTGATCTCCTCCGAGCATCGGCTCGCATCGATCGACCTTGGTGGGGCCGCGATGCTCGTGACGGGCGACGCTCACACCATCGTGAGAGATGAGACGTCCGTCGCGCCGGGAACAGTCGTGCTGACCGTCGTCTTCCAGCCAGGTGTTGGCGAGAAGCTCGACATGACCTTCGGCAGTCCGGTGCAGCTTCGTGTCGATGCCGATCCATTCGACCTTCTCGTCGACGGAGCTGGTGACAGCACGCAGCTCGACCGCGTTCTCGATATCCGGCCGGGCGCCAGGTCTGGCGTGCTGAGCGTCACGGCGCGTGTGGCTACGTGTGACCTCGACGGCGAGCATCCGGCTTGTCATCTGGCGGTACAGGACTGGGGAATCCCGATCCGCGTCGAGGAGGGAGGACTCTCGCACCTTGAGCTGGTATTTCGAGAGACGACGCGCTAGAGCAACCGGAGGTGCCGGGTTAGCCCGAGGACGAGGTGCCTGAAGACGACGCGGCCAACGAAGCCGCAATCTGAGCTTCGGTGAGGGCTCCGGCTGGAGCTGTGATCGAGAGCGACGTCGGGTAGCCGAACACGAGCAGACCGCGCTGGCTCGCTGTACCGACGAGTTCGATCGGTAGTGGTGCACCGTGGCTTGCGACATACAGCGTGCCGCCGCCCGAGCCTGAGCTGATCAGCGGCACCACCGGCGTACCGTGCACGGTCGTGGGCGACCCTTCGGCGAACTTTGAGCTGTTGGAGCCCAACACCCCCTTGGCGAGGGCACCTGGGTCCTCGAGCGAGGCAAACCCCTTCGTCAGCTCTGCAGCCTGCGCTTGGGGGAATTGGATCCACTTGTCGGCGAGCGCACTCACCAGCTTGGGCGTACCTTGCGAACCGAGCGCGCTGGACCAGAATGGCGCCGACCCTTTCAGGTAGCTCAATCCGGCTTTGGTGATGACCTGGATCATGCCGACGAAGCCGATGCTGTTCGAACTCGACGTCAAGGTCGAGTCTGTCGTGGACCCACGCCCGGCTGACTCCACATGAAGTCCGAGCCGGGCGGAACCTTCCTCGATCGATCCGGTCAGGGTGAAGACCGACTCCTTGGCGAGTGCGGCTTCAGATCGTGCCAACAGCGCCGCTGGACTCGATGCGCTGGCCAGAGGGTAGACCTGATGGCTGGCCAGACGATTGGCCAGATGATTGGAAGGTCGCCCTGCGCTGGCCGGGTTCACCCCCGTCGCCATGAGCGCTCCTGCCATGCAAAGCACACCGCCGATACCGAGTGTGCCACCGCTGATCATCTTGGTCTTGAGTGCCATCGCCATGAGCAGTGTAACGATCACTCACGATCCGCGATTGAGCAGTCGGCTTACTCGATCAGCCCATGCGAGCCTCAGTCGATGGTCGTGAGCAAGTCGGCGAGGTCGTCGGCGTGCTCTTCCTCCTCTGCGAGGATGCTCTCGAGAAGACGACGCGTCGTCGGATCGTCCTCGCCGAGCCAACGGATCACCTGCTGGTAGATCTCGATCACGATGCGCTCGGCAATGAGGTTCTCCTGAAGCATTCCTTCGAGATCGGCATCGTCGAAGGCCTTGTAGTCCGTGTGCGACCGCTCAGCCAGCTTCTCCGGGGAGAGGTCGGGATCGCCGCCGAGCTGGTTGACGCGCTCCGCGGCCGACATTGCGTGCCTGAGCTCCGCAGCGGCATGTTCGGCAAATTCCGCGGCCACCGGTCCGCTATTGATCCCCGCAGCGGAGATGGCGTGGCGCTGATAGCGCATGTAACACACGATCTCCGTGGCGACGACGTCATTCAACACATCGATGACCTGAGACGTGCGGGACTGGTTGCCGTCCGTGACAGCGCCCCGATCCATATGTTGAGCCGCTTGGGCCTTCACCTCAGCGATATCCAGCACGAACTGATTGGCCATTGCCACATCCTCCAAAGTCGTCTCGACAGTCCGTACCGCTGCCACCTCCACGTCCAAACGTCGCCTTTCCGCCGAGGTCGTGAGACCACTATCGGTAGTGGTACATATGCTCTGCGCGACAATCACCACGCTCTGCGGTCGATCGCACCACGAGTTCACGGTGAGTGAAGAGAAATCCCTGATGAAAGCAATATTTTCCTCAAAGTCCTCAATCCAGCGGTCGACTAGTAGGTCCATGTGGACCTCTGCGCGTCGTGATGTTCGAAGTGGCCACGTAATTGCGTTCGCCATGTGGTGCGCGCTGGCGACGAGCGAGCTCGTGGATCGAGCTCAGTGGCTCGGTCTCGGCATCGCTGCAATCGGGGCCATGGTGGCGATGCCACTCTCGATTCGGATCTATCGACCCGCCAAGGCGTGGCCGTGGAGGGCAATCTCCGCGGCGTTTGTCTTGTTTACTCTCGGCGAGCTCGCGGGGCAGCGGGTCGACCTGGCGAACGACGTCGCCGGCGGCCGGGCGCTGTTGCCCGATGCCATCTTGCTTCCCGGCTACCTGATCCTCGCCGTGGGCCTTCTCGGATTTGTCCGCGAACGAGAGCGTTCGCGGCGCAACAGCTTTGGCATCGTCCTCGACGGCCTCATGGCGAGCCTCGCTTTGCTCGCCTGCTGCTGGGTGTTTCTCATCGAGCCACGCATGATGGATCACAGCCAGAGCGTGCTCGTGCGACTCGTCGTGATCGCCTACCCGGCGATGTCGTTGTTCCTTGTGGTGATCGCCATGCAGATCTCCTTCGGCGCGCTGCGTACGGCGTCCGTCTCGGAGCGCTGCATTTTGATCTCGGTCTCCGCAATGTTCATCGGGGACGCGCTCTTCACGCTGTCCGAGCTCCATCTCTTCGATTCGCCCAAGATCACCAACGTCCTCTACATCACGGCGTTCGTCGCCTCAGCAGCGGGCGCCTTGGATCCATCGATGCGAACGCTCACCGAGCCGGCGAAGGGCTCACCTCCATCGTGGACGGTGGGGCGTATCGGACTGGTGGCGCTGGCGCTCAGCGTGCCGGCAGTGCTGCTGCTGCGGTCCAGCGGTGGCCCGATTGCCGAGAAGCTCGTGCTGTTCGTGATCATCCTGCTGCTGACTGCGACGGCGATCCTGCAGATCCTGAGGGCACTGAAGATCGCCGAGCATTCGGAAGCTCGCCTGAGCTATCAGGCAATGCACGACACTCTCACCGGGCTGCCGAACCGACGGATGATGGAGCGGTACTTGAGCGACGTGCTCGCGCGCTCTGCTCGTGCGGATCGACCAGTAGGACTGCTGTTTCTCGATATCGACAGGTTCAAGCTCATCAACGACACGGTCGGCCACACGCTCGGCGACGAGCTCCTCGTCGAAGTGGCAATGCGTCTGCGTGCGAACGTCCGCCCGACCGACCTGGTGACGAGAATTGGTGGGGATGAATTCGTCATTGTGCTCGGGCACACGATCGACGTTGCCGACGCGCTCGAATTCGCGAACCGGCTGCGCAACTCTCTTCGTCTGCCGTTCACCGTCGACGAGTCGGAGTTCTACGTGACCGCCAGCATCGGCCTCGCGTGCGCACCACCGGGGCAGAGCGAGATGAACGCGGAGATCCTCATCCGCGATGCCGACACAGCGATGTACCGGGCGAAAGAGGCCGGGCGCGACGCCGTGGCGGTCTTCGACGACTCCATGCGCGCCCAGCTTGCCGAGCGTGTCGAAATCGAGCGGGACCTGCGCCACGCCCTCGAGCGTCACGAGCTGCACCTCGCATTCCAGCCCATCGTCTCGGCCGGAACCGGCTGTGTCGTCGGTGTCGAAGCACTTGTGCGTTGGCTGCACCCAACGCTCGGTGTCATCATGCCAGCGCGCTTCATCCCCCTTGCCGAAGAGTCTGATCTCATCGTGGATATCGGTACGTGGGTGCTCGACGAGTCGCTCCGTCAGATCGCCGCGTGTCGAACACAACCCGGACTCGAGTCGCTCAAAGTCGCCGTCAACCTCTCAGCGGTGCAGCTGCGCGACGACCAGCTTGTCGCCCACATCGCTCGAGCGCTTGAGGAACATGGAGTTCCTGGCTCAGCGCTGTGTCTCGAGCTGACCGAAACCGTCGTGATGAGCGACCCCGAGACCGCGATGGCAGTCTTCGCCGCGATCAAGCAACTCGACGTCCGATTGGCGATTGACGACTTCGGCACGGAGTACTCGTCGCTCGCCTACTTGCAGCGTCTGCCCGTCGACAAGCTGAAGATCGACCGCAGCTTTGTCGATTCGCTTCGAAATCAAGACACCGCCGGGAGCACGCTCGTCTCAGCGATCGTCGCCATTGCCCAGGCTCTCGGGATGGAGACGGTGGCCGAAGGCGTCGAGACCGTCGAACAGGCTCGTGCGCTCAGTGCGCTCGGGTGTGACTCGCTCCAGGGGTATCTGTACTCGCGGCCGGTCCAGGCCGATCAGCTCCTGGATGTCGTACGGCTGCTGATCGAGACCGAGCTGGCACGAGCCAGTGACTACCGGATGATTCGGGTCGAGCCGACCGCGCTGACGACGTCGGGGAGCTCTCCGGCTCTTGATCGAGGCTGAACAGCGACCGGTGCGCAGCGATATCGAGGGGTCGCACGGCAGCTTCAATTCCGCTTGCGTCGAAGATGACATCGTGGATCGACCGGTCGGTCGATAAGACGCGCTGCTTCCAGTCGCTGATGTGGAGGTAGACGGGAAGGCTGCTGGCAGAACCGAGATAGGGACGCCCTTCGGCACACGGCACGAAGGGGTTGCGAAACTTGAGTCGACTCATCCGATAGACAACCACGTCGAGCAGGGCAATCATCCAATCGATGCCCGCGTCGACCGCAGCCCGGACGCCCGATTGGTACAGGCCAAGGCTGACAAGTCCCGCCGATGCCAGCATGTGCTGGTACTCCGGCGACACGGCGAGCGTGGCGATGTCCCACAGCGAGCTGGTGCCTATGGGTACCCCTGCGCGTCGGAACATCGAGATGCCCGGCTCGTTCCAAGCCGGTTCGATGTCGTTAGCCGATTTGAAGCCAGGTCCGGTCTCGCTCGGCAGGATCAGACGCACTGCGCCTGCAGGGAGCCGTCTGCGGTGGTCGACCACGCAGAGGAAGACGCTGGTCGACTCGTAGGGGTCGTACTCCTCGCGCAGCATCTCGCGAGTGTTGCCAAAAGCCTCGAGGAAAACCGCCCGCTCGACGTAGCGAGCGATATCGGCTCGGGGATCGTGTGCGGCGAAGGCATAGCAGCCATACGGCTCGGGCACGCTGACGTCGACGGCTGACTCGACCTGATCGTGGATGTCAGGTCCTTCGGTGCTCTCCTGCGACTCCGCCAACGCAGCTCAGAAGGCCTTCGCCGCGATCGCATCGGCGCGGAAGAACTCTCGAGTGAACTCGATGACCTGCGGCGCAGAGAACGGGGCGCAGGTGTAGATGTCCACACTGAAAAAGAGCAGCGGCTGTTCCCAGGCGTACAGGTGTGCACCTGACGACTCCCAGTGCACCCAGCCCGCCCAGCCATAGGTGTCAGATCGGTGGGTGACTGGCTCGATGAGGCGTGTCATGCCGCATATGTCGGATAATTCGCTCAGATAGCGGACGATCATCACATCGTCGACGGGCTCTGCGCAGCGTCCCTCCACCACAAGACGCTGCCTGCAGATCGCCGGCGCCAGATCCTGGAACGTTTCGCCGATGTGTTCGCGGGACTCGATCACGGGGCCGAGGTTACTCAGCACGGTGGTACAAGCACAATGGGTGCGCACCGGGCCCTGCCAAAAGCTGGCGGGCCACGAGCTGATCATCGAGGCCCACCACTAGGAGTGCAGCGAGGGCACCTCACTGGCAAACGGTGGATTCGCCCCTGCGCGAGAGCACGTCACCGCAGCGACAGCGGCAGCGAACTCGAGCGCCGCTGCCAGGCTCGACGCTTCGAGCCGTCCCGACCTGACAGCTGTAGTGAGCTTCGTCGTGTCGAGAAAGTGGAGCACGGCTGCGGCAAAGGAATCTCCGGCACCGACGGTATCCACGACGCGGCCCGAGACTGCTGGCCGATGGACTTGAAATTTCGACGTGAACCCGACGGCGCCTTGCTGGCCGAGCGTGATGATGACGACGTGAGCACCAAGTTCGAGCCAACGCTGAGCCGTGTCGTCGATCGATGATCCCGGGTACAGCCATGCGACGTCCTCGTCACTGGCTTTGACGAGATGGACGCAGCCCACGAGCGACTCGATCCAGCGACGCGAGGACGCAACGCTTGCCATGAGCCGCGGCCGGATGTTCGGGTCGAGCGAGCACAGCCGAGCGCCTCGCTCTCGCTCCAACATCGCAGCAATGGCATGGCATCCCGGCTCGGTCCACGACGCCAGCGATCCGACGTGCAATGCGCTTACGTCATCGGGAAAGGACTCCGGTAGCTCCCCCGGTCGCCACTGCCAGTCGGCGGTGCCCTCGACGTAGAAGCTGTAGGTCGGGGTCGCTTGGGCGTCGAGGTCGACGAAGGCCAAGCTCGCCGGTTCGTCGGCTTCGACGGCGAAACGCAGGTCCACACCGTTGCGCTCAAGGTGCTCTCGCAACACCCAAGCTGGGGTCTGGCGGGAGATGCGTGCGCAAAGCGCACTCGCACATCCGAGTCGAGCCAGCGCGACGGCAGTGTTAGCCGGACTGCCGCCCGGGTATGCGGCAAAGTGCACGGGCCGGTGGCGGGAATCCTCCCCGGCTACGCGCATCACATCGAGCACGAGCTCGCCACAGACGACGATCATGGTGAGCTCACCATAGAGGACTTGCATCTTGCCGCCGTAGTGCGGCTAACTTTGCGGATCGGGGAAGGGGGGCGATCATGGCCACAATCACGATCGATCAGGTCACCAAGGTCTACCCGAACGGGTTCGAGGCAGTGCACCAGCTCAATCTCGACGTCGCAGACGGCGAGTTCATGGTGCTCGTGGGACCGTCGGGTTGCGGCAAGACCACCGCACTTCGCATGGTGGC
>Ga0116230_10002249_pt1 | contig 18597 bp, 11 predicted proteins | sample S1TSphfallax_3_FD_88678 | JGI IMG/M metagenome (GOLD analysis project Ga0116230, IMG submission 88678) | Host-associated microbial communities from peat moss isolated from Minnesota, USA - S1T2_Fd - Sphagnum fallax MG | ecosystem: Host-associated > Plants > Peat moss > Unclassified | place...
TATATATATATATATATATATCGTTGTTTCCTCATTAGGTTTTAAAAGAATAAAGTTCAATAAAACACGTATGGTTAGTACAAGATATAAGTGGGACTTATGTCAAAAGCAAATTGTGTAATAAAACGACCTTGTTTTTTATATGGTAGTTTTCCTCTACAATTCAATTGAAACAAAGCTCTAAATTGAAAAATACACAATGTGTTTTTGAGTTATTGTCATTGCCAACTTGTCAAGCCACTACAATGAAATAAAAGAATATATGGAGATTTTTATTCGATATCTTGGGATTTTTTTCATATAATAATTTTCTTTACTAGCATAGGATCATTATTAATAAAAACTTTGAGTCTTTTTCATCTCTTTTTCAACATACATTAAATTGAAGTAAGTAATGTCCATTGGCCCTTAAAATTTAAGGCATGGTGGGGTAAAAACATAGTTTAAAAAGCTACCCAAGTGAATGGACACTCTTTAAAACTACATTTTTGTATGTTTAAAAGATCACAAAGGAAGCATAATAGTTTGGATTGTCATTATTATTTTTGGAATATTTTCCATTAATTGCAAAGTTTACATGCTCAAAGCTTGACACAAATCAAAAGTGTTTTTGCATGTTTGAAGCACTCAAACCTCGAGAATGGATAATCCTTATTTTTTTAAATGTCTTTTTTTCTATCAAATGTGCACTATTATTTCTAAAAATTGGAGAAGATTTTAACATTGATGATTAGAAGGGCAAAAGGACTTGAACTAATGCAAATCATTTTTATAATTAATTTGAACACATTTTTGGTTCAAAAATGTTTTTGACCCTGAAAATTATGGATTTTGAAAATGTGCCTTTAACAAAAGTTGTTCATGTTTGGTTGATAGAGGGCATGAATCCATAAGATACATGATATAAAATCAATTTTTCATCAAAATGTATTTATATCTAAAATGTAGTGTTTAAAGGGGTACTTGAAATACAAATTTTTAAATTATAAACCAACACAAAAACGATAGGTGTCATGTGCAATCCTTGGAAAATGACTTTTACCTTGGTGCCCTGGTTCTTTTGGCCATGTTTTCACCCAATGGAACAACAACAATAATGAGCCACTTATGGAATTGTTTGAAGAGGCACCCACCACAATGCCAACACTTCTAGATCAAACTTAATTTTTTATCATTATCATCAAGAGCTTAGTAGATTAGATACTCTCAGAGCCACCTAACATTAAACACCATTTTTGAAACAATGTATAGGATAAGGGTAAGGCCAAAGGCCCTTCATTATTTTGAAGTGCCTAGGTATAAGGGCAATAACCTAAAAGATGGACACCAAAAAACAATCAAGGTCCAAAGGTTGAACCATTATATAACATAAAATGTAAAAACCTGCCCGAATTTTTAAAAGGCATGCACTTTTACTACAAAATATTGCTTCCATTTTATAAAATATTATTATAACCTTTCATTGACTTCTTGTGCCTAACAAACAATTGTCTAAATACACTACAAAATTCAAGGCAAGTTTTTACAATGGTAGATAATAAACTAGATTCTTTGTTAACTAGCCACCAAATTTCAAGGATTGTATGGATTTGAAAATTGCATTAAGGTTCATGAAGGGTAGAGAAATGTTCAATAGAAAAAATTCTTCATATGCAAATATTGCTCCCTCGTTGTTATCATGGTAATTTGTGCACTTGGGTCTCTTAAAAAGCAAGGGCCTATGTAGGGCTTTCCAAATGAAACCTAGTCCACAAAATCAAAGACAATTAACAATTATGGACACATTATCTTCAAAATGAATGGTTATTAATGTGCCACCTATTGTTGATACAAATTTGATTAGTCATGCAATGGGCATTTTAAAATACAATTTAGTTTGTAGTAAATATGCACCTCTTCATGTTAATGATAAATAAGAAAAATCTCTAAACCAAAATATAAGATAAAAACAAAACTAGCTCTACATGTAACACTTGGGGGTCCATCTTTGTGAATTTGGCTTGATTTTGTGGGGGTCTTATTGAGTCCAAGCAAGAATCCATGTGAAGGTTTCTCTAATGTATTGGTTAAAACTCCATAGTATAAAATAAATGTTGGCCTTGATGGTACTTATGTTGCCTTCACACATGGTAATTACATGTTAAGTCCATGTTAAAAAATTTAGATTTTGTCACCAATTTTGACCTAAAATGGTAACTAACACAAAAAATAATGTGTCATTTGATGTGGCACTTGGTGTTAGGCTAGTGCTAGCCAAATGTAAGTTTGGTGGTAGGGTATTAGAATATCTTCAAAATTCATAGATTTTGTGTTAACATTACAATGTTTATCGATACCATCTTAGAAAGGGGTGCATTATCTCAATGTTTTGTAACCCTACCTAAATTATGTGAACTACCAATGTTTAGGCTACAAAAAAAATAATGTTCTATGTTCCCAATGCGTTCTCTATCACATTCACCTACATTCCATAACAACTTTGTGGTTTACATTATCTCCCGCCTATGATGACCCCATCATCTATGTTGTGACTACACCTAACATCCTCTCCTTCACCATCTTGACTAGCAAGTTGGGCAACTCCAACACTTCCATTGCGCTCCAATGTCATTTCCATCATGCTTCAACTCTTCCCTTGTTGCTGGTGCTCACAACTGCTACTACCATGGACATTTTTGGGACCACATTCACAAGATTTGAAAAAGAATTTGATTATACAAAAGAATGTATGTGCAAAAGAAATGGAGTGAAAGCACTAAGTGATTACGCTAAGGAAAAATATATGATGGTTGTGAAGTTTTCAGTGATGGAGTGTGAGATGATGCCATGTGTTGGTCAATGATGTATCATTCATTTTGGGAAAAAAAAAGGAAAAAGATACCATCACAAGAAATGATGATTCTATGTGTGAATCCAAACATTGATGGTATTTAGTTTTTTACAAACTGCTAGTTCAATGTTAAGTGGTTTAACATTAGAGGTGCTAACACCAAGTGTGAAGGTAACTTTAGTATGGCACACTAGTAATCTAGTCTAGTTTGTTAGTTTTGCAACATGGACATGAACTTATGTCCCTAGTGATTACCCTTAACATATTGGACTCTTGGGGAGCTCAATAAGACATTACATTTAAATTGACCAAATTTCAATACCATCACAAATACAATGTACTAAACCCTAAACTTGAAAAGGACTTAGCTATACAACACATACATCACATGGACATTCAATAATATCAACTCATTATAAATGGACAAAACTGACTTATGCTTGAAATTGAAAACCCTAGAAACTTGATGAATCTTGAGTTGTGAAATCTTTTAAATTCTATGAACTCACCTTGTAGATCATTAAGAAAAGAGTTGTTGTAATCCAATTACCTCCCTTCCCTTTTTCATTGCCACATGGTTTTTTGATACTTGAATGCACCCACCAATCTATGTGCATTACTTCCCCACAACCTAAACAAACATTTTGATGAATTAGAAAAATGAAAAATGGCACACCAACTATGGTATGCATGTGTGAAACGACTTTATGTCCCTCTACTCCCGGTTCTATGAGGTGACTATACTTGAAAGTACATATGCTACTGGTGAAAGAAAAATGCAAATGTATTTTTAAAAGTTAAGTTACGTTTGTAATTGAAATCGAGTAGCTTGCCTCCTATGCATCAATCATGATTAAGAATTGATAGATGCATTTTCTAAGCTCAACATGTCAAATCCTAGAATCTTATGTTAAATTGTCATTCATTTAAACCAACTTTTAAAAGTTTGACATCGTGTTCAACTTGGTTGTAGACCACTAGTCACTTAAAACATTATTTCTAACACATATGTTGCTCAAATATGGCTTGCCTTAACTCTTTAGAAAGCTAACTACGAGACATACCTTTCTACCAAATCTTAAGTTTTATAGTTAAGCTGGTAGTAAGTTATACTACCAAACCTGAGAGGGTTTTGCAAAGGTAGGATGTCGCAACCTCACTTTTGGAAAAGTGTGAGGATGACACTCACATTCCCGAAATGGGGACTTAGGAGTCCTCCAGGACTCCCAAAACTTAAAAGCTCGATTGCAGGGGTCTAAACACCTCGCCTTGAGGCGTTCCTTATACCATTGGAAAGCTATCGAAGTGTAGATGTCGAAAATGGCCTTGCATGAGCCATTTGGACATCTACAACATAAGTTATGGCAAAAAGAAAGGTCGGGAGTCAAACTGGCAATTTGACTCCCGATCACTAAAAGTCGAGAATCGACCCGACCCCGGTGTGTGTAGGTGAAGTGTGACACATCGTTGGAAAGCTCTCAAGGCGAGCTACAAGTTTGCTTCCAACCTCATCCCAATCGAAGGTTTGAGCAAATAATTATGAACTCGCAAAGTCCCAAGAATCCAAACTAGGATAGTTTCGAGACTCCTCCTTGGGAGTCTTGGGACAAAAAATCATTCAGATGTAGGTGCCGTGGAGAGATGCAGAGAATACTATATGGGGGAAGGTGGTGGCTTCCCCCGAATCCGGGCCATGGTGAGTCTTGTGAGTCCAGGGTTGCTCATGGCTTGTCCTAGCACTAAAGGTGTTCCAGAATGTGAAGTAACCAACTTGTTGGTTGGTTTGATGCAGGTTCGAGTAAGTAACTAAAGCTTGTCCCTCTTCCTAGTCCCATCCTGGAGCTTCAGCACATGTTTCTACCCCTTTTAGTGCTGAGAGCTGGGAGTGTGCCTCGAGTTCCAAACAATTCCGCTGTTTGACTAACTCGGACCCAACCTGGGTCCAAATAAGGAACTTGGGAGCGCGTCATAGGAAGTTTAACTTTGATGCAGATCATTGGTCACTTAAAAAATTATTTTTAACACATATGTTATCCAAATCAAACTTGCCTTAGCTTTTTAGAAAGCTAACTACGATGCGCACCTTTCTACTAAATTTTAAGCTCTACAGCTAAGTCGGTAATAAGTTATGCTACCAAAAATGAGAAGATTTGTAAGGTTTTTTCTAGGATTTTAAGCTCCCAACACTATCCCTACCTATTTCCATTCTTTCCGAACTACTATAATCCTCCAATCTACTTTCCCCCTTTCTCCCATCTACCAAGGATTACTCATTTTTCTCCTCCACAAGAAGGTTGTGGGAGTAAGTTTTCTCAAGATTTGAGTTGAAAATAATTTCCAAAAAAAACAAGCCCCAAATCATTTGACTTCGCCCTTTTAAAGAGAAGGAAGGAGATAAAGGAAGAACCCCATTTGGTGGTCAATGGAAAGAGAAGGAGAAGGTTCTTATGTTTGGAGGCCAATGGAAGGAGAAAAAGAAGGTTCTTATGCTCAAAAGCCAATGGAAGGAGAAGGAGAAGGTTCTTATGTTCGGAGGCCAATGGAAGGAGAAGGAGAAGGTTTTTTTTCACCTCTTTCCACTTCCCCACAAGCAACTTTACTTAGACCTTCGTCTTTTTTTTATAAATATTAAGGTTTTATTTTACCATGGTTTTAAGCCGTTATTTACGCATTTCTTCCCTTTTCCTTGGCCTATAAATTACGATTGCACATTTTGATGTCACAAGTCCCTCACACATTCATCGTCAATTTGATTTGGTTGAAAATCTCTTCTTTCTTTTTTGAAATTATGGCATCGCATATGGCCACGTCTTATGAGCCTCAAGTTGCGCAAGTGAATGAAGAGTTGGCCCTAAAATCATCTTTAGATTTGACGTTGACGCAACATCTTCGTGATAAAGACCTCGAACTATAAGAGGTGTGCACTTGTTTTGAAGTAGATCCCCCTCGAGCTTAGTACTACCACATTTCCCCAAACTCTCGCACCTTGGTAATTTTGTTACAAGTCGACCCCACTTTTGGTGATGAACCTGAGACTATCTATGAAGGTTATGAAACTAAAGACACTTCCATCTTTATAGGGTCTTCAATTCCTGGGGTTGGACACTATCATTGGTTACACAATCCGATTTGCCGACTATTTCCTAATAGCAAAGCAGATTACTTAGTTTGCACCATTCGACGCACCTAAACCCTTAAACCCAAAAAGGGTCCAACTATGTTAAGAGCGAAAGTAGTTGGAACTTGGTGCTGCTCCTAGCTTCCAGCACTAAAGGGGGTGAGAGGGGTGTGCTGAAAGCTCCGGGATTATACTAGGAAGAGGGATAACTATTTAGTTACTCAGTCCTACATCAAAACCCACCACAAGAGGCTTAGTTCACCTTCGGAAACACCCTTGGTGTTAGGACAAGCCACGGGCAACACGGACTCACTTGATTCATCACGGCCCGGACTCGAGGGAAACCACCACCTTCCCCCATATAGTATTCTCTACGTTACTCCCTCGCACCCGCATCCAAATGGCTTTTATTCCTAGGATTCCCAAGGAGGAGTCCCGAAATTGTCCTGGTTTGGACTCCCGGGACTTTGGGAACTCATAACTCCCGGCTCAGACCTCGGATTGGGATGAGGTCTAAAACAAACTTGTAGCTCTTCTCAAGAGCTTTCCAACGGTGTGTCGCACTCCATCTGCACACACTGGGATCGGGTTGATTCCCGACTTTTTGTGGTTGGGAGTCAAATTGCCAATTTGACTCGCGGCCCTTCTTTTGACCATAACTTGTGCTGCAGATATCCAAATGGCTCATGCGAGGCCATTTTCGACATCTACACTTCAAGGCCTTTCCAACGGTATAAAGAACACTTCAAGGCGAGGTGTTTTGACCTCTACAATTGAGCTCTGAAGTTGCGAGAGTCCTGGAGGACTCCAAGTTCCCACTTTTGGGAGTGTGAATCTCATCCTCACACTTGCCTCAAAGTGGGGTTGCGACACTATATTTCATGTAGTTATGAATTATTATCGCAACATAAACTAAGACTCCGCATGTAATTACAACTTTTTGTTGAGCTTAACCATAATCTAAATAAATGTTCCATTCATCATGAAACTCAAGTTGCCATTACCACCCTATCCCCCATGTTTATTTAGTTGTTAAGTTGTTTTGAATTAACCATAGGCTTCTAAGGCTTGAAGATTGTTTTATCTCTATTGGACCTTTCATTGACCCCTTCTCACTTACTTCATAAATCCCCAACATCCTTGCCATTCATTAAATGCTAAAACAAGATTAATGTTTTGTTGCACACCATGAATTTTGGTGCATGTTTCTACCTCCAACCTCCTAGAGATTTTTCACCCCTAATTACGCCATTGAAGTTTTAAAACTATGGTTTACCAACTTTTTGTTAAAGAAAAGAACTAACCCAACCTATACCATATTTCAAAAAAGAAAACAACCCCCCCACTCAATCTTGTGCATTCATCAACCTTTATTTTAACACAAAGTTGTTAAAAGCCCCTAATAACCTCACCACACTCGAATATCCCTAATGCAACTCTTATAAATTGAGACTATCGGCCATGGCTATGTTGGTACGGCTCATAACATGTCTATGAAAAGCAATCTTGCAATCCCAAGCTAGTTTAAACCCTTGATGGCAAAATGGGCAAAGTGCATTACTAGAATTCCTATTTTTTTCAAATTAAGCAAGTTGACTATATGGGTTTTTTTTACTAAAGGACATGTATTTTTGACAAGAAGCTAAAGGTTTGAATGATAATGGGTATTTTTTTACTAATCAATTTGACTAGTGTGACCGATTTGACAATTAGTCAAATTGGACATCTAGTCAAATTGGACTTTAAAATACCACCTAATCAAATTGGTTAGTGGCCTAGTCAATAAAACCACCCAATTTACTCAAATTGACAAATGCCCTAGTCAATAAGGACACCTATTATATTCAATCAATAGGGCTAACTAAATAAGCTTGCTTAATCAAAGTGGCCAATGGTGTAGTCAAAAAGGCCAATTACAAATTCTAATACTAGTTGGGTATCTTGGGATTCCATATAGCATTTTGACTATGTTTGACCAATTAGACAAAAAATAGAAAATGTAGAAGTTACTTAATTATAATTAATTGAATCATGACCAAATTAATTATGATTGAACTATTTATATATATGTGGTTATTTAACTATGGTTAAATCAACTATATTGAAATTATTTATGGCTCAACAACTACCTATGAAAAAACTAATTAAAATTAAAACTAACCATAACTAATCTAGCCATGGTCAATTTAACAATAGTTGGTTTAACCTTAATAAGTTTAGCCATGATAATTGGTTTAACATAATTAATTTAACCATACTAATTGGGCCATTGTTGGTTTTGCCATAATGAATTTAACCATGGTTACTATTAAAAAAATCACTAAATTAACTATATTTATTTTTTACATATTAATATTTTACCTTAATAAATTTAACCATAATCAATAGACCCATAATTAATTTAAAACTACTATTAATTTAACCATGGTTGGTTTAGTCATTATTATTTTAATAATCATTAATTTTGGCATAATTACTTTAGTTGTGGTTGGTTTAAACATTATTTTACAAATCATTAGTTTTGCCATAATTAATTTTTTCTAAGTTAAATCAGCCACCTATTTAACTTATGTAATGTAAGTATGTGGTTTAATAACCTAAATACAATTAGCTTATATGTAGGTGTATTTATTTATACATACCTTACCTATATTCCACCTATTTACCTATATTTTAAGTTATAGGTAACCTAGTTATATAGGCGAAGGTAGGCCATTTATATACCTATGATACATTATTAGTTGGTTAACTAGTTATTTATTTGAAATACATTAATGAACGTGTAATTAAATGGTTAAATATTAATTATGACAAATACATTGTTGATGATATATAATGAATAGGTCAAATTTGTAATGATTATAATTTGGCTGTAATTATTAATTATAACCAAATAACTAGATATTAACTATTACTAATTTTTATTTTAACTTAATTAACACACATATTTACCTACCTCTTTATTTATTTATTTACTTAATTTATGTATCTTACATAGTTATTTAAGAATAATGTTGTGTGAACTAAAAGGTTCTAGTGTTCTGTGGACATGAAAATGTTTTTCCCTCCCAAAAGTTTGTCCCATATTGTTTATCCTTTCCAAATGATGAGCAACATAAATAGATGCACCATAAGCATCTAAAACATAAGAAATATTTTAAAAAGGAGAGCCACTTGGGATGAATAAATTGAAAAGGCTCAACCTTAAAGGCCAAATTCAAAATGAAATAATACTTTCCTACCTAGGTCATCTAGGTGTAGGTTTAATTTAAGTGGTGTACATTTAAACCTAGTAAAGGTCATAACTTAGGTTGCCCTAGTCTACTTTAGGCCTATACCTAGTTGCTAATTATAGGCTTCTAAACCTAGGCCTAGGAGTTTAGGTTATAGGTTCCTAGACACATGGACCTTAGGAGAAGGTATCTAATTTTAAATTTAACCTAGGTTGCTTAGGTTTTATCCACGTGGCATAGCCTAGTGGCCAATGTTTAAATGCCATGTGGCATAATCTAATGGCCGATATTTAAATGCCATGTGGCATAGTTTAGATGACTAATGTTTAAATGCCACATGGCATAGCCTAAGTGGCCAATGTTTAAATGCCACGCAACTTAACTTGGGTGGCCATTATTTAAATGTCACATGGCGTTTGCCTAGTCAAAATGGTGTTTGATTAGTCAAAAAATCATTTGATTGTTATATTGATTGGTCAAAAATACTAGTTGAAATGACTAGGCAAAAATGCTAACATAGGTTTGGTCAAAAAGTACATGGCTTAGTCACAATGGATAGGTTCAAAACAACTTGTCCAAAATGACTTAAAGGTTTTTTTGACACCTATCCAAAATATTTTTTTTTAAACAAAATTTCTAGTAAAGAAAATTAAGAATTTTAATAATGGTGAGATTGCTAGACTACTAAAAAATGGCGTAGAAACATCGATGGACAAAAAAATCAAAAGGTAATGGTGATGGATGCATTGATGTTCACTTTTCGTGGACTAGAGTTGAGCAAAAAGTGCAAACTTGTGGCGTTTCCACATATCCAACTTCTCCAAGACCATGCGCCATGCTTCTTGTTGCAACCCCACTTTGAGGCAAGTGTGAGGATGAGACTCACACTCCCAAAAGTGGGAACTTGGAGTCCTCCGGGACTCTCACAACTTCAGAGCTCGATTGCAGAGGTCAAAAACCTTTTCTTGAGGTGTTCTTTATACCATTGGAAAGTCCTTGAAGTGTAGATGTCGAAAATGGCCTTGCATGAGCCATTCGGACATCTGCAGCACAAGTTATGGTCGAAAGAAGGGCCGGGAGTCAAACTGGTAATTTGACTCCCGACCACAAAAAGTCAGGAATCGACCTGACCCCGGTGTGTGCAGGTAGAGTGCGACATACCATTGGAAAGATCTTGAGGAGAGCTACAAGTTTGTTTTAGACTTCATCCCAATCCAAGTTCTGAGCCGGGAGTTATGAGCTCCCAAAGTCCCAAGAGTCCAAATCGGGACTAAAAGCCATTTGGATGCGAGTGCGGCGGAGCAACGCAGAGAATACTATATGGGGGAAGGTGGTGGCTTCCCCCGAGTCTAGGCCGTGGTGAGTCAAGTGAGTCCGTGTTGCTTGTGGCTTGTCCCAACACCAAAAGTGTTTCCAAAGGTGAACTAACCAACTTGTGGTTGGTTTTGATGCAAGACCGAATAACTAAATAGTTGGCCCTCTTCCTAGTCTAATCCCGGAGCTTTCAGCATGCCCCTCTCACCCCCCTTTAGTGCTGGAAGCTGGGAGCAGCACCAAGTTCCAACTACTTCCGCTCTTTAACATAGTTGGACCCATTTTGGGTCTAACAAGGAACTTGGGGGCGCGTCACTTCTTCTACCAAAGCACATTTCACCAAAACTTTATTGTGTTCATACTCACCTTTCTACATCAAGGTTTTGAAGGCTACAATAATGCATGTTTAACAATAAAGTTTTTGTTGCAAAGATTCCAACTCAACCAAAGCAATTAGGAGAGAAATCATGCCCACCTCTCTAGAATTGCTTTGAAAACGGAGGTCATGAACTTTTAGGTTATGTGGATTGTGCTAAATGCAATTTACCAAAATCCACCTCTGCATTTTCCAAAAGATTTACACGATCTTCAATCTGGCCTTGAAATTTGTCTAGCCCCTTTTGCGAATGATTGTTTGTCTTCTGAAGCAATGAAACTACATCTTTAGAAGTCAAAATCTCCTTCTCCAAAACTAAAATGTAATCCCACCACTATCTAATAGATTGAATGTTTATGTAACTTGTCGTAGGAACTTGTATTTGGCCTTGTGGTTGTGGCATGGCATCACCTAGAAAATCCTGTCCTCCTCCCTTAAGATTTATATCAAAATCATCCATTGCTACAAAGGGTTTGCCACTCAAAACTCATTCATAAGATTACAGTCTTTGAAATTGATAGCATATAGTCCACTCTCCAAACACACACCAATTCACTTGTTTTCCCTTTCATTCATAAACAAGGCCTCTTGCCTCAACCATGTTGATCATGCGAATACATGGGACTTGTGTTCTTTGGTGAACTATCATCCACAACAATTCTACTCTAATAATTAGCTCTTCATTGTCTAGATGACAATATCTATATCCATTTCTATTAATGGGATTCCCAAAAAACTCTTCCACTTTTGCATCCTTCCTTATTTTTAGATGTTTGGATGATGGCCCCTTGTTGCATAAACCAAATTTTTCAAAAAATTGATTCTTGGAAATGGATGTTCTCCTATCAAAGATAATGTTAGGTGGTGTTCCGTACAATAGAGCTACCCAAGATGATACAATATCTTCTAGTTTGATTTTCTTACCCAAACTACCCTTTACATTTGTGAAAATAATAATTTTTTTTGCCCATGTTGAGATCCTCTATAGCTTTTTACAACATTTATGACAAGTCACTTGAGTATGTTTACATTTTATAGTTCGTCAAAGGTCTCACATGCTTGATTGCATAGACCAAAGTGACGACCATGTGACCATGGTCAATTGCATCCACCCACTTGATAACAAACTTCAATCAACGGTAAAATTTTCAACGAGGTTCAACATGGGAAAGTCATTGATGAAATTTGAAACATCTCCCACTCATGCTTAACTATTGTCCTCCCCTAGACACATAGCTAGTATAAAATTTTAAAGTAACTAATGGTAGCACAGTAAATTGCCAACTCATTTATATTTTGGAATTGTTCTTGGATTATTCATGGACTATTGATTTGTCATTATTGAACCACTAAACCATGCATTTACCCCTTACATAATACCATGAATTTAAAATGATTCATGGTCAGTACGTTTTAACAATGTTGCACTCAATTTTATTTGATTTCAAGTTTTAGGTTTCATATGCAATACTTATTATATTGTGTTGTTTATTTTAGGGTTTGAGGCATCAATAGGGAGTTGCTTATGGCTAATGTTGTGAAGGCATATCAAAATTCCTTTGGGTTCCATAACATATCTATTGAAATGTGGAAGGGTATTGCATAGCCATACCATATCTTAGAAGGAAAACACTACCCTCACTAAGGTGAGTTCTATAAACACCATGGGTTCAATTATTTTGGTTTGGGCTATCGGAGGGGTATTGCTAATGCCCAAAACTACTCAATTCATATGCAATACCCCTTTTAGGGTATCCCATAAATCCTTTAAGTTCCATAACATATCTTTTGGAACTTGGAAGGGTATTGCTTAGCCCTAGCAAAACCTAGAATGAAAGCAATACTTGCATCATCTTGCCATAATATCCTAAACCATGAAACAAAATAATGTTTTTAAAAATATTTATTCCATGCTCACTATATCATGCCATACATATTGATTCAAGTAAATGAAGGTATTGCAAAGTTGGTCACATTGATGGTAGAAGGTTTTACTTGAACAAATTTATTAGTGGAATTTAAATGCAATACTTGCATCAGATTGGGATATTTCCATTCACCATGAAACATAATATTTTCTTGAATAATTGATCCCCCTACAATATATCATGAAATTCATGTTTTCAAGATTCTTTGTTCACCTTATAATATGACTTAATATGTATAACATGAAGGTTATGAAAAATTGGTCACATTGATGGTAAAAGAGTTTAGGGTTTGATGTGTAATTTATAACTTAATGTTAGAATTCAGATTTTTTCAAAGTCAAACAATTACAAGTTCATTTTGAATATTTCTCCAATGATGTACATATTTATGTTTTTCCCTTCTTAAAGTTGCAAACTCATTTCAAGAAAAAAGAAACTTAAGGTTTATTATTTAATAAGATCTTAATGGTCATTTACAAAAAACATTGCAACACATGATATCACCTTTATTTAATGGTTCACATCTAATAAAAATTGATACCTCTTCCATACATTAATCCTATGTGTGACAAAAATTTCATTTTATAATTTCTTTTACATATAATAACGAATTTCTCACCTAAACTAATTATATAGTATATTTTAATATTTAATATTTTATAAATATGTAACACAAGTATTTATGTATTTTTTAAATGATGTATAATATTGGTTTAAATTTATTGTTGTTTATATCAAATAATGCACTATATATAAGTAATAATATTTTAAAATTAAAAAAAATTATTCATTTTAATACATATATTATTTTAATACTTACTTAAAATACCATAATAGTTTAATAGATATTATATTTAATGTAAATTTAATATATAAAAACCCATTGTTATGTATAATGCAATTTATTTTTATGTTTTTTATTTTTGGAGGGAATTTAAAAAATCCAAAAACAATTTATTAACATTCTATATTTTATTAATGCATGTGATTGAATATTATTTCAATGTAAATTGAAATTTGGATTATAACATATCAAATATTGCCATATATGATTAATAAGTTTTGACAATTTAATGTGTTCACCCTTTTGTATTAAACATGCTTTAAAATTTTTAATTATTTATTAAAATATAATAAATTAAAATTTTCCTTGAATAAATGGATGGTTACTTGTGATTCAAAAAATAGTAATGGTGTATAAATATCAATTTTAATTGAATTTTTTTTAAAAATCTTATGTCTCATGGTTAATGCAATTATCACAATCCGATGAAGGCATTGCAGTTACATTTCAAAACTTTGTTCAATACCATCAATGTGACCAATTTTGCAATACCCTTATTTACTTGTTATAATATGGACATGGCATGATATATTGAACATGGAATAAATATGTTAAAATATTAATATATTTAATGGTTAATGACATTATCACAACAAATGAAGGTATTCAGTTACACTTCTAAACTTTGTTAATGCTTTATGTGACTAATTTTGCAATACCTTCATTTACATATATTAACCATTTTGCATTGGTTCATTAAACAATTCTTGTTATATATGAGTTTGAAGATGTTTTAAACTACATCTAATGTTTAATTAAAACAATTATCAAGTTAAAATAATTATGCAAATATTATATTTCTAGAAATGTAAAAATATATAATTTCACACATTAATTAACTAAGTATATCATTATTCAATACATTGTAAACTGAATTTTACATAAAATTAATTTACAATGACTAAACTTACATAATATTAGTAACCTATATTTTGAATTTCAATTAAAATATATTTTTTAATTAATAATTAATAATTTATGCACAATTTATATTTTTTGAATCATAGGTAACGATTCATTTATTTCAATGAAACTTTACATCTACTTTAGTTTTGATAAAAGATGAAGAAAACACATATTTGAATACATTATAATACAAAAGGTAATACACATTAAAGTGTCACAAAATTATTGATCAATATTGGCATTATTTGATATGTTATAAACTAATTTTTAATTTACTTTAAAATATTATTCAATTACATGCATTATTAAAATATACAATGTTAATAACTTTTTTTTGGAATTCTTAAAATTCTCTTTAAAATTTAAAAAACATGCACAAATTTCAATACACATAATATATATATATTACATTTAGTGTTTTTACAATGAACACTTATCCCATTTTAAATAAATATGAAGATATTATATGTATTAAAATGAATCAAAATTATAATTTCATAATATTATTCATTAAAATATATTGTATTATTCAACATGTTATAAACAACAATATATTTAGACCTATATTTAAGCCAAATTATACATCATAAAAATATATGGATTCATACATTAAAATTAAAGTTTATTAATAAAATTATGATTTATTGGAAGAAAGATGTATCATATAAGATAAATTCCTAAATCAAATGAAGGTTTAAAATATGAAAATTATTTATTTATTTATTCTTGTATTACCCATAAAGGTTTTTCCATGTATAAATCATGTGTTTGAATTTTTTTCCAACTGATGGTAATTGATATGTTATTTAATAACAACTTTCAAATATTTTTCATCTAAAGTGAATATAAGGTTATGGTTGTAATGCCCCTAGAAACAAACTAAAGAAAAAATATGGAGGAAAAATGTCAGGCATTAAAATGTTGATCTATCATGTGTGTAACCGATGTTTCACATTCATCTATGGAAATTCAAGCTCCTGCATTCTTCAAAGAAGGTGTAGCCTTAGGAAGAATGTTATTTGTTGTCAATTTGGGTGGCACATAAAAAATAATCAGCATCATAGTTGAAGAACATTTGGGTTGGGGTTGTTGTTGTGATGGCTTGCTTTAAACACACATTAACAAGGAAACATGGAGGAAATATCAGCCACCTAAATCTCATACCTCCATGCATGTAGTTGATGTTCCACATTCTTGAATGCATCATCTTGAAAGTTTGATATCATGTACATGTTGATGTTAATCACCTTAATACTAATGTTCCCAATTTCATTATTATAACTTGTAATTTAAGCAATCAATAGTTCAACAAAATGAACAAAAGAGAGTTGTTGCAAGGTCCTTTTCAAAATATAAAGAAAAAAAATCTTGAAAGATTGTCAAGTTGTTAAAAACATTACATGAAGTTGATGATGAAGTGCAGCAATGTTGTAAGCAAATGTGTGATTTGGTGACAACAATATATATAATTTCATAATCCTTGTAAGCACCCATATGCATTGCACAAGTGTTTACATACCGAACAAGCCTGAATTTTCCTTATGATGGAAACCAGAGTGTGATTACTCTAATAATCCATATGTTGGAGGAGGGACTTTTTCCATGTCTAGAACTAAGACTTCAAATGAGAATTTGGGAGTTTTGTAGAATTAATGAAAGCCATACATACCACTAACTAAACTACTAGTTCATCTTTCATGAAGTTTTAAATGTAGGGTCTCAACACATAAGTAGAAAATTGACCTTATAAAGTTCATAAAAATGTTGTTGTTGTTGTTGTGAGAACTTTTTTTTAGGATTCCAATACATATCCACACTTGTAGGAGTTGTAAGTAATAAGCTATCTATCAAAGGCATTGGGGTGAAGTTTTTAAAAAATGAGCTAGTTGGTTACAAGCCCAAGTGCTTGCCAAGGACCATGTTTTTTCATGTTTGAAAGGTGGTATCCATGTTTTGGTTAGGTCTCATAAAAACATGATAGTACCAATTTTAAAAGTTCAATCCACATGTGTTTCCATGAATTTTCAAAAAACATGAAATTACATATTTTTTTAAAAGGTTATTTTAAAAATAGATAAAAAGTGTGAATCTCAAAAAAAGTAAATATTTCAATGTTTTAAAAAATACATGTATTTGAAACCCTCAATGATATATTATACGTTAAGTTTATCAAACATAAATTTCTTCAATATGATTCCAAATACAATAATTCAAATTCACTATATATTCAAGAAATCCCACATAATAAATGTCCAATCTTCATGAAAATACATCCTTGCCCTCTTTTGAACACCAAAGAACATTTTTTTTTTTAAGGAGTTTTTGAAATTATGTAGTTTTAGTGATCAAAAGCACATTCAAATGTTAAAAAAGGACTATAATAGATAACCAAATTAAAATGTATATTCATGTCCTTTTCAATACTAGGCCCTCATAATCATCAATATAGGGCCATTAAAAGAATTTCAGAATTAATGGTTTAATTTAACATAAGATAAAGGACGTTCAAAATTTCAACTCTAATTCAACATCAAACTATACACTCCTTATTATGCACTAAATGACTAATGAACCATCTTGAAATTACACATAAACTTCTGCAATGTATATTCATAAGTGTAGAAACATTTTACACTTGAAATCATTAAATTCCAATTTTTAAAACTCATGCAATAATTTTTCAAAGTAAGGGAGGTGCAAGATTTTACTGCATTCAACGCAATCCTTGGTACATTTGATAAGCAATGCACCCATTGATGATATATTTACATATTTATTTTGAGATTGTGATCAAATGGTTTTATGCAAATTTAACTCCAAACCCATGATGCTTCAACCTATGAATTGTAGTACTTTTGTGGGTGTTCAATGATCCATGGTGCACAATAACAAGTTTACCCTCAACAAGAAGTTGACATTTTAATTGCTAGAATTGGGGAAAATTACCAATAAGTAAGTAATGCCAATTTTTTATATTTTACTTTCAATGTCCAAAGACATAAAAAGTCAATTCAACATCTAAACATAATATCTAGTTTGCTTTTAGGAAATTATCACACAAAGATGCAAACTTTGTAATCAAAGTTCACAACTTTTTTCAAAACATGCCATTTAACAATACTCTCATTTACATATACTATTAATCTTAAAACTCTAAATCTCAAAATCATATTGTAGGGTGAACAAATATTTTCTGACCAATTTGACCCTAAACCCTCCTACCATCAAATATGCCACCAATTTTGCAATAGCCTGATTTATACATATTAAATCATATATAAAGGTAAAAAACTATTTGTGACCAATTTGTGCCCAATTTGATGTATTTATCTGTAAACCCTTTTACATTCATTGTGACCAATTTTGAACTTTTTTCATTTATATAAAGGAAGTTATATTGTAAGGTGAACATATGATTTTCAAAATATGAATTTCATCATATATTTCCAATCAATCAAATATTTAAAAAATATTCTTATGTTTCATGGTCAATTGAATTATCATTATGATGCAAGTATTCCATTTATATTTCATAACTTTGTTCAAATTGTCACAAAATTATTTATCATATATAACATTATTTCATATGTTCTAAACTAAATTTCAATGTACATAAAATGATATTCAATTGCATGTATTAATAAAATATATAGTGTTAATAACTTATCTTTTGGAATTTTTGATTCTCATTAAAAATAAAGCTCATTAGAAAAAATTACACTATACATAATCATGGGTTTATATATATAATTTAAACTTAGTATATATTTTTAATCAATTATTATCGTATTTAAAATAAATATGAAGATATTATACGTTTTAAAATGAATAGAAAATATAATTCCATAATATTATTATTTATCTATAATTTATTACTCAATATGTTATCTTCAACAATATATTTAAACCAATATTTAAGCAAATATTATACATAATAAAAAGAAATTTTTACATAAGGACTTCTGTCATATATTTATAAAATATAAAATATTAACGATCTATTATATAATTATTTTAGGCAAGAAACTATTTATTATAGGTCAAAAAA
>Ga0116230_10002250_pt1 | contig 18595 bp, 15 predicted proteins | sample S1TSphfallax_3_FD_88678 | JGI IMG/M metagenome (GOLD analysis project Ga0116230, IMG submission 88678) | Host-associated microbial communities from peat moss isolated from Minnesota, USA - S1T2_Fd - Sphagnum fallax MG | ecosystem: Host-associated > Plants > Peat moss > Unclassified | place...
CTTTTTCGGCCGGATGTCCTTGCAGGTTCTTGTGCTGGAAGGCTGGTGGATGGCCACCATCGACCAGTATTTCTGGCGCCATGAACCAGCCCGGATCGGATTTCCCATGCTGGCCGGAATTTTGGTGCTGACGCCCTGCGCCCACTTCCTTGCGTTGAAGATATTCGCGCCCTGGCTGAACAACATCGTGTCGGCCTGTTCCCAAGCGAGCCAATTCCTGATGAGCAGGCGCCTCTGGCGTACCGTGTCCGGCCTCCAGTACGCCTGGGCCAAACGCGCCTGATGATTACGCGACGTTAAGAGTTTCGCCATAGCCTGATGTCACCTTGCGTATCTCTGTCATCGGCGGAAGGGGTACAGGCTGTTGCTGGATGACCCGGCTTTGCTCAGTTTGCCAGCGGAGACATGGGGCGTCCGCCATGTCCAGCTCGGCGCGCCGCCCGTGGCCGGTGCCAGCATGACCGTTTTCTGGAACGCCGAACGGCCGGTCGGCCATGTATTGCAGGCGGCCCATGGCGGCATTGAGCGCAAGATGGCCAGGCAACCCGCACTTTTGCGCGCACCCGCCGATCTGCCCTGCCATACCGTCAGCATCATCATCTGCACGCGGGACCGGCCGGAACATCTGTCGCGCTGCCTCGGCTCGCTGCCGCGGCAATCCTATCCCATTCATGAAATCATCGTGGTCGATAACGGCTCGCGCGACGCCGGTACGCGTGACCTAGCCATAGCCGCCGGCGTGGTCTATCTCCGGGAAGATCGCAAGGGGCTGGACGTCGCCCGCAACACCGGGGCACGACACGCCGCCGGCGAGATCATTGCCTATACGGATGATGACGTCGTGCTGCATCCGCATTGGCTGCGGAACCTCGTCGCCGCCTTTGACGCGCCAGAAATCGGCGCGGTGACAGGCCTGGTGCTGCCGGCGGAGCTTATGAACGAGGCGCAGGTTTATTTCGAAAGCTATTGGAGTTTTTCACAAGGCTATGATCGTAAGGATTTCACGCCCGCGGCCTTCCGCGCGGACCTCGGGCATGTGTTGCCCGCCTGGAAGATCGGGGCCGGCGCCAGCATGGCGTTCCGGCGCGATGTGTTCGGCCGCGTCGGCTATTTTGACGCGCGGCTTGATGTTGGCCAGGCAGGCTGTTCGGGTGATTCCGAGTTCTGGTACCGGCTGATCGCGGCGGGTTATGTGTGCCGGTATGAGCCGGCTTCGGTCGCCTTTCATTACCACCGCCGCGGCATGGAATCGTTAGGTAGCCAGCTTTACCATTACATGCGCGGCCATTGCATGGCTCTTTTGGTGCAGTACCAGCGCACCGGTGTGCGCGCCAATCTGAGCATGGCGCTATTCTGGAAGCCCCGCTACTATGCCGGTTGCCTGTTCAGAAGTCTGCGCCGCCGCGGTCTGCCCGAACATCGTTTCCTGCGCCAGGAAATCATCGGCTATCTCGCCGGTTTCCTGTTTTTCCTCCGTCATCCGCGGATCGATCCGCGTGATTGAGCCGGAGCTGGTGACCACGGTGATCCCGGCCCGCAACGCGGCGGCGACGCTGGCGCAGACGCTGGATAGCCTGCTGGCGCAAACCGCGCCGCGCTGGCGGGCGCTGATCGTCGATGATGGCTCCACGGACGCCACGGGCGCCATCATTGCCGCCTATGCGGCGCGTGATCAGCGTTTCATGCACCTCTCCGGTCCAAAAGCTGGCGTCTCCCGCGCGCGGAACACGGCGCTACCGTTCGCGCAAGGGCGATGGCTGCATTGTCTGGATGCGGATGACTGGGTGGCGCCGGAATTCTACGAAAAGATGCTGGACCTTCTGGCGGCCACGCCGGACGCGGTGGCCGGCTATTGCGGCTATCGCCGCGTGATGGCGGATGACGGCATCACCTGGATGTATTTTTTGCCGGAGATCGCGGAAAATCCTCCAGAAATGTTCGCCCGGTTCTGCGGGCTGCACATCGCCGGCCTGTTGCTGGACCGCGCCGCGGTGCGGATGCTGGGCGGCTTCGATCCGGCGCTTGCCACCTGCGAGGACTGGGATCTGTTCCAGCGTTTGGCGCGGCTTGGCCGCGGCTGGGTGGGCCTCGCGGAACCTCTGGCCTTCTACCGCGCCAGCGCCTCGTCCCTCAGCCGTAATCTTGCGCAACTGGAAACTGACGCACTGCGCGTGATCGATCGCGGTTTTCGCGCGGATGAGCGGCTGGCGGGCCTGCCCCTCGCGCATCCCGGCGGCGCGGCCGAGTCCAGCGGCGCCCGTGACCTTGCCGTCGCCAAGGTCGCGGCCTGGATCGCGGCACAGCGCTGCTTTGCAGGGGACAGCTTCACGCCCGACCTGCGCGTCCTCCGCCCGCTGCCGAAATTCAGCGCTGACAACCCGTTCATGGCCGATACCGTCCTCGAATGCCTGATGCTGAGCGCCCGCGTCACCGCGGACAAGCTCGCTGACCTATGGCCAAGTTTCGCTGAAGGCGTGACCAAACTCATCAGGCTGCTCGGCGATGTCTGGGAAGACGCCGGCGCCGCGCATGACCTGCAGCTACGTCTGGAAGAAGAAATCCTCGATTTTGATGACCTTGCAGCGCCACGCTTGCTCGGCTTCACCTTTGGGCTACGGGTGGATATGGCGCGGCCGGCAACCATCAAACTGCCGCCGGGCGTGGAGCGTGTTTACGCCTACCTGATGCAAGGCGACCAAATCCACGCCATCCAGCGCTTCCCCGCGACGGATCAGGTGACGCGGCGGCGCTGGCTGGAGCTGATGCTCGCGCGGTTCGATCCCAGCGAGTGCTACAAAATCTGCCGCGCCCGCCACCCCCGCCTGCTGCGATGCCACCGCCTGTTCCACACAGCCGCCGCGGTGGCGCGGCGGCCGCGCCTGCTGTGGCGGCGCGAGGAAATGGCGCGGCGGCAGCCGGATTTTCAACGCGCCGCGCTGCTAAGCCTGAGCGCCTAGCATGACCGAACTCGTCACCGTCGTCATCCCCGCCTACAACGCCGAGGCGACGATCGACGAAACCTTGATCAGCGTGCGCGGCCAGACCCATACGGCGCTGGAAATCATCGTGGTGGATGACGGCTCGACCGATGATACCGCGGCCGTCGTGCGACGCCACGCGGCGGCCGACTCGCGGGTAAAACTCCTGACCCAGCCAAATGCCGGCGTCGCCGCGGCACGCAATCTCGGCTGGCGCCGGGCCGCTTCGGAGCTAGTCGCCTTTGTCGACGCGGATGATTTGTTCGCGCCAACCAAAATCGCAAAGCAGGTCGCGGCCATCAGGACCGCCGGGGACAAGGTCGGGCTGGCCTATGTCTATTTTGCCAGAATCGACGCTGCCAGCATGATCACCGAGCAGCGGTCGCCCTTCCCGAACCATGACGCCTCACCTGGCATTCGCTGCCCTGGGGAAGGTGACGTTCTTGACGAGCTGATGGTCTTCAACTTCATCGGCAATGGCAGCTCGGCGCTGGTGCGGCGGGACGCGTTGATCCGCGCCAACGGTTTTGAGAGCGCATTGCACGCCGCCGGTGCCCAGGGCTGCGAGGACCTCCTGTTCTACTGCCGCATCGCTGAATCCTTTCATTTTGCGCGCGTTCCGGAATTCTTGCTGGGCTATCGTGAGCTACCAACCAGCATGTCCAGCAACGCGCCGCGCATGTTGCGTTCATATCTTATGGTCGGCACCGAAATGAGCAGGCGCCACCCGGACAAGCGACCGATCTTGCGGCGGGGCGTGCGTTTCTATGCATTGTGGCTGATCAAGCGCGCGGTCTATGGCCGCCAGTTCACCCGCGTGCCGGCGATCCTATCCGTGCTGATCCGCAACCAGCCAGGCGTCGCGGCATCGGTGATCTTTCTGGGTCTCCCCAACCTCACGATTGAGATCGCGCGCGGCATGCTGCGTAAACTGAAGCGCAAATTGCGCGAGGAAGGCATGCCGGAGGTAAGGATGCCGGCCCGCTTTCCGATCGGGACCGTGCGGTCGGTCCGCGAAATTTCTCCGACATGACGGAGCCGCCACTGCCCGGATCGCGGCGGGACGCCTATCGGGACATGACGCGGCTGCTCGCCATCATCGGCAAGCCGGTCTGGACCACGCCCGTGCTGATCGGCCTCGGCTTCGCCTCCTCGCTCGCCGAAACGCTCGGCATCACGCTGGTGCTGCTATTCATCTACGCCGCCACCCGCCATGTCGGGGGGCCTGGAAATGGCATGGTCGCCATCATCGTCACCCGCGCCTCGCATTGGTTCGGCGGTACCACGGCGCTCGCCTTCATGGTCCTGCTGATGATCATCGCGCGCGGCGCGCTCGCCATGTTGTACGGCCATATCAGCGGCGACATCGCAGAGCGCATCAGCGAGCGTGCGCGCAATCTGGTCCACCGGCAATATCTATCCGTCGCCTTCGGCTTCCTGCAGCGCCATGAACAAGCCTTGTTGATGGACATCCTTGGGACCGAAACCTGGTTGATCGCCAGCGTTTACCATTTCTATACTAGGCTGATTATCAACGCCTGCTCGATCTCGGTCTTCTCGCTGTTCCTGCTGGCAATCTCCTGGCGGATCGTCGCCGTCGCCGGCATCGGCGCCACCATCATTTCATTGATCGCGCGACGCTTCACCGGCCCATCCCAGGCGTTGAGCCGCCAGGCCAAGCAGATCCACCAGGCGCTCGGCGAGCAAATGCTGTTGACGGTGCAGGGCATGCGCACCATCCGCGCCTATGGGCAAGAGGCCACGTACCAGCAGCGCTTCGAAGCAATCTCGGCGCGCGCCCGCAGGCTCTCCGCGGCGTCGCGCCAACTGTCCGCCTGGCTCTCACCGGTGACGGATGTCGGCTATCTGGCTACGGTCTGCATCATCGTCGGCGGCGCGGGCTGGTGGCATACCAGCTTCACCATCACGCTAGGCGCCGTCGCGCTGCTCTATCGCCTGCAGCCGCACACCAGCGAATTCGAATACAATCTGCTCTCGCTCGCCCAATCGCAGCCCCGCTTGCACTCGGTGGTGCGGATGCTGGAGACCGGCGACAAGCCGTACCCGCCGGAGGGTCACATCCCGATCTCCGCATTGCGACAGGACATTACCTTCGACAACGTGACCTTCCGCTACCACCCAGACTCCGCCGCGGTGCTTGATGGTGTCTCATTCACCATTCCGGCCGGCGTCACCACCGCTCTGATCGGTCCCAGCGGTTCGGGGAAAACCACCATCGTCAACCTGCTGCTGCGCTTGTATCAACCGGATGCCGGCCGCATCATCGTGGACGGCCACGGCCTCGAAGATTTGCGGCGCACGGATTGGGTCTCTCTGCTCGCCGCCGCCGGTCAGGATGTCGATCTGGTGGAAGGCAATGTGATCGACAATATCCGCATGGCCAATCCGGCCGCCCGCGAACCGGACATTCTCGCCGCGGCGAAAAATGCCGGAGTCGCTGAATTCGTCGAGAACTTGCCGGGCGGCTACGATACCTGGATCGGCCAGGAGGGCATGCGGTTTTCAGGCGGCCAGCGCCAGCGCATCGGCCTCGCCCGCGCCTTCCTGCGCGACCCGCGATTTCTAATCCTGGACGAGGCGATGAGCGCGCTGGATCGCGGCCTGGAAGACCGCATCCGCCGGACCATCGAAACACGCCTGTGCGACCGGACCATTCTGATCATCACGCACCGGCTGGAAACCATCCGCAATGTCGACCACGTGATCTGGATCGAGAATGGCCGCATTAAAGCCGAAGGCCCACCCAAAGAGATCATGCCTTCGGTCCTGGCGCCCAGTCCTTAACTCGCGTCATCCACCACCATTCCGCTCGCTCAGCCTTATCGCCGCCGGCGCCACCACCAAAATCGAGCTCATGTGCAAATAAGTGTCGACAAGTTTGGCGTGGGCCAACGCAGTCTTGGACAGCCCACCCCCCAAGGCATCATCGACGGCGCGGATCGCATCGTCATCGTGCTCGTATTGCTCGATCGCGGTGGTACGGAGCGCGGCCCAGTAAATCACAGGACATGTCGAGGGATCGTCAGGGACCACCGGCAGCAACTTAATATGGTAGATCGCCGCCAGGCTTTTCACGGCAACCTGATCCTCTCCGATGCTCAGCCTATAAGTTGGATCGACTGAACCAGAATTCGCAGGCAACCAAATCAGCGCATGAACGCGCGTCGCGGGACATTGCGACACGATTCGGGCGACGGTCCTTGCGTCTCCCAACATACGGCCATCTCTGGCCATCGCCGTGCAGCCGTGGCCCAGGTAAATTGCCGCACTGCCAATGACGAGCGCAGCAAACAGCGGCTGAGACAGCAGTGACGGCCCGATCAACAGAGCGAGAAAGACGATCAACTCAACCGCAAGGAAGCAAAAATAACGTTCAACGACCAGCGGGTGATGATGATTCAGGATCAGGACAAATATCGTGGATGCGCATGCCGCCCCCGCGATGATGAGCATGAGAGAAGCCGTGGGCCTGTCGGGACGGCAGGCAGGAATGAAGGGAATCAGGCAGGCGGCAAAACAGGCCGTTCGATTCCTGCCGATGTCATCGAACAGGAACGCGGCGATCTCCCGTATCGCGGTGATCGGCGCCGTCGGCAATATCCAGGACACTTGCGTCACTATTGATTTGAACTGATGACTCTGCAACCAGATGAACGGGAGAAGCAAAAGAAAGCCAAATGATACTACCAGGATCGGCCAGATAACCCTCCGATAGCTGCGTCGATACACCTCGACGGCCAACAGCGGCAGCAAGATGAAAGCGGTATAGATCGCGGTCATTTCGTGAAAGGTGATGAGCACGAAGAGGGCGATCATTTGAAAGACGTCCGGATCGTCATCCCGATCCAGATAGCCAATGCTTGCGGACCCGAGAAAAACAATCGCGGCGCAATACTGCCAAAAATAGCCTCGATATTCCGGGAAGTACCAGATGAAGAAATGACCGCTGAAGGCAAACAGCGCCAAGCCCGAAAGAAATGGTCGATGCCACGGGCGCCGGCGCGCCGCGCTGATCAGCCAGGCCAGTAAGAACGCCAGGGCAACCGCATTGACGAGACGCCTTTCAAACAGCGCCGGCCCCGTGAGATCCAGCCACAGACGAGCAATGAAATAAAAGAACGGTGGATTGGTGTCCGTGGGCCACAATTTGGTCCACGCCGCGCCCAAAGGAATGCTGTAATTCGTAAAATAGATTGTCGCGTACTCATCCCACCATCCGCCGCGATAAAACGCCGCCGCCAGCACGCCGCCGATGGCGAACAGCACCAGACCCGTAACCGCGAAGTACCATAGTCTCTCCTCTCCTCGCATGGCCGCTCCGGCGATTGGTGAGCGCTGGCTAACGCCGGGCATGCGCATTCTGGTGCCAGGCCCATGCCGTCCGGATGATCTCATCTAGGCTTGAATGGGCGGCCCGAAAGCCAATCCGTTCCATCGCCAACCCTGGATCGGCGATCAGCATGCCCGGATCGCCCGGACGTCTTGGTCCGCTCAACGCCGGTGGAACCCGGCCGGTCACCGCCCCGATCCGCGCCAGCACTTCGGCCACCGAGACTCCCCGGCCCGTCCCCAGATTCATTGCCAGGTTCGCAACCCCCGCGCCCAGGCTGGCAACCGCCAAGCGGTGCGCCTCCGCCAGATCCGCCACATGAATATAATCCCTGACGGCTGTGCCATCCGGCGTCGCATAATCCGTCCCGCACACCTGAAAATCATCGATCTGCCCCAACAGCGCCATCAACGCGCGCGGAATCAGATGCGGCTCCGGATCGCGCCGCTCGCCGATCTCCCCATCCGGATCGGCGCCAGCGGCGTTGAAATAGCGCAGCGCGATCCAGCGCAAGCCGTAGGCATCGCCAAAATCGGCCAGGATGCGCTCGCTCATCAGCTTCGAGGCACCGTACGGGTTGACCGGGTTGGGCGGCGCGGTCTCCGGAATCGGCACGGCCTCCGGCTCACCATACACCGCGCAGGAGCTGGAGAACACGATATCCCGCACCCCCGCCTGGCGCATGGCCTGCAGCAGGCTCAACGTCCCGACGACATTATTACGGTAATATTTCGCCGGATCCGCCACGGATTCCGCCACATAGGCGCAGGCTGCAAAATGGATGATGGCGGTGACTCGCCACTGCCGGCAGGCTTTTGCCACCGCCGCCGTATCAAGAATATCACCCTCGACCAGCGGCCCAAAGCGCACGAAATCCCGATGGCCGGTGCAAAGATTGTCGAACGTCACCGGCAGCAATCCATGAGCCGCCAGAGCCTTACATGTATGCGCGCCAATGTAACCGGCGCCGCCGGTCACAAGCACCGCGGCTTTCACGCTAACACATCACGTTTTGCAGCAATCCCTGTTGCAGCAGGGATTCAAAATATCGCACCGTCCTCGTCAGCCCGTCTTCCAGCCCAATCGTCGGCGTCCATCCGATGATCTCTTGCGCGCGCGAAATATCCGGCCGCCGCTGCCGGGGGTCATCCTCCGGCAGCTTCCGGTGCACCAGTTTTGACCGGGATCCGGTCAGCCGTATGACGATTTCGGCAATCTCACGGATCGTCAACTCGATCGGGTTGCCCAGATTGACCGGCCCGCACACATCCGCCGATGTGGCCATCAGCCGCACGAACCCATCGACCAGGTCATCGACATAACAGAATGACCGCGTCTGCGTGCCTTCGCCAAAGATCGTGATATCGCGTCCGGTCAAAGCCTGCACGATGAAGCTGGACACCACCCGCCCGTCATTCGGATGCATCCGCGGGCCGTAGGTGTTGAAAATCCGCGCCACCTTGATGTTCAGCCTGTGCTGGCGCCGGTAGTCGAAAAACAGCGTCTCGGCGCAGCGCTTGCCCTCATCGTAGCAGGACCGCGCGCCAATCGGATTCACGTTGCCCCAGTAGCTCTCCCGTTGCGGGTGCTCCTGCGGATCGCCATAGATCTCACTTGTGGAGGCCTGAAAGATTTTGCAGCGCAGGCGTTTGGCCAGACCCAGCATGTTGATGGCGCCAACCACGCTGGTCTTGGTCGTCTGCACCGGATCGCGCTGATAATGAATCGGCGAGGCCGGACAGGCCAGATTGTAGATCTCATCCACCTCGACAAACAGCGGAAACGTCACGTCATGGCGCAGCAAGTCAAACTGCTTGTGGTCGAGCAGATGCTCGATATTGCGCCGGGTACCCGTGAAAAAATTATCGACGCATAACACTTGGCAACCCGCCGCGAGCAATGTCTCCGCCAGATGGGAGCCGAGAAACCCGGCGCCACCGGTAATCAGGACGCGCCGCTCAAAATGCATCGCGCACCGCGGCGGCAGGTTTCACAAACGCCCGCCAGCACGCGGCATATTCCCCGCCGGAACGCCAAAATACAACGCGACGTAAGCCAATCACACTGTCCCCAGCCCCGTATCCGGCAAGATCTGATCCCATCCCATCGTTTTCCGCGACAAATATGAGAGAAGACTTAAAATCACCCCACCCGCCCGGCTCATTTTGCGGCGTCGCGGTTGAAAGCATGACCCGGCTTGAAAACGCCGGGATCAACCTTATAAGAATGGCATCAATTCGATCCCGACAGCGCCGCGCCCGCGTTCACAACACGGCCCAGCCGAACCAGGCCAGCATTCTGCACAAATCATGAAACGGAACCAAGCATGAGTCTGTCGCTTTCACTCGACCTGAATGGCATGACGCGGGAGATCGTGCTGGATGACCCGCGGGTCACCTTGCTGGACCTGCTACGGGAACGTCTGGACCTGACCGGCACGAAGAAGGGCTGTGATCGCGGCCAATGCGGCGCCTGCACGGTCCTGGTGAACGGACGGCGGGTGAATTCCTGCCTCGCCCTCGCCGCCAGTTGCGACGGCGCGAAAATCCTTACCATCGAGGGACTGGCGGACGGCGATCGGCTGCACCCGTTGCAGGCCGCCTTCATCGCGCATGACGGCTTCCAGTGCGGTTTCTGCACGCCCGGCCAGATCATGAGCGCGCTCGGCTTGCTACAAGAGGGCCGGGCCGGCGATGATCCGGAACGCGTGCGCGAGGGGATGAGCGGAAATCTATGCCGCTGCGGCGCCTATGATGGCATCACCGAAGCGATACTGGACGTGCTCCGCAAAGAAGCCGCCCACAAGCAAGCCGCATGAACCGCTTTGACTACGTTCGCCCGGCCACCATCGCGGAGGCTGTCGCGGCCGCCGCCGCGCCGGGTGCGGCCTATCTCGCCGGCGGCACCAACCTGCTCGATCTGATGAAGGGCGGCATTGCAAGACCGGGTCGCCTGGTGGACATCTCCCGCCTGCCTGGCCTCGCCGCGATCGAAACGCTCGATGACGGCGGCATGCGCATCGGCACGCTCGCGCGCAATGCCGACCTCGCGCATCATCCGGTGTTCGCGAAGACATTTCCCGCGGTCGCGGAAGCGCTCCTGTCCGGCGCCTCGCCGCAGCTGCGTAACGCCGCCACCGTCGGCGGTAACCTGCTTCAGCGCACCCGCTGTGCCTATTTTTATGATACAGCCAGCGCCTGCAACAAGCGTGATCCCGGCGCCGGGTGCGCCGCCCGCGGCGGGGACACGCGGCTCGCCGCGGTGCTCGGCTGGAGTGACCACTGCATTGCGACCCATCCTTCGGATTTGTGCGTCCCGCTCGTCGCGTTCGACGCGGTCGTCGAAATCGTCGGCAGTGCCGGTCAACGCGACGTTCCGCTTGAAAATTTCCACCGCTTGCCAGGCGACATGCCGCAACATGAAACCGAGCTCGCGCCCGGCGAGCTGATCGTCGCGATCCGCCTGCCCGCGGCAGCCACGGCGTTCGCGGCGCATCAACGCTATCTGAAGATCCGCGAACGCACGTCTTACGCGTTCGCGGTCGCTTCGGCTACCGCGGCGCTGCACATCGCTGACGGCAAGATCGTGGCGGCGCGGCTCGCCCTCGGCGGTGTCGCGTTGAAGCCCTGGCGCGCCCGCGCGGCCGAGGCGATCCTGCACGGCGCGGCGCCGGATCGCGCGCTGTTCCGCCGCGCGGCGGAAGCAGCGTTGGCTGAAGCCACCGCATCCGGCGACAATGACTATAAGATCGAGCTCGCCCGCCGAATCGTCACTCGCGCGCTGGCTTTGGCCGCCGCCGGCACACCGGCACATCCGCCGGCCCTGCCGGCATCTCCATTTTCCCCCGTTTCCGGAGCGCCGCATGTCTGACCTCGCGCTGAACCTGGCCCCGGCCCATCTTCGGCATGGGTCGAATATCGGCCAGCCGCTCACCCGCCGCGAGGGCCTTCTGAAGGTCACCGGCACCGCCCCCTACGCCGCCGACCATCATCCCGCCGGCATGCTCCACGCCGTGCTCGCGGTCAGCAAAATCGCCCGCGGCCGGGTCATTTCGCTCAACATCGCGGCGGCGAAGGCGCATCCCGGCGTGCTGGACGTCATGACGCCCGCCAACGCCCCCAGGCTGGCGCGTGATCCGGACGCCAAGGACCACGCGTTCATGTTCCGGCTTGACCTCCTGCAGAACGACCGGGTCCGCTATGCGCATCAGCCGATCGCCGTCGTGATCGCGGAAACCCTGGAGGCGGCAACGGAAGGGGCAAATCTCTTGTCGCCCCTCTACCAGGCCGAGCCGGCGCGGCTCAGCCTGGACGCCGCCGGTTTCGTTCCGGGCACCGTCGGCGCCGGCAATCCCGCCAACCTGCAAATCGGAGACATCGAGGCGGCTCTGGCCGCGGCGCCGATGCGCCTCGACGCGACCTATGAGACGCCGGCGCAATACCACAACCCATTGGAGCCGCACGCCATCGTCGCTGTCTGGAGCGGCGACCACCTGACCGTCGACACGCCGAGCCAGGGTCTCGCGATGGCGCGGGACCGCATCGCCGGTCTGTTCGGCATCCCGCCTCAAAACATCCTCATCCGCAGCCCGTTCCTCGGCGGCGGCTTCGGCTGCAAGGGCCTGATCGCCGGGCCGCAGGTGCTCGGGATCATGGCGGCGCGCCTGGTCGGCCGGCCGGTGAAACTGGTACTACGGCGCGAGCAGATGTTCGGCCCGGTCGGCCATCGCGGCGCCACCCGTCAAACGCTTCGCCTCGGCGCGCACCCCGACGGCACGCTGAGCGCCATTCACCACCACACCAAAACCGCCACCAGCAGCTTCGATGATTTCATCGAACCGGCGTCCGACGCCTCCCATACGCTCTACGCCAGCCCCGCCATCCGCAGCTCGCACGAAGCGGTGCGGGTTGACACCGGGACGCCGATTTTCATGCGCGCCCCCGGCGAGGCGACCGGCTCGATCGCGCTGGAAAGCGCGATCGACGAAATGGCCGCTGCCTGCGGCATGGATCCGCTCGCCTTTCGGCTCAAAAACTATGCCGAATTTGAGCCGATTTCGGGCAAGCCGTTTTCATCGAAAGCGCTGCGCGCCTGCTACGCGCAAGGCGCCGAACGTTTCGGCTGGGCCGACCGCAACCCGGCGCCCGGCCAGACCCGCGATCAGGCCGGTTTGCTGGTCGGCTGGGGCGTCGGCACCGCGACCTTCCCCGCGCTGATGTTCGCGGGCAACGCGCGCGCAAAAATCCGCCGTGACGGCACCGGCATCGTCGAGCTCGGCGCCGAGGACATGGGCCAGGGCGCCTGGACGGCGCTCGCGCAAATCGCGGCCGACTCCATCGGCCTCGATATCGCGCAGATCGAGTTTCGCTCGGGCAACTCGGACCTGCCGGATGCCGGCATCGCCGGCGGCTCCGCCCACACCGCGACGGCCGGCATGGCGATCGACGCCGCCGGCGCGGACGTCATCGCCCGCCTAGCCGCCCTCGCCACCAATGACCAGCGCTCGCCGCTGTTCGGCGCCGGCAATGCCGGGGTGATCGCCCGTGGCGGCAAACTGCACCGCCGCGATGACGAGGCGCGCGGCGAAAGCTACGCGGAGATTCTGGCCCGCGCCGGCCTCGCCGAGATCGAAGGCATGGGCAGCAGCGCCGGCGATTCGGTGGTCCGAGAAACCTACGCCATGCATGCCCACGGCGCGGTCTTCGCCGAGGTCAAGGTGGATCCAGAGCTGGGGGCAATCCGCGTCACGCGTCTGGTCGGCGCGTTCGCCGCCGGCCGGATCATCAACCCCCGGATGGTCCGCAGCCAATATTTCGGCGGCATGATCTGGGGCGTCTCCTTCGCGCTGCACGAAGGCGCAATCATGGACCCGCATTCCGGCCGACCGATGAACGCCAATTTTGCCGAATACCATATCCCCGTGAACGCGGACATTCCCGCGATCGAGGCGATCCTGGTCGAGGAGCAGGACCCCCATGTCAACGCGCTCGGCATCAAGGGTGTCGGCGAAATCGCGATCACCGGCACCGCCGGCGCCATCGCCAACGCGGTCTGGCACGCCACCGGCCGCCGCCTCCGCCATTTTCCCATCACCATCGACCAGCTGATCGACAATCCCAACCAGAATTCGCCGCTGTAATAGGGGGTTAGACGCGGCGAAGTCGTAGCCCGCGCGTCAACCTCCGTGCGCATCCAGCAGAGCCAATAGACCCTCGACAATCTGGGTCGGGGAGGGCGGACAGCCTGGCACGATCAGATCCACCGGCAAGATCGCATCCGCGCCGCCGAGCACCGCCGGCGAGCCTTTGAAAACCCCGCCATCAACCGCGCAGTCTCCCACCGCGATGACGAAGACCGGTTCCGGCATGGCTTCCCGCGCTTGGCGCACCGCCTCCACCATGTTACGCGCGGCGACGCCGGTGATCAGCAGCACGTCCGCATGGCGCGGGGAGGGGGTAAAACTCAGCCCGTATTGGGTCAGGTCGTAGACCAGATTCTGCGTCGCCCGCAGCTCCAGCTCGCAACCATTGCAGCTTCCCGCGGCCACGTGCCGAATCGCCAGGCTCCGGCCGAGACGCGCCAGTCCGGCATCGCGTAGCCGCGCGGTAAGGGTTGCCACCGCGGCGGGATCAGCCGTCCTTGACGCGGCACGTCGTCCCAAAAAATGCCGCGCCAGCGTCTGCCAGACCATTACAGATCAACCCCGGAATAAGACGAATTCATCGACTTATTGATCAGCGGAAAGTCCGCCAGGATGCCGTTCAGCGCGGCATGTTCCAATAATGGCCAGTGCAGCGCGCTGGCATCCGCGGCGAATGCATCCACGATCGTCCCGGAGTCGATTTTCAGCCAATGCCAGACCGGACCGCGAAAACTCTCCGCGACGCCCAGCCCGGTGCCGGTTCCGGAAGGCGGCGCGATTGCGATGTGGCCTTCCGGCAGATAGTGCAGCAGCAGCCGGATCAGCCGGGCGCTCTCCGCCAGTTCGGCCAGCCGCACCCGGACGCGGGCGGCGATATCCCCATCCGTCTCCACCGGCACTCGCAAATCCAACCCGATGTAGGGCGCGTAGCCGGGCGTGACCCGCGCATCCACCCGGCGGCCGGACGCGCGGCCGACAAACCCGCCCGCCGCGAAGGCCGCCGCCAGGCCGGGCGCAATCGTGCCGGTGCCAACCAGCCGGTCTTGCAGGCTGGCATAGTCCTCGAACACCCTGGTCAGGCTGGGATACTCCGCCTCCAGCCCATTCAGCGCCGTTAAGATCGCAACCGCGCCGCCGGTATTGATATCCCCGGCCAACCCGCCCGGGATCACCACATCCATCATCAGCCGGTGCCCGAATGCGGCTTTGGCCGCTTCGCAAAACGCCTCGCGGTGCCAGGCGAATCGCGCCTGTAGAAATGCGAATCCGGCATCCCCGGCGATGCCGCCGATATCCCCCGCATGGTTGGCCAGCCGCTCCAACTCGCCGCAGACCGCGCGCAGCGCCGCCGCCCGCGCCGGTACCTCGATCCCCAAGGCCGCCTCCGCCGCCTGGGCAAACGCCAGCCCATGCGCCACCGTGGCATCGCCGGAAATCCGCGCCGCGTATCTCGCCGCCAGACGGGCCGATTTGCCGCGGATGAGGCCCAGCGTTCCTTTGTGCGAATAGCCCAGCCGGGTCTCCAGCTTCAGGACCCGCTCGCCCAGCACTGAGAAGCGGAAATGCCCCGGCTCGATGATCGCCGCATGAACAGGCCCCACTGCGACCTGGTGAACGCCCTCGCCCGCGGGCATCGGAAATTCTGGCCAGGCCGCTTTGCCATCGGCCGCCCGGAACTGCTCGATCGCCGGCCGGGTGTCGGCCGCGCCATGCGCCGTGTGCCCGTTCACGTCATGCGCCAGGCGCTCAAACCAGGCCGCCCCTGGCCGTCGCGCCGACAGAGTGGGATAACCGCCACCCTCGAGCGCGATCGCCACCAATTCGCCGGGTTCGTACAGGGCATAAGCGTATTCGGCATCCGTCCAGAGCGCGATAAGGCCGCCGCGGTGATCCAGCCACTCGCCGGCGGAAGCGCAAATCCTCACTGCAGCCCCGCCGAGATGCCGGAGAGGGCGACCACCAGCATTGGCGGCATCGCGAAGGCGACCACCAGCACGATGCCAAGATGCAGGAATACCAGGGCCATTCCTCGCCCCGCCGGCACCGGTTTGGTACCCGCCGGCGCCGGATCGAACATCAGCGGCCCGATATTCCGAATGATCGCGATCGCGCAGAGCAGCAGCCCAAAGCCCAACGGCAGAGACAGGACCGGTATCCTCTGGATCGTCTGGCTGACGATCAGAAACTCGCTGGTGAACAGTCCGGACGGCGGCAGCCCGACCAGCGCGAACACGCACGCGCCCAGCCCCCAGCCCACAAATTTATTGGTCGCCATCATGCCCCGAAGGTGCGAAAACCCGTAATTCCCGGGCGCCGCCGACCCGCGCAACGCCGCGCCTCGTATCAACGCCTGAAACAGCGCGCTCTTCACCAGCGTATGCAAAATCATGTGCAGCAGGCCGGCAAAAATCGCCGTGGCCCCGCCCACCCCAAAGGCAAACATCGTCAGGCCGGAATGTTCGATCGAAGAAAACCCGAAAAATCGCCGCGAATCCCGCCGCCGGGCCAGCGAAAACGCCGTCAATAGCAAAGACGCCAAGCCCAATGTCAACAAGAATGGCCCAGGATTCATCGCGGCACCGCCCGCGGAAAAATTCGCCTGCATCAAATGGCGGAACCGCAGAATCGCGATCAGCGCGACATTCAGCATCGGCCCAGACAAGGTGGTGGTCAGCGGCGCGGGCCCTTCGGCATAGGCGTCTGGCAGCCAGCCGTGCAATGGGACCAAAGCCGCCTTGGTGCCATAGCCGAACAACAGAAACACGAAAGCCAGCGTCATCAGCGCGCCGTCCAGATGCGCGGCGTTTGCGCTTAGCGCGGCGAAACTCATCGCATTCAGTCCCGGCCCCAAAGCCGGCTGCGCTGCCAGATAGGTCAGCATCGTGCCGAACAAAGCCAGCGCGATTCCCACGCCGCCTAGCACAAAATACTTCCACGCCGCTTCCAGCGCGGTCGGCGTCCGCGGCAGGCTGACGCCGAGCGTGGCGGAGATCGTCGCCCCCTCCACCGCGACCCAGAGCAGCCCGATATTATCCGCGTACAGGCCCATCAGCGTGGTGCCCAGCATGACCGCGCACATCGCGTGATACACCCGCCACCGGCGCACGCTGCCCTGGCCCTGCTCGCCGCGCACGAACGCGATATTCGCTGCCGCCGTGGTCAGCGCGATAAAGGCGGTGAGCATCCCGAAAATCACGCCCAGCGTGTCGGCGTGGATCAACCCGCTTCCAGGACTGACGAACACCGTCAGCGTCACGGCAAACACCACCGCCGCCAGCCAAAAATTTGCCCACGCCCCCAGCATCGGGGCGCCCACCAGCCCCAGCACCGGCGCCGCCAACAACGGCAAAAATACCGCCAAAATCGCGGCGCTCATCGCCCGCGCCTCTCGATTTCCTCGATGCCGCGCAGATCCAGCGTGTCAAAATGCTCGCGGATGCGAAAGACGAACACGCCGACGACCAGCAACGCGACGAGCACCAGCAGGGCGACCGACAATTCCGCCACGAACGGCATGCCCGGCATGCCGATCGCCGCCAGCACCAGACCGTTTTCGGTCGACAAGAATCCGATCACCTGGCTGAGCGCGCTCCGCCGGGTGGTCATCACCAACAGCCCCAGCAGCACCACCGAAAGGGAAATCGCCAGATCCTCCCGCGTCAGCGTCACCGCATTGACTGTGATCGGCAGCACCACCAGCACCGCCACCCCCACCAGCCCGACGCCGAGGATCATCGAAACGCCGATCGGCATGGCGGTTTCCACCGCCCGGATCAGATTGAAATGCCGCACGATCCGCCGCAGCGCGATTGGCGCCAGCACGGCCTTGATGATCAGCGTGATCACACCGGTCAGGTAAAGATCCGCCTCATGCTGCGCGAAACCCTGCCAGAACGCGGCGGCTGTGAGCGTCAAGGCCTCCATCTGATACAGCGCGATCATCGCTACGAGGCGCCGCTGCGACAGCAGCGCGAAGGCGCATAGTAGCATCACCGCGCCGAGCAGATGCGCCAGCGGATAGACCAGGTTCATCCGCCGATCCTTTCCGCCAGGAACAGGAAGACCGCGGACAGCAGGCCGAGCAGGATCGCTACGCCGAGAAACTCGGGCACGCGGAAAATTCGCATTTTCGCGGTGCCGATTTCGAACACCGACAGCGCCACGCTGAGGCCCGCCAGTTTCGCCAGCCACAGCATCAGGCCGCCCGGCCATGACAGAACATTGCCGGCCAGGCCCATGCCGAACGGGCAGAACACCGTCCCGATCAAGGACATCCACACGATCAGCCGCAGCATCGCCGCGTATTCAAACAAGGCGAGGTTCTTGCCTGAATATTCTAGCAGCATCGCCTCATGCACCATCGCGAGCTCCAGATGCCCGGCCGGATTATCGACCGGAATCCGGCCGGTCTCGGTCACCGCCACCATGAAGCTGGAGGCCAACGCAAAACCGATCGAAACCTGGATGCCGACATGGCCGAACCGGAAAAAGTTCGCGACGCCATCGATGGTCGGGCTGCCCGCGATCAGCACGAAAGTGAGGATCACCACCAGCAGCGCTGCCTCGGCGAACACGCCGAACAGAATGTCCCGCGCCGCGCCGGCGCCGCCGAAGCCGAAGCCGGTTTCCAGCCCCGCCAGCATGATGGCGGCGCGCGAGAGCGTCACCAGGCCGATGAAGGTAATGAAGTCGCTCATATTCGCGGTCAGCAGGCCGGCGCAGAAGCCGGGCACCAGGAGGGCGGCCACGGCCATCGCAGCAAACGCGACAAAAGGCCAAACGGGGTAAAGATCGGTCGCGTTGTCCGGCACCACGGCGGTCTTCCGGCTCAGTTTGCGGAGCAAAAAATACGGCTGCAGCAAGGGCGGTCCGCGCCGGCCCAGCAGCCGCGCCCGCAATGTCCCCACCACCCCCATCACCAGCGGCGCCAGCCCAAACATCAGCATCGCATGGAGAGTCGTGGCCACAAGCCGGAGGAGGAGCAAAAACATCAGCCGCCCCGGCTCAACCCGAGCACAAGTAGAAACACCACGAGTGCGCCGAACACGAATGCCAGGCGCTGCCGGATCGTCGCCCGCCGGATTCGCTCCGCAAGGCGCGTGGCGCGGAAATTCAGCCGCGCCA
>Ga0116230_10002251_pt1 | contig 18591 bp, 22 predicted proteins | sample S1TSphfallax_3_FD_88678 | JGI IMG/M metagenome (GOLD analysis project Ga0116230, IMG submission 88678) | Host-associated microbial communities from peat moss isolated from Minnesota, USA - S1T2_Fd - Sphagnum fallax MG | ecosystem: Host-associated > Plants > Peat moss > Unclassified | place...
CAGATTCGGCCTTAAATTCCTCGTCTAAAGTTTTTTGAGGATCTTTAATGGCTTCATGAGCATCCTTCAATAAAGGATCGGTAGAAGGATCAATCTTAAATTTAGGTCGGTCTTTGGCGGAAGAAATAACATACTGGGATATCTTGCTTTCTTTACACTCTTTAAGAGCCGCTTCCCCTAAAGCTTCTGCTTTCAAAGACGCTTCTTGTGGTTTGTCTGTTTCAAATCCGGGAACGCTTCTGGGGTCAGTGGACCGGGCAGCGCTCACGACGCCACTCATCAAAGAAGAAGCCAGTGCTTTACCATCTCGATGGTTACCATCTTGATGGATTTGAGATTGAGGGGTTTGCGAAGGCGGCTGTTGCTTGGGTATTTGTGCTTGTTGTTGCTGTCTTAACGCTGCTCTTCTTTCATCTTCCTCCTTTTGGGCAAGTCGTTTTTTTGCTAATTCTTCTTCAAAGGCAATCCTATCAGCCATCTCCTTTTCCTTCATTTTTCTTTCGAGATCGGCGCTTTGAGCAGGGCTTACCCCCTGGCAAATGCCAACAAAGATCGCTAAATGCACCCTAAAAATTTTGAGGAGCTTGATATCTTTAGGCTTCTTTCTAAACCGAGAATTTTGGTTCATAGTGCCCCCCTATGTTTTTTAAGCGCGCTTTGGTCTTCCCAATGATCCTTCAATTTTTGAGCAGCAAAGCTCAAGCTCACGTTGCCTTTTAAACGATAAGTCCCATTTTTGAGCAGGATAAAGGTTGGAACGGATTCGATATGATGCTTTTCAAACAGCTCAGGATTCATATCAACGGTTATCCCAAGCCCTTGAAGCTTCAAAACTGTCTTTCTAAAGCTGTCTTGCTCAAGACCACGCATAATCAAAACCGCATGATGCAAACGAGCTTCTTGGAAGAGAGATTTAAGACTCAGCTCTGGCATGGAGAACGAGACGAACACCAGGATTTGCGCTGGCTTTTCTGAAGCATTGAGCGGGTTTTGTGTACACCCATTGGTCATTCTTGTTTTTTCGGTTAATGGTTGAGAAGAACAACCTCTCTGAGAATGGCGCTGATCACTGCTTCTTAGCAAATTTTGTTTGATCAGCTGGTTCGCTTGCTTCCGCAATTCTTCTACTTGTTGAAAGGCTTCAGTCACGATTTCTGGAGATAAGGCATGCCCCTCATTCGCTGATGCCTTCAGAACAGCTAACACACTGAAAAATATCAAAGAATACAGCAATTTCTTTTTCTCCAAATCAAATAGCCAAAATCCTCCCCTTGATAGGGATATTCTTTGCCTGACGCCCAAAGAGCTTCGCTTCTGCCCAAAGGGTGACATCCATGGGAGGTAGACGGGATAGGGTAAACCATTTGCGTTTTGTATTGGGTTTTGCGGATGAGGGGCATAGGGTACTTGTTGCACAGAGCATCCTCTCCAACATACCCCCACAGCAATCCTTCACGGTGCAGTTTGGCGATCATGCGCTGTAAAGCAAGTAAGCTCGCCTGAACGCCGCCCACATGGGAAGAAATCGTTCCTGTAAAAGGGTAAAGACTCCCCTGGCATCCTGCGCACCAAAATAAATAATCATGGGGAAACCCCGCTGAAGCCGTGATGCAATCAGCAGCACAAGATCCTTGAGCAATTGGATTGCCAAAAAGAACAGCTTCAGGATTAAGGATGAAGGCGGTTTCGTCATCGTTCCATAAAGGATCGAGTTCGGTGATGTAAGCGACATCAAAGGAAGCTTTTTCGATGCAAATAAAGTCGGTTAGAAGTTCCAACCAATAAATGAGAGGATAGACATACCAATGAACATGGTAGAAGCTGTGTCGCATACGATTACCTGAATTGTCGCTAACGCTTCCTCGTCCCTGGATACCCCGATCCATTAAAGAAATGCCGCCCAAGCTTACCAAGCAATAAGGAGTGCGGGTAACATCAACAAGCCGCACAGGCTCCCAGAATGAGATCGGAAACCCGATTCGTATATAGGGAGGAATAGGCATAGGGCATTTACAAATGGGCGTGCGGGGGTTTTCTGTGTCCTCCCCAGAAGCCGAAACCCTTAACCCTCCAATGGTGATCGGAAATAGGCATGACCAACAGATATCCGTAATGGGATTAACAAAACGACCCACGCAATTGGAATAAACAGGCTGCGTCATGCCAAACGCAAGCATAATGGTAAAGAAAGACTTGTAAAGCACGTAAAACATGTTATATTTATCAGTAGAATGGCTATTATTAAGGGAGAATGACAATGATGTTAGGCGTTCGCCTTTCTGAAAAATTGGATCATCGGTTGGGTCAACTTGCCGAAAAAACCCATCGCGCCAAAAGCTTTTATGTAAAGGAAGCTCTAGAAGCTTATTTAGATGCTTATGAGGAAGCGCTTTTAGCTGTCGCCAATTATGAAGATCAAGTTCGTAAAGGGACTTTAAAAACAATTCCCATGGAAGAAATATTGAAAGAGTTGAAGTTTGACGAATCCGAATTGGTCGATTGAATGGGCGCCTGACTCCAAGAAACAATTGCTTAAGTTGGACAGGCCAGTCCAAAAACGTATTCTGACATTTCTTTATCAACGCGTATTGATATCCCATGATCCACGACGTGTTGGAAAAAGATTGACAGGAAAATTGTCTCCTTATTGGTCTTACCGTGTTGGCGATTATCGCGTTATCGCCGACGTTAAAGATCGCGAATTGGTGATCCTTGTGGTACAACTGGATCATCGGCGTCAGGTGTATAATTAATTTTTTACGATGCGTATTTAAGTTAAGCCAAATGGTTTCTATAACCCTCAATCTCTTTTTTCTTTTGGTTTCTATTGCTGCGCTCCTGGCTATCATTGGAAAATTCTTACCCGCTGTTCCTGAGCTGGAGCTGCCTGTTAAAACCCCTTTCGGCAAGTTGCGTTTTTTTGATGGGGTGATTTTGTACAGCTTCGTCATTTTGGTTCTCTTGATTCTGATAAGCTGGGTTCTGCGCTAGGGTCCACCTCGTCAACCATAAGAATCTTTTCTTTCTGAAAAACGCGGGCAGGCACCTGGGTAATGCCCAGCTTTTTGACCAACACGCCCGATTGGTCAAAATAAATGGGCAAGCTGATCTTTTTCGACAGGTCAAAAGGCGCTCCTTGGACAAGAATGATCTTAGGTTTATGGAAGGGTTCGGCTGTTTGGCGTTGTCGGATCGCCCAGGCGACTTGCTCAGCGTCATCCCCATCGACAAACAAAAGCGGGCATTGCAAAGAATGCGTATCTAATGGATTTACCCTTGTCCCCTGTGGATGAAAAACCCGACCTTGATGGTCTTTAAGGTCATAAGGCACGGTTATGGAAGGATCGTATGTAAAGGATCTTGGCGTTATGGTCTTATGGACGCCTTTGACGGGGTCTGGGCGGTTCAGCTGTTCTTTGGCTTTTTTAGCTATTCTATCTTGATGATCTGTGATCTTTCCTGATGCAAGTAGAGCTTGTAGTTTTTTCTTGATGACTTCCAGCAAGCTTTTTTCTTGAATCGGAAAAGTTTCTCCGTACGTGCCTAAATCTTTGATGCCCTCGTCTTGAGCGTGTGTGTTGGGAGTCATAATTTCTATTGCTTCAAGATAAATAATTGTTGATAAGATCATGGCTATTCTCCGCATTGTTTTTTCCTCAGTTTACGCAAGAGCTATTAAACGCCCCTGTAGGTCCTCCTCTGGAACCAGCCCCAATTCCTCATAACGAGAATCAAAGCTTCTTTCGTGCTCTCCCATTACAAAAACCTTGCCTTCAGGAATGACACCTGGCTTAAGGGGAGTTAAGAGGCGACCGTCTATGGATTCTTTTTTGGGATTGCCAATTTTCAAACGCGCCTTTCCGCTTGGATCGCTGATTGGGGGATATTCAAGCCAAAGGTTGCGGTCCTGGTCGTAGGAAAGAACATCTCCTGCTTTCCCTACGACTTTCTTGATCACCCGACCTCCATACCAAGAACTGTTAAAGCAAGCGTAGTCGCCCCTTTTGGGCGTGACGCGCTTGAGATTCAAAAAAAGATGATAAGGCAAAGAGCTTGTCTGGCTATAAACAAAGGTGACGTGGCGAGAAATTTGCGAGACGACACTGAAAGCTACCAGAAAAACGCCTATCCCTTTTGCCCATGGATGCTTGACGAATGGGGAGTAAAAATACGATAAAGTCGCTTGCAAACGAGATTGATTGAAGGGTTTCATGATTGCTCCCCTTCTTCTATAAACTTTAGAACTTCCGCTGTCTTATCGGGCATGTCGCCAGCTACGACGGCCCCTTTGGCAAGCAATATCAGGTTATGCATAGCTGCAAAGGCGCTGAGCTTGGTTTTTAAAAGATCCACCGCTTCTTGGATGGGAATGCCTATTGATGGTGGATGCCCTTTTTGATACTTACTCATAAAGGCGTCCATTTGGGGAAGATGCGAATCCCCATTGTTCGATTCTTCCGTTTTTGATAGATGGGCCTTGGCGAGTTGTTGGACTAATTGTTGAGACTGCTCAGAGATAAGGGCTTGCAGATCAACCACGGCTAAATTGGTTTGACGGTCATAAAAAGGCCGAGGATAAGCGATCCAGCTCAAATAAAGCCAGCTGATGACTCCTCCCAACAGACCATAAATAAGACTTTCCTTCATGCGTTCATTCCTTCTCCTTTGGTTTTTTCGGCTAAGAGCTGATCAATGGCCTCCTCAACGGGAACGCCTTGTTTAACGCGCTCTTCAACAGCGTTAAATTCTTGGGCTTTGGTGGAATAAAGAAGCTGCGAGAAAGGATCAAGAATAAGACGCCCCACAGCGTATCCAGAATCGCTCACAATCAAGGCTTCTCCATATTTTCCAGGAGCCATTTTAACGGTGCGAAGCAGGCTCAGCATGGCCGGCGACGTGATGAGTTCTTCTTTCTCAAACGTCTTAAAGGCTTCTTTAGATTGGCTTAAATAACACTTCCAGGCGGAATTATTAAAAGCGGCCTTTGCGGCTAAGGACTTATGGAAATCCTCAGCGTTTTGGCTACCCATCAAGAGAAGCCAATCGTATTTACGAAATGTTCGGCTTGCCCCTTCAATGAGCGTTTCTCCGGCCTTGCCTTTGATGAATTCCCAGCACTCATCCATAACCAAGCCTGATTTTGTTTTGCGATCGCCCTGATAGACAAGGTTCGAGATATTGGCGATCAGGGTTTGTAAAATAACGGCTGAAAGCTCCTTGCTTTCTTTAATGTCTTCAAACTCAACGATAACAAGGCGATTGGAAAAGCTGATGGTGGAGGGACCCGAAAAGAATTTTCCATAGATTCCTTCTTGGGTAAAGCTATAGAGGCGTGTCCCCATATCATTGACCCGTGGGTCAGGGTGATTGACGAACCAGGCAGCAATATCAGAAACTTCCGTATGGGAGCCTTTTTGCGTCGTAACCTGATCTAAGGCTATTTCCAGGTAGGAGTTTTCTAAGTCATCTAATGTTCCCGAAGGAGAGAGCATGCTCGTTAGAACTTGCTTGATCATGGTTAAGGAATTGCGGTAATCCTGATCGCTTTCTCGTCGGTCCCTTAAGTCGCTAAAAGGATTAAGGCTGATGACGCTTTGATTGGTTATGCGAATAAATTGAGCGTCCAAGAGTTGCCCAAGCTTTTGATAGCTGCGGCCAATATCCAAAACAACCACGCGCCCTCCAAGGCCCAAAAGGCTCATGACGATTTCTTGCATGAATACGGATTTGCCAGCCCCCGATTGACCAAGGACGCAAATATTGTAATTGCTGGGGCTGTCAAAAGGAGACCACGTAAAGATCTGGCCTTTGCGGCCTGCCAGAAGCAACCCTAGGGAGGGCGTTCCGTGCCATTCTCCTTGCAAGGGCAAAAGGTTGGCTGATTCCGTTGATAAAGTTGTTTTCAACTTTCCTAAGTTTGCAAGGGTTTTGGTCATGCCAGGCCCCCAGCTCATGGGAAGAGCACTCAAGAGCATCGGCAAATGTAAAAAGCGATTGGCCTCCAAACGCCATTCTTGCCCCTGAAAGAGATTTCTTAATATTTGCTCAGCTTTTGGCAGAAGGTCGTCTTTTGCAAATAAGGCGATCGTAAAATGGGTTTGCACGATGCGCTCCCCTTTATTCAATTGTTCGCGCACAAATCGTAATTCCGCAGATTCCTTTTGCAGAGAGGGCAGATACTTGGCCAAGGAAGATTGAGCTTGCGTGTCTACATAAAGAGCTTTGCTTGTGACCTTTTTTTGAGGCTTTTCTTGAAGGGGGATATGGATGCCATAGTGAATGAAAAAAGGACAAGGAATTTGCGCCATATCCCGCTCATGATCGCCAATGAGCATTCCCATGGCGTGCAGCGACCACATTTCGGGGTATTGCTTGACTTGATAGGTGCGAATGTTAACGTCTTCTCGTCCTTGCAAAACCAGATCATTTGACCTAACCGCAAGGCAGGTTTCAGCCGAAGTGATTTGAGTTTGCAAAGAATCCAGAGGATTCCAGGCGCGTTTGCGTGTAAAGGTTTCGCTAACGTCAAGACAAAGCATGCCCTCTAACATGTTGATGAGGTCTTCAGGGCCCCACACGCTCACAGGCAAGCGCAGCATTTCTAAAGAGGTCTTAAGTTGGCTCGAAATTTGTGCTACGCCATCCAGCGCGACGGGGTTATGGCCGTAATCAGGTTGGCTATAGGATAAAACACAGCGGAAATTTCTTAAAGTATATGGCGACTGAGGAGACTCAAAAGCCATCTTCCTTAAAAAATCCGCTCGGCGTTCGGCTAACTTTTGGATGATGGGCCTTTGACCGACTCGCGCATATTTCCAAGCGTCGCATAAATCGCCAATATGAGGATCAGCCCACAACATGACCTGCAAGCTGCTTCCTTCAGGTAAAATATATTGGAAAAGGCTTGAAACCTCCTTTTGCATTTCCTCTGAAGCGCCAATAAGAGGCAATGTTTCCAGAACAAACCCAACACTATCCTGATTATGAAACAATCGCCTTTGTTCATCGTAATTGTCATAAAGGAACAAGTCAGCCATCATAAACTGTTGGCCATAACTTTGCACAATGGGTCCAAAATAAGAGGTGGAGGGAACCCCTAAGTTTTGTTCCCCAAACGCCTTAGCTATTTTTTCGCCGAGTTGAGATAACATTAATCTTCCTCCAAGGCGTTATTTTCTGGGTCATGAGCTTTTAAGTCGTTAACTCTTGAGTTATGAACAGCAAATTGCCAGCGCCCTGGCGTAAGGACAGAGTGAATCACGCTTGCTTCATGTAAATTGCCCTGTTCATCTTGAAAGGGCGCAATCCAGACTCTTAAAGGCTTCTCTTGAATGCGGTGGACGACTGTGCCATCAGACAAAGGGATTTCGGTGGAGTCAGGCGCGACATTTGGTAAGCAGCTTTCGGAATGGAGACCTGCTAATATAAGAGGAGCGGGAAAAGGCAATCCGCTATTACCAATCTCTATAATACCTTTTCCCGCGCTATCCAAAAATCCTTCATCAACTATTTGGTTAACTTGCGAGATAGATTTACATCCCACGCCTTGTCCTGCCTTACAGTCAAAAGTTTCTGAGGTCGAACCGCATCCCCCCAAGGATAAGCCGATCAAAGACAAGCATAGGGCTGGTCCCAAAATGGGAAGAGGGGTGCGTTTGTCAAAAGCTTGGGTCATATTGCATCTCCTTTTATGAGTTTGTTCTTGACTGGTTTTCTGGCGTAAAAACACCCATGGATTCTGCGCCAGGTAAGCCTGTCCCAGACGAGTCTGTCCCAGATACGCTCGCCTGGGATGATCCCGCCCAATCGCTTATTGGTCTTTGAGACTCTTCTTGAGCCACTTGAATTTGTTGATATCGACCTTGGTCTTTGGATCGACCAATGGCTTGTCGATATAAACTGTCTCCAATCGAAAGACCCTCGGTAAAGACAATATCAACTTGGCGGCCCGCTGCGACTTGAATGATGGGTTGCACTTGCTCTGCACGCTTAATATAAAAGTCAGCGTATTTATCAAGCGCGTTGCTGACGCCTTTTCCAGAACCGTGTTTCAGCATATCCCCCATTTTCATAGGGTTGGTTCGAGCCAAGCCAGCAACGGGAGAAAACGTAACAGCGTTGCGGGATTGACTTAAAAACTCGCCAATGCCGCCCATAAACCCACCAATCATGGCAGCGCGCATATTCTCGCCCGCTCGGTCGACGACAGATCCCCGAACCCCTGTGCGGCCATCTTCTCCGGCCACGTATCCTTGAACTTTAACTTCGATTATCTCGCCTGTTTTGCGCTCTATGCAGGTTAGCTTTTCCAAGCGCATAAAAACCCGCTCGCTGGAAATGTCCCCATAGCAAGCGGCTAGAACATGGCAACCTTTTAAGTCAGAGCGGAATTGACGGGGCAAAGTTCCTAAATCCGTAATTCTCAGTAAAGCGGGACGCGGATCGCTCGACGCTTGAATAGAAGCACTGGCGTCAACGCCTCCCAATAAAACAGCTTTGGCGAACGCGCCTGCGGGCACGGCATTGTCAACCGTTTTAAGGGAGGCGTTATAACGAGCGTTCCTTAAAGACAAAGAGATTTTACGAACAGACTTGGATCGAAAAGGAGATGAAGAAGCTACGCTTGTTTGCTGAGCAACCGAGGAATAACCTTTGGTTATTTCATTCTTTTGAGAGGCTGAAAAGCCAGGAGGCAACGGCAATTCGCCGCCAGAGGCTTTATTTTTTTCTGGATCGCTTTTTGATGGCTCTGAAGTTTGGTTTTCGGTTTTTAAGTCTTCCCGGACGCTTTCGATAAGCTGAACGGGATCTTTCGAGATCTGGTTTTGTGTCCCAGATGCTTGGGATGCAGGTGAATCTTTTTGAGGATTTTGCCGCTCTTCATGGACCATGGCTGTACTGATCATCTTTAAAATTCTCAAAAGCATATTCTCCATGGTATCTAACCGCTTCTTAGTAACCTCAGCTTCCTGGCTAAACCGATAAACCCAAGCTTCTTGAAGGTTCGCTCGACTGGCTCCGGTCGAAAGAGAGCTTTTAAATTCTTGTTTCTGCTCCAAAGGAATTTCCCTTAAGGCAATCCACCCATAAACCAGCATTCCTCCCATCAGGAAAGAGCCAGCTCCCCACAGCAAATACCGTTGCTGGTTTTTGATGATGGAAAAATCAATCTGCGTGAAGTTTTTCATGGCCTCTCCGCCTTTCGGAGGCGAGCAACATAGAGAGTTATTGTTTCTTGGGGCGGGAGAACGCGCTTTTCCAAGACATTCGCATCAGCGTTGTAGATGCTCGCGCCGTAGTGAGGTGAATCAAAGCTTAAGGCTAAATCCCCTGGTTGATAAAAATCCTTTTCTTGAAGGCTAAGGGGCGCTTCCGTTATATTTTCAATACGATAAGAGCTAACCTCATAAGGCCCCGCTTGCCAGGATTGCGTAAAGGTTACGGCATACCCTTCAAGAGAGGAGCGACTTGTCCCTTCTTCTTCCGCAACGGGCAATTGTCCTGTAATGGCTTGCTTTAACAACGCTATGAGTCGCACCTGAAAGATGCTCGCATCACAGGCAGGCGTGTCTGTGCTACGTGCGCCGTAAACGTGCGTGTCTGCAAGAAGATGCCTTTTAAAGCTTAAGAAGTCTCCAAGTCTTTCTTGATTGGCAGAGTCTTGGAAGCTTGGATCATAACTTGATGTATCTCGCTGTAAAACAAGGGTTTTGGCGGTTTCAGAAATCGGCTTTAGGATTAAGTCTTGCGTTATTCCTTGTTCGGTAATCAGGGTCAAAGACAAGCTCTTTGAGCCGTTTTCAGCCGTAGGCTTCAAAAAGACTTGACCAGTTGCTTCATCATTCTGGCTTTCAAACGCGCCCTCATCCCCAAAGATTTGCATGATGCGGTCATTGCTCACGGCGATTCGGTTCATGGAGTCCGCGCAGATGGAAGCTTCAATACGTTTGTTGGGAGTCATTTTGATCATTTGGCTTGCTTGCTCAGGTGATGCTTGAGCAACAAACAACTGTCCAAGTGTAAAGACCATAAGCAGAGCGATATCCTTAGAATGAACATGTTTTAAGTTGAAAGAGGTGTTGAGATTCATGAAGAGGTTCCTTCTTGAATAGATGGGTTCTTGTCGGATTTGACCAGCGTAAAAGCTTCAATTAATAAGCGACCTGAGCGGTTTTGGAACTGAAAGCGGTAAGTTTCTCTCGCCTGAGACACTTTTTTATCCCCCACATAACTCATCAGCTCCCCAGAAATATCTACCCGCAACCGATGAGGAGCAATGATAACGTCAGAAGGCGCAAAACGGGTGCTTAATTGGTTGTCTTTGAGTTGCTTTTCATCTTCTAAAAGCTTGGCTTTAAAAGCACCGTAAGATTCAGGAACGACATAACGAAGGATAATCTCTCCTTGATATAAAACCGTCTTTTCCGTAACGTCCAAAAGGAAATGCGCATAATGCAGAGCCATTTCCTCTAGGTATTGAGGAGAAAAGCGGTTTCCTTCCACCCAGAAACCTTGCGAAAGTTGCGGAGGCGTGATGATGATCCGCTCATGGCGAACAAATAACCATAAGCTTTGAATCGCGTTAATAGCGAGCAGAACCACGCACGCGCCTGTCATAACGTTACGCTGGAATTTTAGGTCCTTTAAACGATGTTGGCTTATCTGAAAATCCATGGATGACTCCTTGTTCTCTTGTTGGTTGCCTCCTGATTCTCGACTTCTAATTTCACTTCCTGTTGAGGGGAAAAGCGGTTCCCTCTCCCCTCGAAACCTTGCGAAAGGCGCGAAGGCGTGATAATGATTCGCCCACTGTAAAGTATCCACAAGCTTTGAATCACGTTAATAGCGAGCAGAACCACGCACATGCCCACCAAAATGTTGCGATGAAATTTTAAGTCCTGTAGCCGATATTGATTCACTTGAAAATCCATGGATGACTCCTTGCTCTCTTGTTGGCTGTTTGTCCAGTTCTCGACCTTTCATTTCACTCTCCTTAAAACCTACCCAACGTACTGACGGATATAAGAAGGGGGTATGGCTGGATACCGCTTTTGAAAATGCGGCAGAAACCAATAACAAACCGCCTGAAATTGCCCTTTACCAAATTGATCTCGGTAGATTTTAAACAAGCGGTAATTGACAAAGCTAACGACAGTTCCCAACATCAATTGATTGAAGAAAAGCCCTAGAAAAAGTGGCATGAGAAATAACCCAAGCTCCCCAGTCGTCCATACCAGGATCTTTAAAGGGCTATCCACATGGTTTAAAATAACGTGTCGGGTAAAGTCAGACATAATAAACGCTCCTCTAGATCAAAGCGCCATCGGCTTTGATGTACATGTCATAAAAATGAATACCAAGCCCAATGCCTGCCCCTGTCGCCAGGGGCATAACACTTTGGTTGTAGACAGCCATTAAGCACCCCCCAACAGCTGCACCAATCTTGGGAACCCACATCCAACCCTTAAAAATGGTATCCTTTAGGTCTTTAATGGGAGCCTTAAGTTCCTCTATGCCTACTCCCAATACAGGGTTGGTCAGAACGCAAACAATCAAAATACTCGCAACAATAAGGGGTAAGCTGTCATTAAATTTGATAAGATATCCAAACTCTTTGTTTCTTCTTTGAGACGTTTGGCATCGATGCTTGCAATAGAGCTGATTCCGATACTGGGAGAGATGGTTCTTAACCTTATTCATCTTTTGGATAATGGATTGGTTCCTTTGCATGAGCTATTTCCTTTCCTGGTTAGGGTATTCTAAAGAATTGGTATTTGCATGTTCATGACGGAAATCGGCAACCTCGTCTTCCAGGGGAATTTCTAATAGGATTATGAGTTTTTCGAGTTCACGACGCGTTTCATTAAATTGCTTGATTGTATGGCAGAGCCAGATCAAAAGAGCGCCAGTAGCAAGATTTGAAACAAGGGATAACGTACTCATGCAACACCTCCTTCAGGAATGACTTCAAAATTGATTTCTTTAACGGTTGGATAATGGGCTTGGACAGCGCATCTGATTTCTGAGGAGCAGCTGCGAATCAAGTAATCCTTGGTAATCTCCCTCTCTACTAAAAAAACGGCTTTTGTTTCAGTGAGTGCTTTGAGAGAAACTCTGGAAAACCAACTGTTATATTTCTTCTGGCCCATGATCTTAGCCAGACTGACGGAAATTTTTAGCCATGGTAAAAGGCAGGGATTGCTTGGCAAAGTTCGAGACAATTCTTCAGAAAACGCTTCCCAAGATAAAATACTGGACTGATGGGTGATAGATTCTGGCTTGTCATAAATCGCTCCTTCTAACACCTTGTAGGCATTATCAGGTACAGACGCCCAATCAAGGGTTGCGTTGAAGCCAGTGGGATTATTGCCTGCTAGAAAACGCGACTCAACAATCAAGCTACAGTAGTCTTGCCAAGCATTTAGGCTGCCACAAAAAACTGTTTGCAAGAGGTTCTCTAGGAGCTGCTTCCGCTTAGGCGTCAAATGCGCATCTTTGCCATGGTATAGCTTACATTGCACAGTTTGATTCCAGATTTTTAACATCTGCTGGCAAGGCTCAACAGGAAGAGAGCAAAGTTTTGAAGGAAAATATATAATTTTTTCTTCTTCCTCTTTTTTTGCTCTCGCGGCAACCGATGAAGGAGGAGGAAGAGTATTCTCTGTACGATGAGAGGGGGTCATTTTGACCCCATCGATGGAGTCAAGTTGGCCCTCTCGATGGGGACATTCTGACCCTTTCGATGAGGTCAAGCTGTCCCTCTCGATAGGGTCGTTTTGACCCTGCGGACAAAAACTTTGGTTTTTTGTGGGTTCTATGGAGTTAGGCGTTTTACTATCTGAAACTTGCGTATCGGCTAGTCCCAGCGCATGAAGATTAGAAGGGCAGATACGGCTTAAAAGTTCATAGTTGAGCGTATAGTATTTGGTTTTTTTAAAACTGCGCGTGACAAAAGAGATGAGTAGGCCAGAGCTTTCTAAGTTGGCAATAGTGCGCTTAATGGTTTTCTTGCTCCAAAAAACAAATTGCCGTTCCCATTGGGGAAGTGTGTTATGGACCCAATGCTTTTCTTTAAAACAGTTCTTATTAAGCCGCGGATTAAGCCAATAGTGAACTTGCTGAAGAACAATAGCCTCATTAAGGCCAACAGTTTTAGCAAGGGTAGGAAGAACTTGTAGAGGCGGTTCATTGATGAGAAGTTGAGAAGTCATGGCTTATTCTTCCTCCGTCTAAAAGGGGTAACCTGACCAGAAGATTGCTTTTTTGCAATTGCTTTCTGTCTCTTAGTAAACGCTTTTTTTAATACTTTTGGGGGATATTCAGAGGTACTTCCACGGCAATTACTGTCCTCAAACTTTTCTACCTCTTCCAGCCAATAATTAACACGGGTACCTACTTTATAAAACTTAGGACCGTATCCTATACATCGCCAATTGCTGACAGTTTTATAGGTTAAGTTCCATCGTTTGGCTAATTGGCTTGTGGTTAGAAAATTGCGACCCCTAGCCATCTCTTCCTTCATTTGGTGTCTGCTTTCATGGTTATCCATAAGGTTAATCCTCATTTTTATATAATGTTTATATCATATTTAATTAATTTGTTAAATATGATTCAAACATTATATAAATTATGTTGACTAAGCTTGTCAATTGGTGTTATATATCCCTAGAGTTCCCGCAATGCCTTTTTGCTCCCAAAACGTTGGATTTTAGGGCTCCTATTCCCTGGTGCGCTCCAAAGTAACCAAGTTTGGAGTTTTATACCTTGCTCTGACGCCAGACTGGCATGAAATAACCAATGGAGAGCATAGATGATTAATAGCCGAAATAAAGAGAGCAACTTTATATGACGACGCCTCTTGCTAGACAAATTATGACTCGGGCAAAAGCCAAAAATATTTCCATGAACGCCCTTGGAAAAGAATCTGGGGTCAAAGATCAGACCATTCGCAATATTTTGGCGGGAAGAAGCAGAAGGCCCCATGCTGAGGTTCTTCACGCCCTTGCCTGCCTTTTGGATTGTACGATCGAAGAGCTTTTAATAGACCAGGAACTCTTTCAAGAAAATGATTCGTCTCAATCAAAAGAAGAAGTCCGTAATCGGCCTTATCAGAACCCCAAGCTTCTGATAGATATTGTTAATTTTGTAAATGAGAAAGTTGGCCACAATAATAAGCCTCCAACCGTCCACCAAATATTAACAAGCATTGAAGAGATTTATCTTCATTCTCTCCAAAAGGATTCGCAAACAATAGATCAGGAATTTGCAGATTGGTTTATTGGTTTGATGGAAGATTAACAAGTGGATTTGAACCAGAATATGTTATCTTAAAACCTGCGTTCTAACGCTATATGTGGTAGGTACGAGAGCCAACGGCACAGATATGAAATGTAACATCGCCCTAAAAAGGCAGCACGAGTCCTTTTTTATCAAGACAAAGTAAAATATCCTTTGTTTTCGGATGATCCAAACCAAAAGTATCAACCTGCTTTTTGAAATATGCGTGGGTCAGACTCTCATCTTTTGTATCGATCCCTAAGGTCGCTAACGACTTATAAAGTTCGCTGACATCATCTATTTTCTTGTTTTTTAATACCTTATCAAAAATTCTCTCACTTTTAATGTAATTTATCTTTGCCTTGTCATATTGATGATATCGTTGGAATAGTTTGCCTAACTGTAAATGCGCAAATGCTTGGTTACGATGCTTGTCAGTGCTTTTAAAATATTTTTCCTGGATATTGAGCGCGGTATTAATCAAGGATTTAGCAGCCTCATACGATTGTGGGTCAGGAAATAGACACATTGCTTTAAGGACATGTAAGTTACCAAAAAAGCTATTATTTTGCTCGCTACCATAAAATTCTTTTCCGTACCTTTCAGATAAGATCAAAGTATGTTTAGCTTCCTCAATCTCTCCTTTCTTAATAAGAGCCTCTGCTAATTGATTGAGAGTATAAAAACGCATATTAGGATAAAAATTCTGCTTATCCAGTAAATGCTGGTATTGATGAATCAAATCAATGGTTCTTTGTATTTCTCCTTGATCCATTAAAAATATTGTCGTTGCAAAGACATAAAGCACATTGTATGGGGCTGATTGAGATAACGGTAATAACTTGTCTCCTTTTTCCAGTAAAGGTATACATTCTTTCTCTAGGCCGCTTAATGCATAATATTGGATAAGATTGGCTATCATCCTAATCTGCTCCTCAGGGAACATACCTAGAGACTCAGAAATGTCTAAAGCTTTTTTCGTTAGCTCTATTCCTTTCTCATAGTTTGTCTCATAAACGCCAGTAAAGAGAGCAAGATTAATATTGTATAAAATTTCGTCTTCTTTAGAGAATGGTATCTTATAGCTTATATCTCTGCTCAAATGGTCTATTATAACTTTTGACTTTTCATAATCTCGCAATACGCCCATCAATACCCCAAAAGCGCGAATGCGAATAAATGTTAAGTTGTAAGTATGATAACCTATGCGATCTGCTCCTTCAGATATTGCAAAGGTATGTAACAAAGGCGCATTATCTTTGAGGATAGCTTGCGTAACATCGTCTGACCTACCCATAAATGATTCTTTAAGTAACATAGCAGCTTCATCAATGAGCCTCTTCTTATCTGCAACAGGAATGAGAGAATTGACAATCCGTTGCACTAACTCCTGCATACTCATATAAGCTCCCTTATTGTTTTTGGCAGCTGTAACTTCAATGAAAGAATATTGATTAATTAAACCGACCAACTTTTTAAGATCATCTCCTGATTTTCTTTTTTGAAGAAAGCTCTCAACAAGAGCAACAGGAATCTCATCGCGGTGAAGCAACGATAATAACCCTAAAAGCTGAAAGGCAACGTCATTCTTTTTTAATTTGCTTAAATTCATTTTTATAGCGATAAGCAAGTCTTTTTCATAGCCGTCAGTCGACCCACCAAGCTTCTCCTCCATCGTAGGAGTAAGAGAAGGGAGTAATTTCTCTTTCTCCTGGGTTTGTTTATATTGAGCAATATAACGCTCGATGGTCATTCCTGGATAATGTTTGATGTAATCAACTGCTATCGCTAAAGCAACAGGACAATCGCTCAAATGGTTGGCTAAAAGATCTTTAGCTTCTTGTGGCTCATGAGTGAGGAAAATGCCAATGTATTGAATGGACTCTTTCCGTTTGAATGGCTGGATTTGGAGAGTTTTTTCAGAAAAGGTTGCATTTTTGGTTGTAATCAGCGTGTGAATCGTATTCCTGTGAGAAAATAAGATGTAGGGCTCTATGTCTTTGTAAGTTTGAGCATCATCAAAAATGATGAGGCACTTGAGATTTTTCCGCCGACAAGCTTCTTTAATAAGGCTAACCAAACGCTCATGAGCTATGTTGCGGATAGTCTTTTCAAGATTTAAATTCAGGTAAGATCCAAGTTCTAAAGCGAACCTTTCAAATTGAGGTTTTATGTATTGGTTCGCCCGAAACCACCATACAACATCATATTCTTCAAAGTGTTGGTGAGCATAGCGTTTGGCCACTTGAGACTTCCCAAACCCTTGATGTCCACTGATCACGGCTGTCCTTAGCGAGGTTTTTTTGAATATACGGGAAATCTCGCCCAATATCTCTCCCCGCCCTACAAAGTAGGGATTATCCATTGGCATATTCCATACCTGGGGAAAAGACGCAGGGTTTGCAACGGGTTGCAGCCATAGCAATATACAAAAGAAGCTCAAGACTTTCAACCAGCTATGAGAATAGTTTAACCACATTGCTGTGTATTGCCTCTTCTTGAAAGGTTGAGATAACGAGGTGGGAAACGTTGAGGCCATTGCTGGTTCTTGAGGTCTTGTATTTAATCCCGCTTCTTAAACATGTTTGATGAAAGGCCTCGTCAGTCATAAAAAGTTCAAAGGGTTTTCGAATAAGGTTTTCTACCGCCTCACCTCCAGCAAAGCCATTGTCTTGTATATTTAGATGGATAAAACCAAGTTTTTCTTTTAATTCAATGGAAATAGCACCATTTTTAGGAACACGGCGTAGGGGTTTGCCAATAGCGTTTATCAACAAAGCCTCTATTAATAAAGGGTCTCCTAAAAAGGGGGTTTTTTGTGGTTCAACATTTATTTCAACCTTTATTGCTGTTTTATGGATTTTTTCAGCAAAAAGAAGCAGGAGGTCATCCAGAATGCCTTTAAAGTCAACTTCTTCCTTTCTCATGGAGCGCCATATCCTTCCTGATAAAGCAGCGGCTTCCTGTAGGCAGGCGTCTACAAGCCCTATCTGGTCAACTTCTCTGGACTCAGTAAAAGTTTTTTTAAACGGTTGCTCAAGAATACTTAAGGATACAAGCATACGATTTGCAGACTCTCTTTGCCTCTCTGTTCTATGAGATTGAATTTTTTTATTAGCTTGGCAGGTGAGCTGATGGACTTGAGCTTCAAGTTGATACGCGCCCAGCTCTTCTCTTAATGTTCTTTCTATATGGTTTTTCTCAAATACAGTTTCTTCAAGAATCTTAATTCTACCTTGATAGCTTTTTTGAAAGCATTTACCCAAAAACCATAGGTGAAATCCAATAAGAATGGTTGTCAAAAGAGTATAAAAAGCAAAAACGGAATAATGCAACTTATGAACAAAAGCGTATGCCTGGAACTGATCTGGCGTCTTGCTATAAAGGGGAATAAGAAAGCTTTGGGCTTGATTCGCATTCCTGGTGTTAGGAAGAGGTTCAAAGTCAATTGTCTCATATGACCCCATAAACTTTTTAAAAGCCGATAGATCAATTTCTAATTCTAAAACACCTTCTAAATTGCCATTTAAATTCAATATGATAGATTTTACTTCAAGGGTTTTGTCGGTAAATTTAAAAATAGGTTCTCTATGGATAGGTGACTTGCCCTTGGTAATAACCTTCGCAGAGTCGACGGGTAAAACGCCAAAACGGGTTATGGTCCTATAAGGCGCAACCAAAACCATATAGGAGAGCCTTTGGAATTCGGGAAGAGCCTGGTGAGCTTGTAGAGAATGCAAAGAGATTAAAATTCCTTGAATTTGTTCAGGCTTTCCTTGAGCGGCAAGAATGCGTTCTTCTGCAAGGCAGAGTAGCCTATTTAAATCCCCAAGCGTGGTTTTTGCTTTTTTTTGAAGCGTTTCAATCTCATGCAGTTGGGTAGCATGATAGGATTCCAGATATTGCTGATAGTCGATATAGATATAGCCAACAACGAAAGCTGTTGAAAAGAGCGTAAATACAAAAATTCCTGTTGCTGTAGATTTTAAAACACTTTGAAAGTTACCAATAAATCTCATATGGTTAGCCCTGTTATTATTTCAGGTGCTAAAGCCAGGTTGCAAGATGCCTCTACAAGCACCGCGCTTTATTTTGGTTAGGATGCTACTGTTACATCCCAGAAAAAGCAAATGATTTTAGAAAAAATATATTAGATGAGAAATTGTAAAGGGAAGTGACTCATTAAGCTAAATAGTCGATCCTGAAGTATTGTTAACACATTGATATCATTGTGATTTTTGGTGATAATATGGTATAATAATTGCAAGAAATGAGTATCAATCATTCAGAAAGTTGCAATATAAAACCATGAAA